>Ga0210406_10001693_pt1 | contig 26352 bp, 18 predicted proteins | sample IncBWC30MmetaG_FD_155454 | JGI IMG/M metagenome (GOLD analysis project Ga0210406, IMG submission 155454) | Forest soil microbial communities from Barre Woods Harvard Forest LTER site, Petersham, Massachusetts, United States - Inc-BW-C-30-M | ecosystem: Environmental > Terrestrial > Soil >... | reverse complement strand
GCGCGGTCTGCAGGCAATTTCAATACAGCCTGGAAGACGTGGACGCCAAGGAGTTGGCCTATTGGGTCCCGCGTTTCATGGACAAGCTCAAGGCGCTGCCCGAGTTGAGTGATGTCGCCAGCGACCAGCAGAACCAGGGCTTGCTCGCGGTGCTCACCATCGATCGCGACACTGCATCGCGCCTCGGAATTCTTCCCGCCGACATTGACAACGCCCTTTACGACGCTTTCGGCCAGCGCCTGGTCTCCACCATTTTCACGCAGTTGAATCAGTACCACGTCGTCCTGGAAGTCGACCCGCAGTTCCAGCAGAACCCGGAAAACCTGAAAAACATTTATGTGCATTCGTCGAGCGGCCAGGCGCCTTCTTCTGGATCCGGCGCCTCGATCACCGCGACCACCGCAGCGTCCACTTCGGCCCCGACGACGCAAGTTCCGCTCAGCGCGTTCACCCGCTTTGAGCCCAGCAGCACCGCGCTGACCATCAATCACCAGGGGCAATTCCCGGTGGTAACCCTGTCTTTCAATCTTGCTCCCAATGTCGCTTTGGGTGACGCGGTCAACGCCATTAACAAGGTGGCGAATGATCTCGGCATGCCGCCCAGCGTCCAAGCCACCTTCCAGGGAACCGCCGCGGCTTTTCTGCGCTCGCTCTCCAACGAGCCGATTTTGATTTTGGCGGCGCTGGTAACCGTGTACATCGTCCTGGGCATTCTTTACGAAAGTTATATCCATCCCGTCACGATATTGTCGACGCTGCCGTCCGCCGGCGTAGGCGCAATCTTAGCTTTGCTGATGTTCCACACGGAATTCAGCGTCGTCGCGCTGATCGGCATCATTTTGCTGATTGGCATCGTGAAAAAGAATGCCATCATGATGATCGACTTCGCGCTCGAAGCCGAGCGCAAGGAAGGCAAGGCGCCGCTCGACGCCATCTACGAAGCGTGCCTTCTGCGCTTCCGGCCCATCATGATGACCACCATGGCCGCGCTCCTCGGCGGCTTGCCGCTGGCGCTCGGCAGCGGGGTGGGCTCCGAGCTTCGCCGCCCCCTGGGAATCACTATCGTCGGCGGCTTGATTCTCAGCCAGATTTTGACCCTCTACACCACGCCCGTCGTCTATCTCGCCTTCGACTGGGTGGCCCATCGCTTTCAATTCCACATTGGCAATCCCGTCGAAGATGCCGCGGGCGCCACTGGAGATTGAGCCGTGAACGTCTCCTCAAATTTCTCGCTTCCCTTTATTCGCCGCCCGATCGCCACCTCGCTGATCACCATCGCCATCCTTCTTTCCGGCATCGTGGCTTTTCGCTTTCTTCCTGTCGCGCCCCTGCCGCAGGTCGATTTCCCCACAATTTCCGTGGGCGCGAGCCTCCCTGGCGCAAGCCCCGAAACGATGGCCTCCGCCGTGGCCACTCCGCTCGAGCGCCAGTTCGGCCGCATTGCCGGGGTTACCCAAATGACCTCCTCCAGCGGCCTCGGCTCCACGGGAATCACGCTGCAATTCGACCTGAATCGCGACATCAATGCCGCCGCGCGCGATGTGCAGGCGGCCATCAACGCCGCGCGCAGCCAGCTTCCACAAGATCTTCCCGGCCAGCCAAACTATCGCAAGTCCAATCCTGCCGACGCGCCGATCCTCCTTCTCTCATTGACCTCGGAAAATATTCCGGCGGCGGAAATCTATGACGCGGCCGACTCCATCCTGGCGCAGAAGCTGGCCCAGGTGGAAGGCGTCGGACAAGTCTTCACCTGGGGCAGTTCGCGTCCCGCCGTTCGTGTGGAAGTGAATCCCAATCAGCTCAACGCGTACGGCATTAGCTTGGAAACGGTTCGGCGTTCTTTGCAAGCGGCAAACGCTGACCTCGCCAAGGGCTCGGTGTCCGATCCCACGAAAATGTCGAGCATCGCCGCGACCGACCAGCTTTTCAAGGCCTATGAATACCAGCCGCTGATTGTCGCCGGACACGTCGGCGCGCCCGTGCGCCTGCGGGATATCGCAGAGGTCAACGACGCGGTCGAAGATTCGCGCAATCTCGGGCTCACCAATGGACAGCCTTCGGTCATGCTGGCCATCTTCCGCCAGCCCGGCGCGAACATGATCGAAACGGTGGACCGCATTCTCGCCTTGCTGCCGCGTCTGCGCGCCTCCATCTCCCCATCATTGCACCTCATCGTTGCCATCGACCGCACCATCACCATCCGCGCGTCGGTGCACGACGTGGAAATCACCCTGATTATTTCCATCTCCCTCGTCATCCTGGTGGTCTTTGTTTTCCTGCGCAGTACCTGGGCCACGATTATTCCAAGTGTTGCCGTGCCGCTCTCCCTCATCGGCACCTTCGGTGTGATGTATCTGTGCCACTACACGCTGGACAATCTGTCGCTCATGGCCCTGACCATCTGCACCGGTTTCGTGGTCGACGATGCCATCGTGGTCATCGAAAACATCACCCGCCATATCGAAGGAGGCATGAAGCCGCTCGAAGCCACCATCCAGGGTGCCAGCGAGATCACCTTCACCGTCCTTTCCATGAGCACCTCGCTGGTGGCCGTGTTCATCCCCATCTTGATGATGGGGGGCATCGTGGGCCGCCTGTTCCGGGAATTCGCCGTGGTGCTCAGCGTGGCAATCGGCGTATCACTCTTTGTTTCCCTCACCACCACGCCGATGCTGTGCGCTCGATTCTTGAAGCACGACACCGGCCAGCACGGCCGCGCGTATCGTATATCGGAGAACGCTTTCAACCGCCTGCTGCGCACCTACGACGTCGGCCTGCGCTGGGTCTTGCGCCATCAATTCTTGATTCTACTGGTCACCATCGGCACGGTTTGTCTCAACGTATATCTGTTCTGGGCCACTCCAAAAGGCTTCTTCCCGCAGCAGGATACCGGCCGACTTAACGGCCAGATTCAAGGCGATCAGGACCTTTCCTTCGCGGCCATGTCTCAGAAGATGCGCGTGTTCACCGATATCGTTACGAAAGATCCGGCGGTTGACACCGTCGGTTCCTTCACCGGCGGTGGCAGCGGCGGGAGCACTGCGCGCATGTTTGTCCAGCTCAAGCCCCTCAGCGAGCGCAAGATCAACGCCGACCAGGTCATCGCCCGTATCCGCAAGGCCAGCTCTCACGTGCCCGGCGCCACACTCTTTCTGCAAGCCGTCCAGGACCTCAGCGTCGGCGGCCGTTTCGGCGGCGCGCAATACCAATACACGCTGCAAGCCGACAATCTGAGCGATCTTACCCATTGGGCGCCCATCATTCAGCAGCGCATCGCCAAAGTCCCTGAGTTGCGCGATGTCAATTCCGACCAGCAGATGCGCGGCCTGGCCAGCAACCTGGTCATAGATCGCGACACCGCTGGCCGCCTCGGCGTGAACCTCATGGACGTCGATAACACCCTGGGCGACGCTTTCGGCCAGCGTCAGGTCTCCAACATCTATAAGGGTCTGAATCAGTACCACGTCGTGATGGAAGTCGCGCCGGAGATGCAACAAAGTCCCGAAGCTCTAAAGTCGATCTACGTTCCCTCGAAATCCGGCAAGCTTGTTCCGCTCAGCGCCTTCGCGCACTACGAATCCTCCAACACGCCGCTGTCCGTGAACCATCAGGGCCTTTTTCCGTCCATTACGCTGTCGTTCAATCTCGCGCCCGGCGCGTCGCTGGGCCCCGCGGTGCAGCATATTCTTCAGGCGCAGCGCGAACTTGGCGTCCCCGCCAGCGTGCACGCCACGTTTCAAGGAACCGCGCAGGCCTTTCAGGACTCCCTAGCCAATCAGCCCGTGCTGATTATCACTGCTCTCCTCGCCGTCTACATCGTGCTGGGCATTCTTTACGAGAGCTTCATCCACCCCATCACTATTCTTTCGACCCTTCCCTCTGCCGGCATCGGCGCCTTGCTCGCCGTGCGGCTCGCCAAGTCGGATCTCAACATCATTGCGCTCATCGGCATCATTTTGCTGATCGGCATCGTGAAGAAAAATGCCATCCTCATGATCGACTTCGCTGTGCAAGCGGAGCGACTGGAAGGCAAGGGTACGGTCGATGCCATCTACCAGGCCTGCTTGCTGCGCTTCCGCCCCATCATGATGACCACCATGGCCGCGCTCCTCGGCGCTCTCCCGCTTGCGCTTGGCACTGGCGTTGGCTCGGAGCTGCGGCGTCCGCTGGGTATCACCATCGTCGGCGGGCTGATCCTCAGCCAGATGCTCACGCTCTTCACCACGCCGGTCGTTTACATTTATATGGATCGCATTCAGACCTGGCTGCAGGGACGTCGCGCGCATGGCGCGGCTCACGCTCCTCTGCCCGCGCATTCCGATTGAGAGTTCTGTTTCGCGGTTCTTCTGTTTCGTTGGATTGCTGTGCTAGGAACTGCCGATCAAGTAACCTGCCAAAAGGACTAAAACTCCGCCAACGACCACCTGAAACGCCGCCTGCAAAAGCGGAGTGTCCATGTAGCGGTTCCGTATGTAACTGATAACGGCAAGCTCCACCGCAACAACGATGATTGCTACTAGCATTGCCATATGAAAATTGTTGATTAGGAACGGAAGTGTGTGCCCGAGTCCGCCTGCCGTTGTCATGAGTCCGGTTATCCCTCCTCGCAACCAGGGCGACCCGCGGCCGGTCAGCGATCCGTCGTCTGATTGAGACTCTGAAAACGCCATCGAAATGCCAGCACCAACCGATGCAGCCAAGCCTACTAGGAAAGCCTTCGAACTGCTTTGGGTGGCAACCGCCGCGGCAAACAGCGGTGCCAGCGTCGAGATCGATCCATCCAGGAGTCCCAGAAGTCCGGGCTGCACGACTTGCAGCAGGAACAATTTCTTGTGCGAGGCGTCTTCCGCGGCCTTCGCGCTCTGCGTTAGTAACGTCTCTTCCAGATTGCCCGCGGCTTGCGTGTGCTTGCGCTCTTCGTCGGCCAGCTTATTCAGCAATTCGCGCGTCGATGCGTCCGTGCTGCGCGCGATGGCTTTCTGGTAGAAGCGCTCCGCCTCCAACTCCATCACTTCCGCTTGCTTTCGCGCAACGTTGACGCCCAGCGGCCGCACCAGCCACGTCGGATTTCGCCGCAGAAAGCCCTTCACGTTCTCGCGCCGGATCAGCGGGATGTGCTCGCCGAACCGCTGGCGGAACATCGCGATCAGCCGGTCGCGGTGCCCCGCTTCTTCGTCGCGCATGCCCTCGAACATTTGCGCCGTCGCCGGGTACCCTTCCCGTAGGGCGTTGGCAAATTCGCCGTAAATCCGGCCGTCTTCTTCTTCCGAAGCAATCGCCAGTGCCAGAATTTCCCGCTCGCTCAAATCCTTGAATTTTTTCAGCATCGATCGCCGCCCTCGCCCACGTCGAGCACGCAGCATCGCACAAACCATGCGGCGATGTCATCTCGACTGTCCGGCGTGGAGAATGGGCCTTCAAGCGGTCCTCTTTCCGCCTGAGTATTGCCAACTCCGAGATCGAAGAGTAGCGTTGGCGCGCTAACACAAGCGGTAGACAATTCAAATAAGGGGAGAAGATGGGAATTAGAACGTTAACGGAGACAAGCGAGGTGCCGTGTTGCTTACAATTCCCTGCGATTCCTGGCAGAAAACAAAGTATTCGCCTGGCGAGCGGCCCGCCAATTCCATCATCCGAAGCTTCGCCGTTTCGATGTTATCTACCGCTTCCATCCAAACCGGGGTACCGAGAAGGTCTTTTCTGAATATGTCATAAGGGGCAGCTTTCATCGAGCCCTCTAAACGATCAAAATTTGGGTCAGTCGATTCGAACCGACCCTCACGTTCGGTACTTTAGGATTGTTCAGAAAAATACCGCTGGCTGTGGCATGCCGTAGTAGGAAGCCAGCATGGATCTGCCGCCCTCCCGCAAGTTTTCACCGGATCGGCGGGTCCCTGAGAATTCGCGTACCAGGGAAGCGTCGAGCCACCCACTCGCGGCTTCGTGATGAAGGATCTGCAACGCTTCCTCCGCGGTAAGGGCAACTCTGTAAGGCCGGTCGGTGGTCAGCGCGTCATAGATATCCGCGATCTGCAAAATGCGGGCCTGCACGGGAATTTGCTCTCCGCGGAGTCCGTCGGGATACCCGCTTCCGTCCATGCGCTCGTGATGATGCCGAATTACCGGCAAGATGCTCCGGAAAGATCTAAGCGGCGCACAGATGTTTTCTCCAACGACCGGATGCTGTTTCACGATTTCCATTTCCTCAGCGTCGAGCGGTCCTGGCTTCAGAAGGATGTTATCCGGGACCGCCACCTTGCCGACGTCGTGAAGCAAGCATGCGATCCGTAATTCCTGCAGTTCGTGTTCTTGCAGGCCGTGACTCTCCCCAAGCTGGACGGCGTACTGCGCCATTTGGTCAGAATGGCCGTCGGCTAAAGAGTCTTTCGCCTCGATGCTGCGCGCCAGCGAAAGCACCACCGATTTTGCCTGCTCATCGATATAGTTCTGAAGCCGTAAAAGTGCTTGGATACGGCCCAGACCTTGCTCGAGTGAAGCGCAGGTTCCCCAGACGTCGGCAGCCCCTGCGTGGAATCCTTGAAAAATATCCGCGGCACCCGACGAAGGCTTGATCAACACAACCGGGACAAGCTGATTGAGGGGATTTTCCTTCAGACGGCGGCAAAGCTCGAAACTGTCGATTTCCGGCGGCGCTTCGTGCACCAGAACGAGATCAGGTCGAACTAAGAGGCACTGCCGGAGCGCGGTGTCTCTGTCTCCCGCCTCAAATACTTCAAAGCTCTGATTCCGAAGGAATGATTTCCAATCTGCGCGGTCCGGAGAAGCAACGTCGACAAGCAAGATGATTGGGCGCACGGGTCCCTCTCAACATCCCATATACGCGACAGGGGTTGCGTAAAATTTCCCCCGACGACAAACGCATAGCTGTGGATTGGAGATCGAGCTTTCGGTCCCCAACCTCTGGTTTCGGAGGCCCCGCCTCCGCTTTCTGGGGGACGAGAAAGAGTGAGATGAGCTGGACGAAATACTTAGGGTGCGGATGAGGTTCCAAATCCAGCGGCTTTTAAGTCGCTGATAATCCGCCTGTTATAACGAATGATGAGAAGAGGCGACGTTTTCTGCTAGGGGCAAATTTCACTGGTACTTGTAGAATTTACGAGAGGCCCGATGTCGTTTGCCTGTCTATCTATTTTTCTTCGCCTATTGCCTTTCTGGCCTGGAAAACGGTGAGTGGATTTTGATCGAGCGTCGCGCGAAGCACGCCAAAGCTTTTCTCGGCTCACCTTCCGTCGCTTTGTTGACCTCTTCGCTCACTACAACCTAAGATGACCGCCACGAAGGTCGCCTTCTGCCATGATCGGCCAGACGATTTCGCACTATCGCATCCTCGAGAAGCTGGGTGGCGGCGGCATGGGCGTCGTCTACAAAGCCGAAGACACCCGACTGAAGCGGTTTGTTGCGCTGAAGTTTCTTCCTCCGGAAACTTCGCAGAGCCCAGCCGCGCTGGAGCGCTTCCGCCGCGAAGCTGAAGCCGCCTCCGCGCTCAATCATCCCAACATCTGCACCATTCACGACATTGGCGAACAAGACGGCCAGCATTTCATCGCCATGGAATTCATGGAGGGCGAGACGCTCAAGCATATAATCGCCGGCAAGCCTCTCCCGCTGGACCAAGTGCTGGAACTCGCAATCGAGATCGCCGACGCCCTAGACGCCGCGCACGCCAAAGGCATCGTGCACCGCGACATTAAGCCTGCGAATCTCTTCGTGACCGAGCGCGGTCATGCCAAACTCCTCGATTTCGGCTTGGCCAAGCTCGCTCCCGCTCGCGGTGTCCCGGAAGGTCTGGGCGTTTCCGCCATGCCCACCGTCACGGCGGATGATCTTCTCACTACTCCGGGCGCCGCCGTCGGCACGGTTGCGTTCATGTCCCCCGAGCAAGTGCGCGGTGAAGAAATCGATGGGCGCACCGATCTCTTCTCCTTCGGCCTGGTGCTCTATGAAATGGCCACCGGACGTCCCGCCTTTCCTGGCAACACCTCCGGTGTCATTACCGACGGCATTCTCAACCGCGCGCCAGTTCCCTTGGCGCGCCTGAATGTCGAAATCCCCCCGAAGCTGGAAGAAATCATCAACAAAGCCCTCGAGAAAGACCGCAGGCTCCGCTACCAGCATGCCTCCGACATCCGCACCGACCTCCAGCGCCTCAGGCGCGACACCGACTCCGTTCGCTCCATTCCTTCCCTAAACGCCACCACGCCCGGTGTCATCCTGAGCGTTGCGAAGGATCTCGACGTAAGCTCCGGCTCGACTTCAACATCGCGCAAGACACGATGGATTGCGCTCGCCTCCCCGATTTTCATAGCCGCCCTCGCCATCGGCGTCTACCTCTGGCATGGTCGCGCCTCCGCCAAGCTCAGCGACAAGGACACGGTTGTCCTCGCCGATTTCGCCAACAAAACAACCGACTCCGTTTTTGATGACACGCTCCGTCAGGGGCTGGCCGTGCAGCTTGAACAATCGCCGTTCCTCACTCTTATCTCCGATGATCGCATCCAGCAAACCCTTCGCCTGATGGAGAAACCACCCGATTCGCGGCTTACGCCGCAGATCGCCCGCGACCTTTGCCAGCGAACGGCAAGCAAAGGGTACATCGCTGGCTCCATTGCGAGTCTGGGAAGCAGTTATGTGATTAGCCTGAATGCAGTGAACTGTTCCACGGGCGATTCTTTGACACACGAGCAGGTGCAAGCGCCGAGCAAGGAGAAGGTCCTCGATGCTTTGAGTCGGGCCGCCACCAGCCTCCGCGAAAAACTTGGAGAGACGCTTGCCTCCGTGCAGAAGTTCGATGTTCCTCTCGAAGCGACAACTTCTTCACTGGAAGCCTTACAAGCTTACAGCATGGTTGGCAGAACGGTGCGAACCAAGGGCAATGCGGCGGCAATTCCTTTTTGTAAACGCGCGGTCGAACTCGACCCTAATTTCGCATCGGCCTACGCAAAGTTGGGAATGATCTACTATTACCAAGGAGAGTTGAGCTTGGCCGAGGCGAACTTGAAGAAAGCGTACGACCTTCGCGAGGGGGTCAGCGAGCGCGAGAAGTGGGACATCTCAGCCAGTTACTACGAATTGCTCGGAGGTGACACGGAAAAAGCCCTTCAGGTGCTCGAGTTTTGGGTAGCCAATTATCCGCAAGATGCATGGCCTCGCCTGAGGTTAGTCGGCCTGTACGAGACGTTAGGTCAGTGGGAGAAGGCGCTGGCTCAAGCGCAAGAGCTCCAGCGCCTATGGTCAAACGAAGCGCTTTCCTATGCGAACCTTGCATTCGACTACCTAGCGCTAGATCAGCTTGGAGAAGTCCGATCGGCCATCCAACAGGCACAAGAGCGCAAGCTAGATCATCGCTGGCTGCGCCAACAGATGTACAGCTTGGCGTTTCTCAATGGCGGTACAAAAGGAATGGAGGAGCAAGTCGCTTGGGCCGCCGGCAAGCCCGCCGAACCCGTGTTGCTTGGACAGCAAGCCTCCACGGAAGGATATTACGGCCGATTGGGAAAAGCCCGGGAATTCACCAAGCGCGCGACGGCGTTGGCCCTTGGCGCAAACTTCAAGAAAAGAGTTGCGGACTTGTACGTCGACGCGTGTTGGCGCGAAGCGGATTTAGGTAACGTAACGGCGGCCAGAGAATATGTAGATGCGGCCGTAGGATTGTCGCAGAGCGCAGAGACCAAACGGTCGGCAGCGGTGCTTTTTGCCTACTTGGGTGACACCGTTCGAGCTAAAGCCTTGATCAGTGAGTTGGAGAAGACGCGACCCTTCGATACTATGCAGAACAACTATTGGCTGCCTATTGCCCGCGCTCACCTGGAAATGAAGGCAGGCAATTTCACGCATGCACTGGCTTTCCTCGAAACCGCAGCGCCTTATGAGCGATCAGATTTGCGTGCTGCACAAGTCCGTGGTCAGGTGTATTTGAATATGCACAACGGCGCCGCCGCAGCCGCCGAGTTCCGGAAGGTGCTCGACCACAGGGGCATCGTGCTGAATAACCCCATAGGTGCGCTGGCGCATTTGCAACTGGGGCGCGCGTATGTGATTGCGGGAGATGCGGGAAAGGCGAAGAGCGCATATCAAGACTTCCTAACGCTGTGGAAGGACGCCGACCCCGACATACCCATCCTGATCGCCGCAAAATCCGAATACAACAAGCTGAAGTAGCTTAACTTTAGTGTCTCTCTAAGGGAATTCCCGCCGCATCAAACTGGGGACGGTCTTAGTGTCCTTGGCTACTCCGTTACACCAGAAAACCTTGCGTGCGGTAGAGCTGCACGATATCCAGGCGGTCTTCCGCGCCGATTTTGTGCTTCATACGGTACAGATGGTTCTTTACGGTCTGCTCGGAGAGCGAGAAATGATTGGCGATCTCTTTGTTCGTCAGGCCCTTCGCAATCAACGGAACCAATTGCTGCTCCCGCCGCGTCAGGCCTAACCTGCGCCGCGGGCTGCCGCACACGACGGACGCAGCTTCGCTCTCAAAATAACGGAACAGCGCCGTACACAACGCGCCGGGACACACGGCTTCACCGGCACGCACGGCGCGCACTCCGTCCAGCACCTCGTCCGAAGAAGCGTCGTGCAACAGGTATCCCCTTATTCCGGCGCGCACGCACTGCAGGAATTCTCCCTCGTCCTTGACCTTCCCGAGCAGCACGATGCGCATCTTCGGCGCTGCCGCGCGCACTTGCTGAATCATGTGCAAGTCTTCATGCAATGCCCCTCGCGAAGTCAGCAGCAGGACATCCGCATTCGTTTGCGCTACCGATTCTGCCTGCAACGGCGCGGTCGCCTCCAGGCCGGTTACCTCGACGTCGCCTCTCTTGGCCAGCATGCGCGCCAGCGCTTCTCGCAGCAGGCGATTGTCCGCGGCCACAAACACGCTGAGCTTCGCCTTGGGTACTCCGCCAGAGTCCGGCCGCGCTTCCCCCCCCAATTCGTTCCTGATCGCTGTCCCCGCTCCATCCGCTTTTTCATTCCGCGCCACTGCTACGTCAGTTGCCAGACTTCGCCGCGCGCTCGCACTCATGGTGGACACTCTCCCTGAACTATTTTGGTTCCCCGACCGCAAACCGCCAGCAGACCGATCTGTCACGTGCGGTGGCCCCTCTCGCTGCAATTCCGCAGCCGCATCCCTAAGGAGGCTCTTATCTCCGCACCGCGATATCTCGTTTGCTGTTTAGCACTTAGCACGGACTTCTCCGCATCTCCTTCGGCCGCAGTGCCATTCCGGTACCAATCTGAATTTGCGATTTCAGTTCGATACTCGTGTTACGCCCATGTAGAATCTTCGTAACTGGTTTCCATACGCACCTTTCTTTCCTGGTACTTCCGTACTACCATCGCCGGTAGGCGTTCTACCGCCATGGGTACGTTTCCCCCATAGGCTTTTTGTGGCGCTCGCCTTAGGCTTACCAAGCGCGGCGCCCGGCTCTGCCAGGTTGCCGGGGACCCGCAAGTGCTGAGGAAGGATCGGCCGTTTCAGGAAATAAATGAATAAGCTTACGAAAAATCCGGTTTCTGCACCGCGCCCAAAGTCCGAGCGCCGCGGCAGCCGCCGCTGCAAGTTCACGCAGCTCATGCGCATCCAGCCTTCCGATCCGCAGAGGCAGCATTTTGACGATATGCGCGGCACCATCAGCGTCTCGCGCACCGGCGTCTATTTCCAGACCAGCGAAAAGGGCTACGAGGTGGGCATGCGGCTGTTTCTCATCATGCCGTATACGCAGGATCCCGGCTCGTCCAACCGCGAATACCTGGCGGAAGTCGTGCGCACCGATGCTTTAACCAACGGTTTGACCGGAATCGGCCTCAAGCTGCTTCTTGAAACCGGCCCCCAGCACTCCTATTCCTTCGAGCCGCCCCGCGGATAATTCTCCAGCGCCTGAGCAAAAACTTTTTCGATACAAAAGGAAAGGCGTCCCGTCGGAGCCGGAACGCCTTCCCTTGGTGTGTGGGGGGTGGAGGAAATCTGAAAGTTATGCCTGCCCGAAGGCCTGCAGCGCGCGATGCCTTATTTTGCCCAGCTGCCGGTTTAGGAGATGCTGGCGCGAAAGAAAGTTGAGCACCGGCGTTTTGCGCGGCACCAACCGGTTCTTCGCGATGGTGAGCCGGATGTCGCGGCGCGCATATTTCAGGCCCGCCTCCAGCACTTCCAGAGCTTCGTCGCGGCGGCCTGCCGAGCTATACACTTCCGCAAGATTCAAGTAAAGCTGTGCCTGATTGCGCTTCATGCGAACGGCCGCGTCGCACAGCCTCTCCGCTTCTCCCCATTTTTCTTCGGAGCGCGCCAGCACGACACCCAGGTAGGACATGTAATAAGGATTATTCTTGTCCAGCTCAGCGGCGCGGCGCATGTGCGGCAACGCTTTTACGGCATAATCGTCGCGCAATAATGCCAGGCCTTGCTTGAATTCGCGAAATGCTTCCGTATCGAGCATCAATTCACCTCCAGGGATGCAGAGGGATTTTGGGATTTTGCGGCACGGCGAAAATCGGCGTCACCATGGCCCGTTGCGCGGGTATCCCTCCGAGGCGTTCCCATCCTGCGGGACGAGCCTGGGAGGACATGCAATTGATTCTCGCGTCGCGGTCGTTTATTCATCCCTGCTTAGGGAAGCTACGCGGAATGCCGGCTGCAATCTACTGACCCGTGGTCCAGTCTTGGGACAGCGGGCAAAACTAGCCGTAAAGTTTTGCGGCTGGCCGGGCTGCCGGGTCGCCGGGACAGCATCAAAACGGCCGCGTCTAGCGCGGTCCAGCCTCCCTTAAAACGCACGCTTCCAGCCCGCGCGCCAGTCTTCCCAATCTGCCATGGTGGCTTTCATCATGGCTTTCGCCGCCTTGTGCAGCCAACGTCCGCGGCGCGCAGCCAGATCGCGTTTTACCTGGGGAATGGCGCGGGCGCTCGCGAAATGCATGTTCGCGGTTTCCCAGCCCATGCAATAGAGCAAACGCGCTTCGTCGCGCTGCGCGGGCAAAGACGCGATCTCAATCCGCGAACAATCCGGCGCCAGCCGCCGCACCAGCCAGTGCCCGTGGAATCGCACGCACGGATCCTGTACACGAATCGCGCTTTGCACCAGTTTTGCGCCGTACAGATTTGCCGCCGAAACGCCGCGATACCAGGCCCACGCGGAGGTGCGAATGGCCTTGGCTTCTCGCGCGACCCACGCGCCTTTCCAGGAGGACAGCGCCAGAATTCTCGGATGCCCCAGGCTGCCCAAGCCGGCGATGCGGCGCTTCAACACGTACGCAGGCCGCGGAGTGGGAAACGATTGCTCCAACAGGCGGCGCACTTCCGCGGGGGCCTTCGCGTTGTAGGGCGGATTTTGCGTCATCTTGGCCCAGAAATGGACGGGGTCGCGCAGCTTGCTAGTCGCCATCAGGCGGAGCCACTGGTGTTGTTCCGCCAGGATAAAGGCCTGGCCACCATCGTTTAGCGCGTCGCGGTAGCCTTCTTCGACCGCTTCCGCGGCTTCTCGCTTGGTGAGACCCAAATGCTCGCCGGAAATCGCGAGGTACGCGCTGGTTGTCAGGCGGATCAGATCGAGCGTGTAGGGTCCGGGCCACGCTTCGTCCAAGTCGTTGACGCCCCAGATGAGCCGGCCTTCCTGATCGCGCCAGGTGCCGAAATTTTCGATGTGCAGGTCGCCGATCGCCAGCACCTTGGGCGCGCCGGCTACGTCCAGACAATTCTGGTGCCAGAGTTGCAGCCAGCGGTAAAACGTGGCGCGAAAAAAGGAAAAGGACGATTCCGCCATGTGCGCGTGTTTTAGCGCGACGTCGCGGCGCACCAGCGGAATTTGCTTTGCGAGCCAGCGCTCGAAATCGTGAGTCGCCTTGATGATGTTCATCAACCGCGCACGCTAAACGTGGGCGAAGCCGGCGCGGCTCGGCGCACCTTTCAAGCGCGATTCGTAGATGGGGAAGCGCGCGGCGAGTTCCGCGACTTGCTGGCGCACGCGCTGCTCCACCGCGGCATCGCCGATGTGTCCGAGGACTTCCGCGATCCACGCGCCAATCTGCTCCATTTCCGCTTCGCGCATACCGCGCGTGGTAATCGAGGGGCTGCCCAGGCGGATTCCGCCCGCTTTCATGGGCGGCAGCGGATCGAACGGGATGGCGTTTTTGTTAACCGTGATTCCGGCGCGATCCAGCGCTTTTTCCGCATCGCTGCCGGTCAAGCCGCGCGAGTGCAGCTCGATCAGGAAAAGATGATTGTCCGTTCCGCCGGAGACGATGCGGAATCCCTGCTTCGCGATGGAGGCCGCGAGAGCGCGCGCGTTGGCGACTACTTGCCTCTGGTATTCGCGGAAGGACGGCTCCATGGCTTCTTTCAAGCACACGGCTTTCGCGGCGATGGTGTGCACCAGCGGGCCGCCTTGCATGCCGGGGAAGGTGAGCCGGTCGAGTTCCTTCGCATGGGCGGCGCGGGAAAGCACCAGCCCTGCGCGCGGGCCGCGCAGCGTCTTGTGCGTGGTGGTGGAGACGATGTCGGCGTGCGGCACGGGGCTCGGATGTACGCCCGCGGCGACCAGGCCGGCGATGTGCGCCATGTCCACAAAGAAAATGGCGTCGACGGCTTTCGCGACCTTGCCCATGCGCTCGAACTCGATGACGCGCGAATACGCGCTGGCTCCCGCCACGATCATGCGCGGCTTGTGTTCGTGCGCCAGCTTTTCGATTTCTTCGTAATCGATGCGCTCGTCTTCCTGGCGCACGCCGTAGGCGATGAATTTGTACATGCGGCCGCTGAAATTCAGCGGGTGCCCGTGCGTCAGGTGGCCGCCGTGCGCTAGGTTCATGCCCAGCACGGTGTCGCCGGGCTTCAGCGTGGCCATGTACACCGCGATGTTTGCCGAGGTTCCCGAATGCGCTTGCACGTTGGCGTGCTCCGCGCCAAACAATTCCTTGGCGCGATCGATGGCCAGTTGCTCAACCTTGTCGGCGTATTCGCAGCCGCCGTAGTAGCGCTTGCCCGGATAGCCCTCCGCGTATTTGTTGGTGAAAATCGAGCCCATGGCCTCGAGCACCGCTTCGGAGACCAGGTTCTCCGAGGGAATCAGCTCCAGGGTAGTGGCCTGGCGCTTCGCTTCCTCGCGAAGCAGTTGCGCGATTTGCGGATCGACGGCATCGAGCGGGCGATTCATGCGGTTGTTGGCGTCTGTGGTTTGCGTCATGGTTTGGTCCCCAGATTTGGCGGACTCCATATTACCCCTGCGCAGCACGAATCGAAAAGAAAGGCGCAACACGAGGAGGCGGGAAAACGACGGCGAATGATAACGCTGAGGCGCAGAGAGCGCAGAGGTACCCCCCCAACCCCCGGTGTTTTCGGAAAAGAGGCTGCAAGCTGCTGAAAACAAAGGGAACGAGTACAGAAAAGAGCGCAAAGAGACGACAAAGAGGCTGCAAGCAACTGAAAGGAAGTGACTTGTGGCTCGTGACCCGTGACTCGTGAACGGGCCAAGCAGAAGTACCCTCGCACCCCCGGTATTTTGCGCAAGAGTTCGGATTTGCTTGATTGCAAAAGACTTGACTTCTTTGGGAACGACAAAGAGTTCGTAAGAGTATGAAAACAAAGGGCGACGGAAAGTGGGTAGTGAGTGGTGGACAGTGAGTAGGATCAGGGAAACGGGGAAACACACGGGGTTGCGGGGGAATTAGGGGACCAAACGGGGACACGGTCAGCAACCTTGGGCTACAGATTACCGGATGCGTTACTATTTGTCAAGTGTTAAATTAAAGGCTGTGGATTGAGTGGGTTGCGGACGGGTGGGGAGCGGGTCCTCGAGAAAGTAACAAAAGGAACCAATCCACCTGTCGGACGGCCCGGACGTATTATAGGCTCAAGGAGCAGGGGGCTGTGACCATGGGTCAGCACAAGGTTCACACGCAACTTCACACTGAACTGGGCACTCGACTTGGCACTCATCTGGGCACTCCATTGGGGCGGACCGCAGTCCAGGTCTTTGCCGCCAATGAGCGGATGAACCAGATGCTTATCGAACATTTGGACCCTGCCGCCTGGAGCGCCAAGCCGCCCGGCAAGGGGCGCACCATTGCGGCCATCTTCACGCACATGCACAACGTCCGCACCAAGTGGGTCCGGCTTACGGCTCCGCACCTGAAGGTTCCGCGACAGCTCGATCGGGCGCACTGCACTCCGCGGCAGGCACGCGCGGGATTGGCGGAGAGCGCCGCTCGTTGCTCGGAGATGCTCGCGGAAGCGCTCGGCGGCGGTGAGGGCCGCGTCGAGAAGTTTCTTAGAGACGGCTGGGCGCGGCCTTGGCCGGTTGGCGTGGAAATGCTGTGCTACATGCTGGCGCACGAAGCGCACCATCGCGGGCAGGTGTGCATGCTCGCGCATCAGCTGGGATTCAAGTTGCCGAACAAGGTGACCTCCGAGCTCTGGAATTGGGAAAAGCTTTGGAAAGAGTGCGGGTCGCCTGGCGGCCCCGGCGCCGATTTGGCGGGAGAGGCCGATGCCTAGATACGAGATCATCCTCTACTGGAGTCAGGCTGACGAAGCGTTTATCGCCGAAGTCCCCGAACTCCCCGGCTGCGCCGCCGACGGAAAGACCTACAAGGAAGCGCTTGCCAACGTGGAAATCATCATTCAGGAATGGATCGAAACCGCCAAAGAACTCGGCCGCCCCATCCCCGCTCCGCGCGGCCGCCTCGCCTTCGCTTAAGAGTCAAAAACCGCACCCTTTGAGATACCAAATGCCAAAGGGTGCCACCCAATTCAAAAGCCTGCCCCATCCGCCCGGCATTGTCATTGAAGGGTGCTACTGGTACCGTGCAGGATGTGTTTGGACCGAGAGAGTGTCGAAACGAATTGATTTCGCCAAGAAGCGTAGAGCCGAAGGGCGCTCTCTAAGCAACGCTGCCCGCGAGATCGCCCGGCTAATACAGCCAATCGCGCAACAACAGGGCATTGACCTCCAAGCACGCTTAAACGAGGCATCAGCAGAGCGACGGTTATTAGCTGAACGTCTCCAAGAATCCGTGGCGCCTCTGTTTATCGGCGGTCGTGACGGGCCCGACAGAATTGGTTCTTGCGTCCTCGTACGCTTGGATTCAGACTTCTTTGCATTCACCGCAGCCCACGTGCTACGAAAAGCCGCCTCCGCGAGACTCTTCGCCCCCTCCGAAGGTCGGGGCGGGAAGTTGCTGCCGCTACCGCCGTGTACCGCGCATCTGAGTTCCTCTGAGATTCGTAACGACCTTGATGTCGGTGTGCTGGTCCTGTCGGCACGTCAACTGGGTCCTTTTCAGCGGCGCGTTTTCCTGGCTGGCACGCAGATCGATCTAAACGATCAACCGAACCACGAGGGGCTCGCCTCGTTCTATTTCGTCCTCGGCTATTCCGCATCAAGGACACAAGTGAAGGTGTCTAAGGCCGAGCGTCATATCCATCAACAGTCGTTTCACTTCGCCACGAGTCCGGTGGAAGCCGCCGAATACCTACAGGAGAAGTTGCCACAGGCAGATCATGTATTGCTCGACTTTGACCACAAGGAGATCGTGACTGGAGGGAGGCGGGTCAATCCACCCAAACTCCAGGGAGTTAGCGGCGGGGGTATTTTTCACATTTCCAGAGAAACGAACCAAGGCCCGCTGGTCGCTGTTTGTACGCAAAATCGACGCAATTCCCGGCTTATTGTGGGCACAAGAATCAAGCATTTCCTGGCGATGGTTCGTGAACTGAAAGCGGGGCCCGGCAGTTCTAAGTCCGAGTGACGCGGAGTGCTTTGAAAACTTGCCGTCTGTCCCCCGCTCCTAAGACCGCACTCTTTGAAATTCCAAATGTCAAAAGGAGCGCCACCCAATTCAAAGGCCTGCCCCACCCGCCTTGCAGCGATGGCTGGGTACGCCTGAAAATGAAAATGTATGCCGCCAGCTCTATTGACTTACATTATCGCCAGAGAATTGACCGGAAGGGTTACGACCGAAGAGGAATTCAGAAACCGCCTCCGGCGCTTCTCGCGAAACTCGGTCGTCCGTCTCAGTAGCGTACTTAACCTGGTGCTTTCCAACTGGGCGGGTGACTACGATTTCGATGCTCATGAGAAACTGGCCCGCAGCTTCTTCCCGCCTCCAATCGCTACTCGAATCATAAATTCTAAGCGCCTCGCGTTCCACAGACATCAACTGCTCTTCGTTGCGCAACAGGCTTTGCGGCATTGTGGCGACGGGGCCAGAGAAATGACCCCTCCCTATTGGGGAGGATTTGGCGTTGTGCTTCTAATGGCTAGCGAGCTGTTGTACACACCCGTGCCGCACGGTGGAACACCAAGCGAGGAACTGGCGAGGAAGGTTTGTCAAATTCTGCCAGACATGGAGGTGAACGGGATACAGAGCTACCAGAATAAAATCGCACGTTCATATGCAATGACGTCTCGGTTCATCGAACCGTTTAGAGGGAAGGCGAACTTCTTCGATGTTTCGAAATTATTTGAAAATGCAGCCGGGGTGCCGCTCGAGACTTACCAGGCATTGCTGTTCGGATCGGTTTCCCGCTTCACGAAGTTAGATGACTTGAAAAAGTCAGTGAACCCTGCGGATTTTGCCGTACCTGAAGGTTGGTTCAGGAATACAACCGTTTCTAGCGAGCGGATAGAACGTTTCTTTGAATTTGTTTCAGGTAGCGCCGAGAGCTTTGCTAAGGCAGTGATCGAAAAAAAACCTAATCCGAATGATTTTACCATTTTTCGCGACAAGCCCATGTTCCAGGAGCAGGGTCACTTTTATCCCACCGACCTTTCTTTCTTGGCGGAGAAGTTCGAGAGCGGGACATTCTGGCGTGTACATAACAGTTTACAACCGAGTGAGCGTGCGAATTTTCACTCCTTCTGGGGAAACGTGTTCGAGTCTTACATCACCTGGATCATGAGCAGCTCGGTTGACGGCAAAACTAATCGCTTTTGTCCCGATCCCAAATACGCGGGCAGGCCAACTGACCAAGTGTCCGATGGGATCGTCATTTGCGGGCGCAGCGCAGTCGTAATTGAATACAAAAGCAGTACTTTTACAGTTGCAGGAAAGTACGGCGGCGATGCAGCTAAACTGGATTCGGAATTGAAAAGCAAGCTGGTTGGCACAGACGAGGCGAGAAAAGGCGTGCATCAACTGGCTGACGCTGTGCAAAAACTGTGCAGGCAGAAAGACCCAGATCAAGTTGAAGGACTCGATATGTACGGCATCACAACCGTTTTTCCGCTTATCATAACCCGTGATGACCTGGGTTCCGCTTTCTATATGAATGCGTACCTAAATTGGCATTTCCAGGCGCTGATTAAGGGTAAGCGCTTCTTGCGATCAGTTACGCCCCTTTTCTGTATGTCAGCAAATGACCTCGAGAACTTGTCGCCGTTCCTAGCGGACACGTCGCTCGCAGATATATTGTCCGCGAGGTATAAGCAAGACAAGAAGCTAATGTTTTCTCTCTGGACTGTGGAGAACGCGGTTCTACAGCGGAGGGGCCCGAGGAAGTCAACGCTGTTGAATCACGAGATCGAGATGCTCGGCGCGATGATTGAAACTCAACTCGGCTTGAAGGAGCAATAGGAGTCTTGCTCCGCTTGACGAGTGGCGCACCCTTGTGGGTTTTCAAGGGTGTGGCTGTTGCATTTGACCGCCGCAGAGCTCGCTGTACAGACGAAAAGCAGATCCGTAAACCGCGGAAAGGGCGAAAAGCAGATTCCTCTCTACGCGACCCGGCGCACACAAACCGTGCGGAAGAAAAAACCGGGTCGCTCCGCTCGGAATGACAGTGTAAATGGGGGTCGTGCTTTATGTCGGACCTGAAGGTCCGACCCCCTAAAGCGGAAAGCGAACATTTTGGCTGAAGGCCGCCGCTACGTAAACCGCGAAAGGCAAAAGCGGATTCCTCTCTACGCGACCCGGCGCCCGGAAAACGGGCGGAAGAAAAAGCCGGGTCGCTCCGCTCGGAATGACAGTGTAAGTGGGGCCGTGCTTTATGTCGGACCTGAAGGTCCGACCCCCCTATAGCGGAAAGCGAACATGTGGCGAGTGCGGGTCGCCCGGCGGCCCCGGCACCGTCCTTTCGCAAGACCGAAAAGACTAGCCGCCCGAGAACGAAAGTGAGTCGGCTACGAATTGTCGAAGGACACTTCGTCAAAGCGCTTCTCTCCGCGCAAGATATCGTTATCGGCGGCGTTCCAACCTTCGTTGCTGGAAATGGAAAAAGCCACGGTGACATCGTTGTCCGGGTGGTCGAGCTGCGTGAAGTGCGTCCCGTTGAAGCGTGCTTGTCCGGAAATCCAATGGGTTTGGTCGATTAGTTCTTTGCCGTCCACCGCCAAGCTGAAGCTCGCGATCAGTGTTGTGCTGCCGACCGGTGCGATCAGGTCGTATGTGGCTTTCACCGTCGGGCCGTCTTTTTCGCAACTGATTTGATATTGAATAGGAGTGGGCAAAACGACCCCCTTTCATCCGTGCTTTATGCCGGAGCTGAAGGTCCGACCCCCTAAAGTTGCCGCGATGAAGCGAAAAGCAGATCCCTTCCGACCGGGCCGGAATCTGCGATTCCGACCGGGCCGGAATCTGCGATCATACCGCCCGCAAACGGCGCGAGCGGGTTTGGGATGACAATCGCAGAGGTTAGCGGCCGACCATTTTTTGCAGCTCTTCGGGGTAGCGGGCGCCTTGCGCCGGGATCTTTGAGGCTGCGGTCTCCAGTTCGCGGAGATCCTGGGGCGAAAGTGTGACGTTAACGGCTGCGATGTTTTCTTCGAGGCGATGCAGCTTGGTGGTGCCGGGGATTGGAACGATCCACGGTTTCTTGGCGAGCAGCCAAGCGAGGGCGATCTGCGCAGGCGTCGCTTTCTTCTGTTGGGCAAATATGCCCAGCAGGTCCACGAAGGCCTGATTTGCTTTGCGGTTCTCTGGCGTAAAGCGCGGGACTATGTTGCGGAAATCGCTTTTGTGGAACTGCGTATCTTCGCTGATCTTTCCGGTAAGGAAGCCTTTACCGAGGGGACTGAAGGGAACCAACCCGATCCCGAGTTCCTCCAGAGTCGCGATGACTTCCTTTTCAGGTTCTCTGAACCAGAGCGAATATTCATTCTGGAGTGCGGCGACGGGCTGAACTTTGTGCGCGCGGCGGATCGTGTGAACGCCTGCCTCGGAAAGCCCGAAGTGCTTGACCTTGCCTTGCTGAATCAGCTCTTTCACCGCTCCGGCAACGTCTTCGATCGGCACGTTGGGGTCAACGCGGTGCTGATAGAACAAATCGATGACGTCGGTCTTGAGGCGCTTGAGCGAGGCTTCGGCGACCTCTTTGATATGCTCCGGGCGGCTGTCCAGGACGCTCCAACGCCCTTCACCCGTGGAGGCAGGCCGGAAGCCGAACTTGGTGGCGATCACCACTTGCTCGCGGAAGGGAGCGAGGGCTTCGCCGACGAGTTCTTCGTTGGTGAACGGGCCGTAGACTTCGGCGGTATCGAAGAACGTGACGCCGCGTTCCACGGCTGCGCGGATGACCGAGATCATTTCCTGCTTGTCTCCGGGCGGACCGAAGCCAAAGCTCATTCCCATGCAGCCAAAACCGAGAGCCGAAACCTCCAAGTTGCTTTTACCTAGTTTGCGTTTCTGCATGGTTTCTCCCTTCGGAGCATCTTAATGTCGCGCCGGCCGGCTTAGTCAAGCCCTCCATGCTCCAGGATCGGCGACGGAATTGACCGGGCTAAGATGTGTGACTGCCTGCAGGGGTGGATGCGTGGCGACGATAATCGTTACAACAGATAAGTTGGTCCAAAACGAGAGAGCACACCAAATCGTTGCGATCTACATCGGAAGGTCGCAGTGCGTTCTCCGGATTTGCAACGGAACCATTTTGTTCGGAAACAAACTGCAAGACTGTCCAAAAGTGGACAGGTACGCGTCTTGGCAAGTCCATCGCCGAACAGCAGAAATGTAAACAACGGGAAATTCTAGGACGCAATTGCGCAAGGAATTTGGATGAGGGCGGTTTCGACGATCTGGCCCATTTTATTAGCTGGCTGTAATCAGAGACTTGCGAAGATCGGGCGAAACGCAAGGGTTGGCCAGAAACATGCCACATTCTCTGCGGTTGAATCCCTGAAGAGTAATGGTGCGGGTCACGTCCCTTACCGTTCCATAGCTTCTAACGGGGGTTCCCGCTGGATACCGGGCTAGAAGTAATAGACCTCCGGTGGCGCCAAATAGGCAAAGTGCGGGCCCAGTTCGAGTAAGGGGGAAATATGAGATTGCGCATCTTTTTCGTGTTGGTTCTAGTCTTCACTCTACCGTTGTTGGCAGTCAGTGCCCGCGCCGACATCCTTGGAGCTGCGGACACGTATGCCGTCCTGGCAACTACGCAGGTGACCAATGGTGCTACGAACCTAGCAGACACTGTCATCACCGGGAATATGGGTGACACTTCATGCACTGGCTTTGTCTTGGGAACGGGCTGTACCCTAGGTTTTGGCACGGTCAGTGGAACGGTAAATTCAGGTAACGCGGCCTGGATAACGGCGCTGGCCGCTTCCAACGCTGCGTACACTTCCCTACAAAACACGCCATCCACTTCTAACTTTACTGGTTCATGTCTGGGGTCGGGTGTGGGGTGTATCAACAACCTCGCTCCGGGCGTCTATTCGTCTACGTTGTCTGCGACTCTTTTGAATGGAGCACTGACTCTCGCCGGCGGGAGCAACTCCGCTCCGATTTGGATCTTCCAGATGGCGGCGGGGTTCACGACCGCAAGCAACTCATCTGTTCTAGTGACCGGTACAGGTGCAGCTTCCGCAGGTGTGTATTTTGAGGTTGGCACCCAGGCGACTCTCGGTGACAACACTGCGTTCCAAGGAAATATTCTCGCGGGCACGTCAGTCGTCTTCGATCCCGGCGCGCAGATTACTTGCGGTAGAGCCTTCACTGACACGGCAGCAGGTACAGCAGTGACGTTTGCCGGGAACAACCCCGCCACGACGACAGGAACTCCGAACAAGGTCTCCGACACGTGCGCCCAAAGCACCAGCGGCTTCAACAACGGTACGATTGTAACTCTACCAGGCGGCGGCACGGGGGTGGGACCGGGCACGCCCGTTCCGGAACCCGGCACGCTTGCGTTGCTCTCATCCGGACTACTCGCAATGGTCTTTCTGGCGTTCCGCAAGGCGCGCGTAAGTTCGCCATCGCTAAGCTGCTAAACTGAGCGATCGTAAAATTCGGCGATGGCCCGGCAGAAATACAGCCGGCCATCGCCGATTCCCTTTTAACGAGCATTGTTTTTAATCGGCGAAGTTGTAAAGGATGTTGCCGATACGTTGAAGCTGTGCTTATTCTAGGTGCAGATATCCCTGTCAATCGGTGAAGGAGACATGCGTCATTCTCGACGGTGGAAACGACTGGGCGTTGTAATCCTGGCGGCGATCGTGCTCGCAGGTTGCTCGCGCGATCCGAATGTTCGCAAGCGAAAATATTTCGAGAGCGGAACCCGCTACTTCGAAAAGCAGCAATACCTCGAAGCAACCATCCAGTTCCAGAACGCCATTCAAGTAGATCGCTACTACGTCGACGCCCACTACCAGCTCGCGCAGTGCGATCTGAAGCTGGGCCGCTGGGCCGATGCTTACGGGGAACTGCTGCGCACGGTGGACCTCAAGCCGGATCACCTCAAAGCTCAAGTGGATCTGGGAAATATCCTGCTTGCCTCGCGGAAATTCATGGAGGCAAGAGAGAAGGCCCAACTTGTAGTTCAGAAAGACGCCAAAAACGTCGATGCGCATATCCTGTTGGCCAACGCGGATGCGGGCTTGAAGAACGTGGAAGCATCGCTTGGCGAGATCCAAGAGGCCATCCAGCTCGACCCAAACCGGGCGGGGTCGTATCTGAACCAGGCCTATCTACAATTGACTGCAAACCAGACGGCGGAGGCAGAGGAAAGCTTTAAGAGAGCCATCCAGCTCGATGGCAAGTCTACGCATGCCGTCATGGCCCTGGGGAACTTCTATCAGCAGCTGCGTCGTTGGTCCGAAGCTGAGCAGCAGTACCGCCACGCGATAGAGTTGGAGCCCAAGAATCCCGTGCCTCGGGCCGCCTTAGCTCTCCTCTATCTGGCTGAGGGGCAGAACGCACAAGCCGAACAAGTGCTGCTGGAGGCCAAGCAATCGCTAGGGGATAACTCCGAGGGCTACCGGATGCTGGGGGATTTCTACTTCAGCACGGGCCAGCTGGACAAAGCGATGGCGGAGTATGCCTCGCTCTTTCGCGAGCATCCCAAAGACTTGCTGGTTAAGAAGAATTATGTCCAATTGTTGATCTTGCACGACCGCCTGGACGAGGCGACCAAGTTGAATGACGAAATTCTAAAGGCCAATCCGAAGAATTTGGACGCGCTGATCAACCGCGGCCAGATCCTGAATCGGCAGGGGCGTTCCAGTGAGGCGGTGATCGTTCTCGAATCCGCCTTGAAGACGGAGCCCGACAATCCCGTCGGCCACTACCATCTGGGTGTGGCCCACAGCGCAGTCGGCAACCTGGCGAGAGCGGAGAGCGAATGGCGCGAAGCCCTCCGCCTGCGCCCCACGATGGTGGCCGCCCAGCAGGCCCTCGCCGGGGTCGCGCTACGCAAGGGGGACCTTGATTTACTGGAGAAGACCGCCGAAGCGCTGATCAACGGCAACCCCGCTTCGCCGGAGGGATACGTCGATCGTGCTACGGCACGTTTGGCCCGCCGCAACGAGCCCGCAGCCGAGGTGGACCTGAAAAAAGCCATTGAAGTGGCGCCGCAGAATCCGCTTGGGTATTCCAGACTCGGCGCATTGCGCCTTTCGCAAAAGCGTTTCGTAGATGCCGAAAAACTCTTCGAGCAAGCCCTGGAGCGAGATCCGAATTTTTCGGAGGCTCTGCAAGGTCTGGTTGGCGTCTACAGCCAACAGAAACAGCCAGCCAAGGCTGTGGCACGGGTGAATGCGCAGATTGCCAAGGCACCCAACAACAGCACCTACTACCTGCTCTTGGGAATGCTGTTGGCCAGCAGCAGCGATCTCGAAAAAACCGAGGCGGCGCTGGAGAAAGCGGTCCAACTGAACAAAAACAACGTAGAAGCGTTTCTTTTGCTTGGCCAGGTGCAGTTGCGCCGTGGCTCGGCAGACAAAGCGATCGCAACTTACGAGCGCTGTATCCAAGAAAATCCCCGCGAGCTTCGGACGTATGTGTTGCTGGGTCCATTGGAAGAATCGCGAGGCAACTGGCAGAAGGCCCAAGAGCTCTACCAGAAGGCGCTGAAAATCGACCCCGAATATCCGCTGGCTGCCAACAATCTCAGTTACCTGCTACTCGAGCACGGCGGAGACTTAGGATACGCGGTTTCGCTGGCCCAAACCGCCCGGACCGGAATGCCAGACTCGCCCTACACGGCGGATACGCTCGGCTGGGCCCACTACAAGTTGGGAACCTACGATTCAGCTATCCGGCTGTTTCAGGAAGCGGCCAGAAAAACCCCGCAGAATGCGACCTATCAATATCATCTTGGCCTTGCATACGCGAAAGATAATAAAGTCGAGCTCGCTCGCGCGAGTTTCCAGCGTGCTCTTAAGCTGGATCCCAATTCTTCGCGAGTGGACGAAATTCGCCAAGCGTTGGCCGTATTGGATGCGGCTCCCTAGTCACAGCTTTGATTGTCATGCCTTTGGTTAAGGGCGCAATTGCGATTTAAAAGGCGAACTAAGAACGAATCCCCAATCGCCAGCACAATCAGCCTCGTGCAAGTCCTTTCCTTGCAACCAGATCCGAAAAATGGGGGTGGGGGTCCATTGCGGTTAACTGCCAGTCGGAGGCGCTTCAGTTCATCTTCTGTTTAGGCTCGGCGCGATAGCTTTCTCACGCGACGGAGAGCCAAGATCCCGAAACAGGAATGCCTTCCGCGCAAGGGAGGGTTCGCATGAAGTCTCATAGTGTCGGACGCATCGCAAGTGGAGTCGTGGTGATCCTGCTGGGTGCTTTCACGCTGCTCATGGCGGCTGCGCCCGGGTATCACCTGTTGAAGAAATACAGCTTCGGGGCGGCGGAGGGGAGCACTCGAGAATATTTTGATTACGTCACGGTCGACTCCGCGGCGCGCCGCGTTTACCTTTCGCATGGCACGGAGATCAAGGTCATCGACGCCGACAGCGGCGCGGTCGTCGGCAACATCACCGGTTTGAAGCAGGATCACGGGGTGGCGGTGGCCAGCGAGTTTGGGCGCGGCTTTATCACGGACGGCGGGCAGGGGAAGGTGGTCATTTTCGATCTGCAGACCCTCAAGGTGACCGGCGAAGCGAAGGCCGACCAGGACGCTGACAG
>Ga0210406_10001692_pt1 | contig 26359 bp, 18 predicted proteins | sample IncBWC30MmetaG_FD_155454 | JGI IMG/M metagenome (GOLD analysis project Ga0210406, IMG submission 155454) | Forest soil microbial communities from Barre Woods Harvard Forest LTER site, Petersham, Massachusetts, United States - Inc-BW-C-30-M | ecosystem: Environmental > Terrestrial > Soil >... | reverse complement strand
GACGAATCCACTCCGGCTGCTTCGTGTAGAGATCAAGCAGCTTGTCCTGAAAGGCCGAGAGCTTGAAGAAGTAGTTTTCTTCCTGCACGGTCTCGGTGATCCGCCCGCACTCGGGGCAGGGCGCGCCCGGCGGGACGTCCACGTACATTTCGTCGGAAACGCAGTATTGTCCGGTGTAACTCCCTTTGTAGATGTAGCCTCGGTCGCTGAGCCGCTGGAAGAGCGCCTGCACGCTCGTCTTGTGGCGGTCTTCGGTGGTGCGGATGAAGTCGTCGTTGGTCAGGCCCATGCGCTTCCACAGCGCGCGGAACTCGCCCGAGACTTCGTCGGCGAACTGCTGCGGAGTCTTGCCAGCTGCGGCCGCGGCGCGCTCGATCTTCTGACCGTGCTCGTCGGTGCCGGTCAGGAAATACGTGTCGTCGCCCAGCATGCGATGGCGGCGCGCGATGGTGTCGCACGCGATCGTCGTATAGGCATGCCCGATGTGGGGGCGGGCGTTGACATAGTAGATTGGGGTCGTGATGTAGAACTTTTTCGTCATTCTGCTTTCGTGATTCAGAACTTTACCCACAGAGGACACAGAATTACACAGAGTTTTGTGGTTTCCTCAGTGTACCTCGGTGCCCTCTGTGGTTAAGGCTTTTCCACCCTGCGCAGGTACGCTGTCGTCGCTTCCTGCATGACAGTCTTGAGTGGAAGATGCCGTTCTGCAGCGATGCGCCGGCAGTCTTCGTACTCGGGTGCGTAGTTTGTCACCGTCCCGTTCATGCTGGCGATCTTCATGCGAACATCGCCCCAGGGCGTGGGGACGGAAACCCATCGCCGTGCCAGCGTCTGTCGTTGCTCCTGGCGCGAGCGCACTCCCAAAGTCGTGGTCTCCGCAAAAATGATCTGTGTGAGCTTCGCTGCATCCTCGGGCCGACACAAAATCGTCAGCAAGGTCCCGGGCCGGTTTTTCTTCATTTGCACCGGCGCTCCAAACACATCGAGCGCGCCCTCGGCGAGCAGCCGATCCATCACGTAGCCGAACACTTGCGGATTCAGGTCGTCGAGATTCGCCTCAAGCACCGTCACTGTGTCCTGTGCGGTCTTGGAAGCAATCGTCCCGGTGGCCTCTCCCACCACCAGACGCACAACATTCGGATTTCCGGGAAAGTCACGCGTGCCCGCCCCGTAGCCGCTCTTTTCAATCTTCATCTCCGGAAACGAACCGAAGCGCGTGGCCAGGGTTTTCACGATGGCCGCTCCCGTGGGCGTCAGCAACTCCACCTGCATACCCGACGAGTACACGGGCGCGCCCTGCAGTATCTCGACTGTCGCCGGCGCGGGCACTGGAAATACGCCGTGCGCGCACTTGACCGTGCCGCCGCCCACGTTCAGCCGGGAGCAGACAAATTCGTCAACGCCGAGCGCTTCGGTTCCCACTGAAGCGCAGACAATGTCGACGATCGCATCAACAGCGCCGACCTCGTGAAAGTGAACCGACTCAATCTCGTTGTTATGGATTTTCGCTTCCGCCCCACCGATGGCATCGAAAATCCTGAGGGCCGTCTGTTTCGCCGTTTCACTGATTGCCGCCCGTCCAATGATCCCGCGAATCTCTTTCAGGCTGCGTCCATGCGAGTGTGAATAATCATGCACATCTGGCGCGGATACTCCTGTCCGCAAAGAATCCGAGGCCGAGTGGTGCGGATGGGCATGAGCCCCATCATGTCGATGATCATCATGCTCATGACCTTCATGAAAATGCGAATGAGTACCAGAACCGGCAGGCTCTTCCTTCTCCCCATTCACCCATACTTCCACCTTGGTCGCCGCAATCCCGCTGCGGTTCACATGCGAAATCTCCAGCCGCGCGCCAAGGTTCAACGCTGCCACAGTCTTCTCCAGCAGTTCAGCAGACACGCCCGCATCGATCAGGGCGCCCAGAAACATGTCGCCGCTCATGCCGGAAAAACAATCAAGGTAGGCAATACGCATGGGAGTGAACCGGTCGTTAGTCGTTGGTCGTTGGCCAAGCCCATGCCGCCGGCAGTAGCTGCGCCCGCAGTTCTTTCGGGACGCGGCGAAAGGTCTGCGTTTAGCAGATACTTGATCTCGTGGGATTCGCCAACGACCAACGGCGATTTCCCATCATAGGGAACGCCTGCCTGCAGCGTCAAACCGTCGCACGCGCGAGCCTTTGCTACAATCACTATTTTATTCAACAAGTTAGGGGACTCCTTGTATCGTTCGCTCGAGCGCCGCCTTGCCCGCCACGTTCGCGATTTTCTGCGCCGCACATATGACCTCGATCTGGAGAAGATCGTCATCGAACAGCCCCCAAAGGTCGAACTGGGCGAGTACGCTATGCCACTCGCCTTCGAATTGGCGAAGAAACTGCGCAAGGCTCCGCGCAAAATTGCTGAAGAGATCGTTGCTGGCGTCGGACCGATCGAGGGTTTCGAGAAGCTCGAAGTGGCCGGCGCGGGATACATCAACGCGCGCGTAAAACGCGCCGAGATGGCGTCGGCCATGCTTGCCGACGAGCGGCCTCCGGTCGAGACCCCGCCGGGAAAAATTCTGGTCGAGCATTCGAGCATCAATCCCAACAAGGCCGCGCACATCGGGCACCTGCGCAACGCCATCCTGGGCGACACCTTTGTTCGCCTGCTGCGCTACGCGGGCAGGGAAGTGGACGTGCAGAACTACATCGACAACACCGGCGTGCAGGTTGCCGACGTGGTCGTGGGGTTCCTGTATATCGAGAAGAAGTCTCGTGCGGAGATTGAGCAACTTGCCGCGCAACCGCGCTTCGACTACTACTGCTGGGACCTATACGCGCGCGTCTCGCACTGGTACGAGCAGGACAAGCAGAATGTACAGACGCGCCTCAAAACACTGCACGAAATCGAGGCTGGCGGAAACGATACCGCAGCCCTCGCCGACTTGATCTCGGTCGCCGTTCTCCGGCGCCATCTCGTGACCATGGACCGGCTCGACATCGAGTACGACTTCCTTCCGCGCGAGAGTGAGATTCTGCGTCTGCATTTCTGGGATGCGGCTTTTGCAAAGCTGAAAGACTCCGGCGCGCTCTTCTTTGAGAGTGAAGGGAAGAACAAAGGCTGCTGGGTGATGCGGAGGGCGGGAACTGCAAAAGCTTCTCCCGACGAGATGCTCACGAAGATCGGGCTTCAGGGGCTGGATCAGGTCTCCGAAGAAGATCAAAAGGTCATCGTCCGCTCTAACGGCACGGTCGGCTATGTGGGCAAGGACATCGCCTACCACATGTGGAAGTTCGGACTGCTGGGACGCGACTTCGCCTACCGCAAGTTCTACCTGTATCCCAACCAGCACCAGTGCTGGATTTCGGCGACCGAAGGCGAGCCGGATCACCCGCACTTCGGCGACGTGGCGGAGATTTACAACGTCATCGATGCCCGCCAGGCCGAAGCGCAGAGCACCGTGATCGAAGCACTGCGCGGGCTCGGCCACAACGAGGCCGCCGACCACTACACGCATTTCTCTTACGAGATGGTCGCGCTTACGCCGCGCTGCGCCGCCGAGTTGGGCTACCAACTTTCGGAAGAAGACAAGGCCAGGTCGTACATCGAGGTCTCGGGACGCAAGGGTTTCGGCGTGAAGGCCGACGACCTGCTCGATCGCCTGATCGCTTCGGCGCATACGGAAGTCGATCAGCGGCATCCCGAACTCGCCGACGACGAGCGCCGTTCGATCGCGACGCAGATCGCCATCGGCGCCTTGCGCTACTTCATGCTGAAGTACACCAAGCCTTCGGTGATTGCGTTCGACTTCGAGGAAGCGTTGAGTTTTCAAGGGGAGACGGGACCTTACGCTCAGAATGCCGTCGTACGCGGAACCAGCATCTTCCGCAAAGCTGGACTGAAACCTGACCGATTCGTATCGGAGACAGTAAGCTCCATCTCAAGACAGGAGTTCGACAAATATTTCAGGGACGAGGCAGGAAACGAGCTCTGGGAGTTGTGGCTTGCGGCCGGGAAAACCTCTTATATCGCCGATCAGTGCATTGCGACGACGGAACCGGCTTACCTGGCCAGGCATGTATTCGAATTGGCTCAGCTATTTCATGCCTTCTATCATCGTCACCGCGTTCTGGACGAACCCGACGAGAACCGGAAGCGATTTCTGCTCGCCACCGTAGCCGTGGTGCGCCGCGAATTAATCCGCACACTCGAGGTACTGGGCATCACCGTTCCACAAGTGATGTAATTTTCAAGGGTTCTTGAGTGGCATAACTAAAAGCTACTATAGCGACGCCAGTCGCGTTTGTGAGCCCCACGCGGCGCATCTGAATTCCAGGTGGCCTCCGGTTCGTCGGGTGACCTTCCGGTCGATCCTCGGGCTGTTTACAGGGCAGCAATGGCCATTCTACGAGACCTTCGGACCCCCTCTACGTCACTAAAAACATCCTTCTAGTTTATTATCTTACAGCTACGGACATTATCAATCACTTACGCGGGGCTCGCTCTCGGAAGCAGCAACCCGCATCCCTCTTGAGGCATCCAAATCAGTTGAGTAGTCAGGGAAGTGAGGGTGGCGACATGCGAAAACTTGGAACGATCGTTAGTGGGATGTTGCTGTTGGCCACGATGGCCTTTGCTGCGCCGAAGCCGTCCACACCCGACCGGCCCTTTCCTGCAGTCTTGAAAAACGCGCGCTTCGTGTACGTCGCTTCGTATGATGGCGACCAGTTCAATCCGAACCTGTTTCCGCAGGATCGCGAAGCGATTGCTTCAGTCGAGAAATCGATTCGGGAGTGGGGCAAGCTGATGGTAGTCACGCGCCCGTCGGATGCGGACATCATCATCCTGGTGCAGAGCCGCCCGTCGGAAGACGTGCTGGCGGTCTACGACGCGCATATGAGCGGAGGCCAGTACCTGTGGCGCACCATGGGCCGCGACGGACTGCAGACCGGCGAGGCCCCAATGGCCACGCAGTTTGAAAAAGGTTTTGAGTCGGTGCAGTCGAAGTAACACAGCTCGATCAAAGTTGCAGTAAGCGAACACGGACGTTGCATCTGCCAGCTTCGAACCTGATCCTGGCAAATGTGCGGTCCGTGTTTTCGCCTTTTAGCTCCTCGCTGGGACGCTAACCCACTACTCCCACCGCCTTTGGGGTATTACCTCTGTAACGCCATCCTCCAGATTCTCCTGAGTTTCCCAGTTCGCGGTTGACACAATCGTAGGGATATCGAAAGACGAAGAACCTGAAGGGAGCCTATGAGAGGACCGCTCACCCTCTTCATTCTGACTTGCGTCCTGGTTGGCAGTGCGGGCGCGCAACTTCCACCGCGAACTTTCGATTGGGTCCGCGCCAGCGACGAAGTGGTGCAACTCGATCCCGCCGACTACCACACCGGTCGTGTCTACCGTCCTGGGCCAGACGGCGGCAACATGCACATCATCATTCATGCCAAGCGGCCTGTGACTTTGGCCATGGCAGGGGCAGAAGAGTGGACCGCCGCGCAGTCGCATCCGGAAACCTGGGGGAACCTCGAATACCGCTGCATGCGTGAGCACATCACGGACACGACCTATGAGTGCCATCTGCCGCCGCATCCGATGGTGCTGGTGATTCACGACGAGCGCGGCCCGCAACGCGCGCTGGTGCAGGGCATCGGCGTGATCCTGGGTAAAGAGGGAGCACGAGCGTTCGTCGCGCCCAACGACGTGACCATCACGTATCACAGCTGGTCATGCGTGGCGAATTGCGTTCAGCCGGAGTTTAACTGGGTGCGGCTGGTGCAGGAAAAGTACAAGCTATCCGGAGTGCCAAAGCTCTACAGCATTCTTACTCCCGAGCAAGACGGTCAGAAGCTGTGGATGAAAATCAAAGCTCCCGTGCCGATGACGCTTGCAGTCTTGCCAACGGCCTCGGCCGACCAGGTCTATGACAAACCCGATCTTCTGAACTCTGCGCTGGCGCAGAGTTCGTGCAAACAGCGCGGCGTGCAGACGATGGAGTTCGATTGTCTCTTCAACCTGGCGGACGGCCCGCAGTCGCTGCTGATCTTTCCGAACGTGAAGTCAGGTAAGAAGGCAGAGATCGACGTCCAGACGTACAAGTGCGTCGCGAACTGCGAGTTGTTGACGACAGGCCCGGCGCAGCCATAACGGGCGCCTTTCACGTCGTTAATCGGGATGGAGCGGCGGGCGTCCCCGCCCGCCGAAAGAGCGCTAAAAGCAGAGAAGTGGCAGCAAGTGGCTGACGGTCAATTCTGTAAGGAGACCGTTGGCAGTAGAGTGACGTCCAATTCGTGAACACCGTCATGAGACATGAAAGTTATCTGGTGTTCAAGGTAACCCGGCTTTTCAAATCTCATTTTCTCTTTAACATTAAACGGTGAATGCATCATCGAAATGCGATAGCGTCCATCGACGTCCGTGCGAACAGTTCTACCGCGTTCTCCCACGAACAAGCTGACCGACACATCCGAGAGGTACGTGCCTCCTTTATCACGAACGTGGCCTTCTACTCGCGTTCCCCCGTCACAGCCCAATATCCCCAACACGAACACGAGAACTACGAGAAGTGCGACTACACGGGAGTGAGATGACATTTCAAATCCAACACACCGGGACCCCACGACTACCTTGCATTTACAAATGGAGGGACGGCGTCTCGCCCGTTCGTCGGGCGAGGACGCCCGCCGCTCCATTGTTCGAAAGCTAGCGACTGACGACTGGAGACTACCCCTTGAAGTCCTTCACAAACTCCACCAAGCTTCGCACCGCAATTCCCGATGGGCCTTTCGCGATCCATGGCTTCGCTTCTTCCGTCCATGCGGTGCCCGCGATGTCGAGATGCAGCCACGGGGTGTCTTCCGCGAATTCCTTTAGGAACATGGCAGCGGTGATCGCACCGCCCCAGCGGCCGCCGGAGTTCACGATGTCGGCAATGCCGGACTTAATCACCTCTTTGTATTCGTCGTCGAGCGGCATGCGCCAGAATTTTTCTCCGGCCTGGTCTTCGGCTTTACTGAAGCGCTCGTACATCTTTTCGTCGTTTGCGAAGATGCCGGCATTCACATAGCCGAGCGCCACGACTACAGCCCCGGTCAGCGTGGCGGCATCGACCAGGTGCGTGCAGCCCAGTTGGCGCGCGTAGAACAGTCCGTCGGCTAGCACCAGGCGGCCTTCGGCATCGGTATTGATGATCTCGATCGACTTGCCTGACATGGCGATCTGGACGTCGCCCGGCTTCTGCGCTTTGCCCGAGGGCATGTTCTCGGTTGCGCAGATGATCGCGGTGACTTTGACCTTGGGCTTGAGCAGGGCGATGGCGCGCATCGCACCCAGCATAGCGGCACCTCCCGCCATGTCGTATTTCATCTTTTCCATGCCGTCGGCGGGCTTGATCGAAATGCCGCCCGTATCGAACGTGATGCCTTTGCCCACCAGGCCGAGCACTGGCTTTTCGGGAGCGCCTGCCGGTTCGTACTTCAGCACGATCAGCGCAGGAGGCTCGTCCGATCCCTGGGCCACACTCCAGAATGCTCCCATCTTCAATTCTTTGATCTTGTCGGCGCCATAGACGTCGCACTTCAGTCCGACTTCCTGCGCCATCTTTTTGGCGCGATCGGCGAGCATTGTGGGCGTCATGCGGTTGGAAGGTTCGTTGACCAGTTCGCGCGTGAAGTTCTGGCTCTCGCCGATGACGCGGGCCTCGTCGAGCGCCTGCTGCAGCTTTGCGTCGTCCGAGCCAGCAACGACCGTCAGCTCGTCGATCTTCTGATCCTTGCGGTCGCTCTTGTAGGTGTCTGCGTCGAAGTTGCCGACGAACGCGCCTTCAACGGTGGCTTTGATCGCGTCTTGCGCTTGAAGCCCTCTTTGTGGAACCACAATGGCGAAGCTGCGCAGCCCGCGGGACTTCAGCGCGCGCACGGCAGCGCCAGCTACCCGGCGCAGTTCGAATCCTGAGAAGGCCTGGGCCTTGCCGCCTCCGACGATCAGCAAGCGCTTGGCCTTGAGGCCGGAGGGATGGTGCACCAGAGTGTTTTCAAAATTCTTGCCGGTGACTTCGCCACTGGCGATCAATTCGGCGGCGACTTGCTGAATGGCCGTGTCGGAGGTTTCGACGTTGGCTTCGGGTTTGTCCTTGCTGCCGCGATCGAGCGCAACCACGACCAGGCATTCGGTGTCCAGCTGAGAAGGAACAGAGGAAGACAGTTTGGTTTTCATGGGTGTCTCCATTCTCTTCAGCTACCGGTGAAACTGCAAGGCGAGGGATCGAGTTTACGAACTATTGACTTTCCACCACGGAGGGCAAAAGTTATTAACCGCAAAAGGGCGCAAAGAAGGTCCGCGAAAGACGCAAAAGAGATCGCAAACCTCCGGAAGACGATTCTCTTTGCGAACTTCGCGGCTCTTCAATTGCGCCCTTTGCGGTTAAAAGCTTTCTGCTTTTCGCTTCTGGCAAACATCTGCGAACAAAATAAGACAAACTGGCCGCATAGGATTGACTTGCCAAGAGTCAGTAGCTAGCAGACAGCAGCAGGTCTCCACGAATGTCTCCACCCTGTAAGAGTGTCAAGACTTGTGCAATGACCAACGTTTTACTGCATGCAGACACAGTTGTGACAACCGGGCCCTTCACTTCCGCTACTCTCGATTCACCTTTAAGACATACCCGTCGCCCCGGGGCTTCGAATTGAATCGGAGGAGATGCGGTGAGGAAAATTGCAGGCATATTGCTTCTGGGAGTGGTGTCGCTAGCGGTGGCGACGTCCTCCTTTGCGCAGACCGGTTACACACAAACGAACCTGGTCAGCGATCAGGCTGGCGTTGCGGCGCATACCGACGCACAGCTCTCTAACCCTTGGGGTATTTCGTTCCTCCCGGGAGATGTTTTCTGGATTGCGAACAATAACGGCGGAACGTCGACCACCTACGACGCTGCCGGGAACAAGCAAAACATCACGGCTGGAATTCCCGTGGCCGCGAACAATCCCTGTGCGGTGGGCTGCCCGACCGGCACTGTCGCTAACACAGTCGCTGCCGATTTCGGGGGCGCGTCTTTCATTTTCGACACGGAAGACGGAATCATTGCCAGCTGGAACGGAACGCTGAACGCCGTCACCAAGGTGGATAACTCCGCCAACGGCGCCGTCTACAAGGGACTCGCGCTGGTGAACAACGCCGCCGGAAATTTCCTGCTGGCGGCGAACTTCAACAGTGGCGCCATCGATGTATTCGACAGCAGGTTCAGTGCCACGACCTTGAGCGGCGGTTCTTTCCGCGATCCAGGCCTGCCTGCCGGATATGCTCCGCACGGCGTGCACGTCATCAACAATCTTGTTTTCGTTGCCTATGCCCAGCAGGACGCGGCCAAGCATGATCCTGTGCTCGGCGCCGGTCTTGGACTCGTCGACGTCTTTCATACCGACGGCAGCTTTCTTCGCCGTGGCATGACCGGTGGAACCCTCAACGCGCCTTGGGGCGCGGTGATGGCCTCGGCGAACTTCGGCACGTTCTCGAACGACCTGCTGGTCGGCAACTTTGGCGACGGCACCATCAACGCCTTCGATACAAGTGGCAACTTCCTGGGACAGATGAAAAACGAGAACAACCAACTGATTGCGACTCCGGGCCTGTGGGACATGGTATTCGGCGCGGGCGGTACGGGCGATCCGAACACGCTTTACATCACTGCGGGCGGTTCAACGCAAACGCACGGTCTGTTCGCAACCCTGGTGCCGACTCCAGCCGCAGGGAAAGATTTCGCTCTGCAGTTGTCCGCGCCTTCGGCGACTGTGATGCGTGGCGGATCGACGACCGTGAATATTGCGTCGACAGCCTCGGGCGGTTTCACTGGCCCCGTCAACCTCTCGTGCACAGGCTTGCCCGCGGGCGTGACGTGCGCGTTCAACCCGGCAACGATTGATCCGAGCGTTGCGGGAGCAAGTTCGCAACTGACTATCGCTGTGGGTACGACTTACATTCCGCCCAGTCCATACGTGGCCGGAGCATTCCTGATGCTGGGAACGATCGGGATGTTCTGGGGAACGCGGCGCCGCGGGGAAGGCTCAGACTCGAAGAAGGCCTGGGCGCTGGGTGGACTGGTGCTGCTGGTGGCCTTGATGATGGCCGCCGTCGGATGCGGAAGCTACTCGTCGAAGGGGCGCACGCAGCCCGGCACGACCGTGATGGTGGTAGGAACGTCAGGCGGCGTCTCGCACTCCGATCCTCTGGCGCTGACAATTCAGTAGTCGATGTTCGTTGGGGTAACTCTCTCCTTAAAGGTCCGGGGCGAAAGACTCGGACCATTTTTTGCGTCAGCAGCAATGTCCCTCGACTGTGCTTGGCTTCGCCTCACTTTGCTCGGGATGACATTTCCGTTGGGTGTTGGATGAAGAAGGAAGGAAGTGGGGGCACTACTCCCGGCGCCTTCCCCTCGCCACGGCTTCGCGGGCTTCCTTGTCGGCCGTGCGGCGGCGTTCGGTTTCGCGTTTGTCCCAGAGTTGTTTGCCCTTGGCGAGTGCGAGTTCCACCTTTACGCGGCCGCCTTTGAAGTACATCCGCGTGGGGATCAGGGTGAGGCCCTTCTGCTGGGTCTTGCCGATCAGCTTGCGGACTTCTTCCTTGTGGACGAGCAGCTTGCGGGTTCGGAGCGGGGCGTGGTTGAAGATGTTGCCGTGGTCGTAGGGGCCGATATGGGCGTTCAGCAGCCAGAGCTCGCCATCCTTGACCAAGCCGTACGAATCTTTGAGGTTGGCTTGCCCGCCGCGGACGGATTTGACTTCGGTGCCGGTCAGGACGATGCCGGTCTCAAATTTTTCCAGCAAGAAGTAGTTATGTGAAGCGATCCTATTGACGGCGGCGTCTCTTTGCCCGGAGGCGGTCGGATCCCGGCGCGGATTTTTCTCCGGATTCGGTTTCGTCTGATGGGTTTGCGGGCGCGCCATGCTGAGAAAAACGTTATCACATGGCGCAGATACGATGGTCGCCGGTTCGCAACCAGCATGTCGGTCTTGGGTTTAGGTGGAGAAATGGGAATCGGCGAGCGAGGTCGCTGCAAATTCGAACGTGATCCACGAAAACATGGGTGGGGAGGGCGGTTCGGGGCGTCCTTCAGGTGCTCTTGGGACTACGACTAAAGAGTGTAACTGCCGATGAAACAGTGACTTCGGAACTGCTGAGGCGCGATGCTATAATCACGCAGCTTCCCGTGAATTTCAGCCTATACCAAGGCGATGAACTCCCCCGAGGGGCGATTGCCGTCCCGGATCCCGCTTGCATACGAGGAACGAGTCAATGAGACGTTCGTGTAGCCCGGTGGCGATGCTGCTTGTCGTCCTGGCTGTAGCCCTGCCTTTGGGAGCCGAAAGCGCCCACTCCAACTACAACAAAGGGGTTGATGCCGAGAAACGGCAGGACTACGAGCGCGCATTCGAGTACTTTCAGGAGGCTTTCCGGCAGAAGCCAAAGGAATTGCGTTACCGGACGGCTTACGAACACACCAAGTTCCTGGCCTCGGCGGCGCATGTGCATCGCGGGCAACTGCTGCGGGAAGGCGGCAAGCTCGACGAAGCCATCGTGGAATTCCAGAAAGCGTCGGCTATCGATCCTTCCAGCTTTGTCGCTCAGCAGGAGTTGCGCCGGACGCAGGACATGATCAACCAGGCGACCAATCCTCCGCAGGCGGTCGCACCCCTGCCGAACGCGCTGCGCAAGCGGCTGGCAGAGGCGTCAGGGCCGGTGGAGTTGACGGCGATTTCGAACGTACCGATCACTTTGAAGTCGACCGAAGACACGAAAGTGATTTACGAAATCGTCGGCAAACTGGCGGGAATCAACGTGCTGTTCGATCCCGACTACACGTCACGTAAGATTCGCATCGATCTGAACGGAGTCACGCTCGAAGAAGCGCTCGGCATCATTGCGCTGGAGTCGAAAACCTTCTGGCGTCCGGTGACGCCCAACACGATTTTTGTTGCCGCCGACAATCCGGCCAAGCGGAAAGAACTCGATCAAAGCGTCATCAAGACTTTTTATCTTTCGAACTTATCGCAAGCGACCGAACTGCAGGACGTAGTGAACGCCATGCGCACGTTGCTGGAAGTGCAGCGCATTCAGCAACTGCAATCGCAGAACGCCATCATCGTAAGAGGTACGCCCGACCAGATTGCGCTGGCGCAGAAGTTCGTTGACGATCTGGATAAGGCCAAACCGGAAGTCATCATCGACGTGGTTGTAATGCAAGTCAGCCGCGACAAGAACCGGACCCTGGGCATCACGCCGCCTACCAGTACCAGCATTTCACTGAACAACAACATCAATTCCACGACGGTGACGGGTCCGAATGGTGGAACCGGCAGCGTGAGCAGTGGAAACGGCGGCATCAACCTGAACCGGATCGGCAACCTGAACGCCACGGACTTCACCATCACAATTCCGGGCATCACGGCCTCGGCCATCATGGGCGACAGCAGCACGAAGATCATTCAGAATCCGCAGATCCGCGCGCTGGACGGACAGAAAGCGACGCTCAAGATCGGCGACCGCGTGCCGGTGGCGACCGGTTCGTTTCAGCCCGGTATCGGCGGCGTCGGCATCAACCCGCTCGTCAACACCCAGTTTCAGTATCTCGATGTCGGCGTGAACATTGACATCACGCCACGTGTGCACGCGGGGCGCGAAGTCACGTTAAAGGTCAGCCTCGACATTTCTTCGGTTACTGGCAATTCGAACATCGGCGGCATCAGCCAGCCCGTCATCGGACAGCGCAAGATCGAACATGAAATCCGCCTGAAGGAAGGTGAAGTCAACCTGCTGGGCGGGATGATGGAAGAAGACCAGACGCAATCGATGAGCGGGTATCCGGTTCTGGCGACCATCCCGTTCCTGAAGTACTTCTTTGGATCCGAAACCAAGGACCATCGCGAGACCGAACTGGTGTTTGCGCTGATTCCGCACATCGTGCGCGGACCGGATGTCAACGATTCCAACCAGCGGCTGATCGATGTGGGGACGGCAAACTCGCTGCAGTTGCGGCATATCTCGAAGTCTGAAGCAGCACCGGCGGGCGGTGCGGCTGCCGGTGGGGCGCCGCAAGGAGCGCCGCAGGTCGGACAGGCTCGTCCGGCGACGCCCGGCCCGGCTACTCCGAACCCGACTCCTGCACCGGTCACTGCGCCGGGTGCTGGAGCGAGTTTCCTGTTTGATCCGGGAACGATCACGCAAGCCAAGGGCGCGACGTTCACGGTCAACATCCTGATTTCTGGGGCGCAGAATGTTTACTCCGTGCCGCTACAGCTGAACTACGATCCGAGCAAGCTGCAGTTGATGAACGTTTCCAACGGCGGCTTCCTCTCGCAGGACGGGCAGACAGTCGCGCTTGTACATCGCGAGGACGAGACCAGCGGCACGCTGCAGATCACGGCCACGCGGCCGCCGAATACGGGCGGGGTATCAGGGCAGGGATCGGTGGTGACCCTGACATTCATGGCCAAGGCCTCAGGCCAATCGCCGCTGACTATCACGCGGGGCGGTGCACGCGACCCGGCTATGCAGCCCATCACGGTGAATGGCGCGCAGGCGGTGGTGACGATTCAGTAATGCTTTGGCAGGAGAAGTGTTTCGCATGAAGTTGCAGTTTCCAATTCGACGGAGCCGCGGGTGGCGCGGGTTCACGCTGATGGAGTTGATCATCGCGACCACCATCATGTGCATCCTGGTGGCGATGGCGGTGCCAGTCACGACCAAGGTGATTAAGCGCGAGCGAGAGAAGGAACTTCGCTACAACCTGTGGATGATCCGCGACGCGATTGATCGCTATAAAGACGCCGCTGACCAGGCGAAGTTCCAGATCAAGCTGGGCAGCGAAGGCTACCCGCCGGATCTCGATACGCTGGTGCAGGGCGTGGACTCGAACGGCAAGAAACTGAAATTCCTCCGGCGGATTCCGATTGATCCGATGACCGGCAAAGCGGAGTGGGGAATGCGCTCGATGCAGGACGATCCCACCTCGGACTCGTGGGGCGGCGAGAGCGTGTTCGATGTCTATACCCAGTCTGAGGGCACGGCGCTCGACGGCACAAAATATAAGGATTGGTAGATGAAACAGGCGCGCACAAATCGCGGCTTCACGCTGATCGAGATGATGATTGTGATCAGCCTGATACTGGTCCTGATCTCGATCGCCCTGCCGGTCTATAACCGCTCGATTGTGCGCGCCAAGGAAAGCGTGCTGAAGCAGGACCTATTTACGCTGCGCCAGGTGATCGACCAGTACACAATTGATAAGAAGAAAGCTCCGCAGTCGCTCGAGGACATTATGACCGCGGGATACCTCAAGGTGGTTCCCAAAGATCCCTTCACCAACGAGGCCAATTGGAAGTTGGACCAGGAAGAAGGCCCCGACGTCGTGGACCAGAATGAGCCTGGCATCATCGACGTACACAGCTCGTCGGAGCTGACGGCGACGGATGGGACGACCTATTCGTCGTGGTGACGTAGTCGCCAGTCGCTAGTCGTCAGTCTCTAGCAAGAGCCAAATCGCCGTCCTCAGTCGCTGGCTGCAACGATCACTCGATGGAAACTTAATGCCTTGACGGAGCGGCGGGCGTCCTCGCCCGTCCTTCCATCGACCTCAAGCTAAGCTACGCACTTGTCCAAGAATTGCGCCTATCTTCCGGAAGCAATACCATTGACGCATGCCGGTAGAGACTGAGATTTCTGCCAAGACTTACACGCCGATTCGTGCGCCGCGCGGGACTTCGATTTCCTGCAAGGGCTGGCAGCAGGAAGCCGCCATGCGCATGCTCATGAACAATCTGGACGAAGAAGTGGCCGAGCGGCCAGAGGATCTGGTCGTGTACGGCGGTACCGGGCGGGCGGCGCGCAGTTGGGAAGCGTACCGCGCGATCGTCGAAACGCTGACGACGCTCGACCACGACGAGACTCTGCTGGTGCAGTCGGGCAAGCCGGTGGGTGTGTTCCAAACTCACGAGCATGCGCCGCGCGTGCTGATTGCGAATTCGAACCTGGTCGGCCACTGGTCGAACTGGGAGAAGTTCAACGAACTGGAACGCGCCGGCCTGATGATGTACGGGCAGATGACCGCCGGTTCGTGGATTTACATCGGCTCGCAGGGAATTGTGGAAGGGACGTTCGAGACTTTTTCAGCAGCCGGGGAGAAACATTTCGGCGGAGATCTCGCGGGGAAGCTAATCGTTTCCGGCGGCATGGGCGGCATGGGTGGCGCGCAACCGCTGGCCGCGACCATGACTGGCGCAGCGTTTCTCGGCATTGATGTGGATCCGGAGCGGATCAAGAAACGCATCAAGACCGGCTACTGCGACTTCATGGTGACGACGCTCGATGAAGCGTTGCGCATCCTGAAGAACGCCGTGCGCAAGAAAGAAAATGTTTCGGTCGGATTGGTAGGGAATTGCGCCGACATCGTTCCCGAGTTGGCCGAACGCGGCGTGGTGCCTGACATTCTCACCGACCAGACTTCGGCGCACGATCCGCTCAATGGTTATGTTCCCAACCGCATGACGTTCGAGCAGGCGCTCGAGCTGCGCAAGCGCGATCCGAAGGCCTACGAAGAGAAGTCGCTCGATGCCATGGCGCGGCACGTCGAAGGCATGCTGCGTCTGCAGAAGATGGGATCGGTGACCTTCGACTACGGGAACAACATCCGGACATACGCATTTCAGCGCGGGGTGAAAGACGCGTACGACTTTCCGGGATTCGTTCCGGCATACATTCGCCCGCTGTTCTGCGAGGGACGCGGACCGTTTCGATGGGTTGCGTTGTCGGGCGAGGCTTCGGATATTGCCCTGACCGACGATCTGGTGCTCGAGTTGTTCCCCGAGAACCGTATTCTGCGGCGCTGGATCGACCTGGCGCGCAAGCGGATCAAGTTCCAGGGACTGCCGGCGCGCATCTGCTGGCTGGGCTATGGCGAGCGCGCGCAGTTCGGGCTGGCGATGAACGACCTCGTCAAGAAAGGGAAGATCAAGGCGCCCATTGTGATTGGCCGAGACCATCTTGATTGCGGCTCGGTCGCGTCCCCATTCCGCGAAACCGAGAGCATGAAAGACGGCACGGATGCGGTAGCCGACTGGCCGATCTTGAACGCTTTGCTCAACACGGCTGCGGGTGCGTCGTGGGTATCGGTACACAATGGCGGGGGTGTAGGCATTGGCTACTCGCTGCACGCCGGCCAAGTGCTGGTGGCCGACGGAACGGACATGATGGCGAAGCGCATCGAGCGGGTGCTGACCACCGATCCAGGCATGGGCGTGATCCGGCATGTGGACGCGGGCTATGACGAGGCCAAGGCGTTCGCGGAAAAGCAAGGTGTGCGGATCCCGATGAAGGACGTCGGTGGTCGTTAGTCGTTGGTTGTTGGCGCAAAGGATGGACTCCGAATCATTAACGTTGCTCTTGCGGGGGCAACATATCAATATGCCAGATCGCCTGGAGCGTGGCTTGTGGCCTCACCCGCCGCTACGTTTCTCGGATCTGGTGCAGCACCTTGCAGAGATCTTGCGCCGCGGAACGCCATTCCCCCGTTTTTGGCTTGCACACAAGAAAGGTCAGGTTGTCGTTGAAGGTGGTGTCATAGAGAAACATCGTGATGGTTATATCTACCGCTCTCAACGGTCGGCGCCGCTAGATCCTTCCGCGTTAGCGGAGACGAATGAACGCAGGTTCGAAAGTGCAGAAGCTGCTGCTTCGCACTATCTTCGATGGGATCTTCACCTGCCGGGCGACCTCGACGGCTGGAAAGTGATCAGGTGAATTCAACCACATTGCTCCTTGTCAACATCGGTCAGTTGCTCACCCTGCGCTCTTCGGGGGGATCCGGACCGCGCCGGGGGAAACAGTTGCGTGAGCTAGGCATCCTCGCAGACGCCGCCGTGCTCTGCCTGGGTGGCAAGATTGTTTCCGTCGGCAAGTCCAAAGATGCCCTCCGCGATCCCTGGCTCAAGAAGAATCGCAAGAAAGTCATCGAGATCGACTGCGAGGATCAAGTCGTTCTGCCGGGGTTTGTCGATTCGCACACGCATCCTGCGTTCATGAATCCGCGCCTGGTTGATTTTGAGAAACGCGCGGTCGGAGCCACCTACGAGGAAATCGCCGAAGCCGGTGGCGGAATTCATTCCAGCGTCGAGCCGGTCCGCAAGGCAGGGAAGAGTGCGCTGGCCGGAAAGATTCTCACCGCGCTGCGCGAAATGGCCGAGCAGGGGACGACCACGGTCGAAGCAAAATCCGGCTATGGACTGGCTCTGGATGCGGAACTCAAGTCGCTTGCAGCGATCCGAGAAGCTGCAGAGGGGTGGCCCGGCACGGTGATTTCCACGCTGCTGGGCGCGCATGTTGTACCCCAGGAATTTCGCGGACGCTCACAAAAGTATGTCGAGATCGTCTGTAAGGAGATGATTCCGCAAGTGGCGCGCCGAAAGCTGGCCGAATTTGTCGATGTCTTTTGCGATCGCGGAGCATTTTCAGCAGAAGATGCGGCCAAGATTTTTGCGGCTGCCCGTGAGCATAAGTTGAGAACACGCGCGCATGTGGGCCAGTTATCGGCCACGCCACTTGAGAAGTTGCTCGAGTTTGAGCCGGCGTCGCTCGATCATATGGACCATGTAAGTGACGACGACATCGCGCGACTGGCGAAAGGCGACACTGTCGCAACTTTTGTACCCGGTGCTAACTACTTCTTAGGATTGGAGAAATATCCGGCGGCGCGGAAATTCATCGACGCGGGGGTTCCTGTGGCGCTCGCGACCGATTACAATCCTGGTAGTTCTCCTACCGCCAGCATGCCATTTGTCATGTCGTTGGCGTGCACGCACATGAAAATGTCGCCTGAAGAAGCCGTGGCCGCGGCCACGATCAACGGCGCATGTGCGCTCGGAGTCGACAGTCGCAAGGGGTCGATCGAACCTGGGAAGGATGCGGATCTGGCCGTGTTTGATGTGGAGGACTATCGGGAGATTCCGTACTGGTTTGCATCCAATCGATGCGCTTTGACCGTGCTGAATGGGATTCCCGTGGCTTCGAGTAGTTCCGGGAACTTGGGGTGAACTGCCGCAGGAGCGTTTCAGTATAAGTAAGAAGTGAAAGATAGAAGTTAAAGTAGAAGTGTGTCCGGGCCCATCGGCTGGTCGCGATTGATTGCACGCCATTTCGTCGAATTTTCGCATCATAGAGTTGGAGTGAATTCATAAGATGAAGCGTATTTTCCTGTCGTTCTCATTTTTCATGTTGCTGTGCGGGTTTGCGGCAGCGCAACGGCTTCCGGAGTTGGCGGTGCCGGAGAATTACCAGATTTCCTTTGCTCCCGATTTCCAAAAGGACAATTTTGCGGGAGAAGAGACCATCAAGTTGCGGGTGCTCAAGCCCACTTCGCAGATCGTTCTGAATTCGGCAGAGATTGTATTCGAAGAGGCCTCGATCACAAGCGGCGGCACGTCGCAGAAGGTGAATGTCGCGCCTGATAAAGACAAAGAAATGGCCACGCTGTCGTTTGAGAAAGAAATTCAGCCGGGCCCCGCGACCGTTCACATCAAGTACACGGGGATCCTCAACGACGAGTTGCGCGGTCTGTATCTTGGAAAAGATAAGCAGGCCCGCAAGTACGCTGTAACGCAATTCGAGGCCACCGACGCGCGGCGCGCGTTTCCTTCCTTCGATGAGCCCGCCTACAAAGCCACGTTCGATATTTCCGTGGTCGCCGACAAGGATATGGTGGCGATCTCGAATTCCAAGATCGTTTCGGATATCGCCGGGCCTACCGCCGACAAGCACACGGTGAAGTTCGCGACCACGGCCAAGATGTCGTCATACCTGGTGGCGCTCGCGGTCGGAAATTTTGAGTACGTAGAGGGCGAGGCGGATGGGATTCCAATTCGCGTGTGGGGTCCGCCCGGAACCAAGCAGAGCGGCACCTATGCGCTGGAGGTTTCCAAGTGGTGCATGAAGTACTTCGATCAGTATTTCGGCATCAAGTATCCGTTTGAGAAGCTCGACATGATCGGATTGCCGGATTTTTCCGCGGGCGCGATGGAAAATACCGGCTTCATCACGTATCGCCAGGCGGAACTGCAGTTGGATGACAAGGCCGCTTCGGTGGAGTTGCACCAGCTGGTGGCCACAGTGATTGCGCACGAGATGGCGCACCAGTGGTTCGGCGACCTGGTGACCATGCAATGGTGGGACGACATCTGGCTGAACGAGGGCTTCGCCACCTGGATGGAGAACAAGGCGGTGGGCACCTGGAAGCCCGAGTGGCATTTCGAATTGGCCGATGTTGAAGACACGGCCGGCAGCTTGAACTTCGATTCGCTAAACAACACGCGGCCAATCCACCAGGCGGCGGAGACTCCAGCGCAGATCCAGGAGTTGTTCGATGGCATTGCCTACGATAAGGCGGCGTCAGTGCTGCGCATGCTGGAGGCTTACCTGGGGCCAGAGGTGTTTCGCGCGGGGGTGAATCAGTATTTGAAGGAGCATTCGTACGGGAACTCCACCGCCGATGATTTCTGGAAAACGTTGGCGGCAGTTTCGAAGAAGCCGGTGGACGAAATCATGCCGACCTTCGTGAAGCAGCCGGGCGTGCCCATGGTGAGCGTCCGTGCGCAATGCTCGGGAAACACGGACGCGGTGACGCTTTCGCAGACTCGATACTTCTATGATCGCTCGCTGTTCGAAGGCGGAAGTCCGGAGCTGTGGCAGGTGCCGGTGTGCCTGAAGCAGAGCTCGACTGCCGGCAAGGCTGGCGAGAAGTGCGTGCTGTTGACGAAGAAGGCAGAGACGGTTGAGCTTCCCGGATGCGGCTCGTGGGTGATGGCGAATGCTGGCGCGCATGGTTATTACCGGTCCGGATATTCTTCGGATGCGATCCGCGCCATGGGGCGCAGCATTGAAAAAGACCTGAGCCCGGCGGAGCGAGTCGCGGTGCTCAACGATTCGTGGGCATCGGTGCGGGTGGGCAAGCAGCAGATTGGCGATTTTCTCGCGCTCGCGGAAGGTTTGCAGTCCGATCGAACACGCGCGGTGCTGGCCCAGGTCACTTTGAAGCTGGACTACATTGCAACTTACCTGGTCAGCGATGCGGATCGCTCCGGATATCAGCAATGGGTGCGGCGCTTGCTTACGCCGGCGGCGAAGGAGCTCGGCTGGCGTCCGCAGCCCGTAGAAAGCGACGAGACGAAAAGCCTGCGCGCTCGCGTCCTGTACACGCTGGGATATGCGGGGCAGGATCCGGAGGTGATTGCTTCAGCGCGAAGGCTGACAGAAAAAGCGCTGCTGGATCCCGCATCGATCGATTCCACGGTGGCCTTCACGGCGTTTTCGCTGGCGGCACAGAATGGCGATGCTGTGCTGTATGACAAGCTGATCGCGAAGATGCAGGCCAGCGGTACGAGCCTGGAGAATTACTACTTGTACTTCCAGACGCTATCGAAGTTCCGCACTCCGAAACTGCTCGAACGCACGCTCGAGTACGCGATTTCGCCGGCAGTTCGCAGTCAGGATACGTTGGGCATGATTGCGGCCGTCATGAAGAATCCGGCGGGCGGAAAATTGGCGTGGGAATTTGTGCAGATGCACTGGTCCGACATTGACAAAGTTGGCGGCGGCTTCACGAGCGGCGAAGTCGTAGGCGCGACCAATGTGTATTGCGAATCCAGCCTACACGACCAGGTGCAGGATTTCTTCGCCCAGCATAGGGTTCCGACAGCGGAGCGAACGCTGAAGCAATCGCTCGAAAGCATCCACAACTGCGCCGATTTGAAATCGCGGCAAACGCCGGAACTCTCGCAATGGCTGCAAACGCGGGGGGCGGCGTCGGGGAAGTAGAGCGGAGCGATCAACGAATAAAGGCCGAGCCCTCGAAGCGCTTCTGACTGCTTCGAGGCTCGGCGTTTTGATGTGCGGAAGGGGGGCGGTGTGCAAGCTTGAAACATGGGGAGCTCGTGCGATGCCGCACGGCCACATGCGATGCCGAAGGGCCTTGTAATTCCGAACTGCCATGCGATGCAGTGCGAAAGAACATTGCTTTCGATGGAGAAGGGAAGACGTAGATACCACGAAGAGAGCGGGTGTTTGAGCGAATGAGTGGCGATTGCTATAATCGAGGGCATTCGTTACGCTCTACGAATTTTTGTGGTGGTTGGCGCCAGCCGACAACCTTCATCGACCCAGCGTGAAACGAATGGCTCGCGACCTGATGGCGCGAGTGATCCAAGCAGTGGCCAGGTAGCTCAGGTGGTAGAGCGCAGCCCTGAAAAGGCTGGCGTCGGCGGTTCAACTCCGTCCCTGGCCACCACAATCTAATCGCGGGGAATTGATTTCCAATGCGGGGGGTAGTGTTCAGTTGGTTAGAACGCCTGCCTGTCACGCAGGAGGCCGCGGGTTCGAGTCCCGTCGCTCCCGCCAAGTTTTTCACCTAGAGCCCGGTTTGGTCGCGAGAACAGCCACACAATCATTCGGCGCCCGACTTCCGGATTGCGTTATCTAGGAGTTTTCTGACTGCCATTTTCACCTGGCGAATCCTCTGCGCGGGGATGAAGGGACTCCACCATGGCTCGGATGTCCCGGTTCTCGAAAACCAGTCCCCCAGGCTCGCCCGTTCTCCAGACGACAACATCGACCATCGCTCGGGCCAAGTCGTCGGCCCGAATCACCTGATTAGGGAAGAGCAGCCGAAACGCGGGATAGATTGCGCGAAACAATCGGTAACTGAGATTTGGTTCTTTCCGATGCTCCACCGGATAGATGTACGCGGGACGGAAAATATAAACGTGGAGGAACCCTGCGGCGAGGAGTGCTTTCTCGGCCTCTCCTTTATAACGTGCGTAAGGAATCCGACTTCGTCCGGTCGCGTCTGCGCCACCCCCGCTTAAGAATGAGAACGACGCCTCGGGGCTACTGCCGCGGAGAACTCGCGCGAACTCGATCGTGTAATCCACGGTTATCCTGCGGAGTTCCGCGTCCGACACCGCGCCTGTATAAGCGCCCAGGCAAAAGACAGCGGCGTCCTTATCCGAGAGCGCTTCCGCGAGTGCGGAGCCGTCGGCGAAGTCTTGGTGAAGAACCTCTTGCAGCTTGGGATGCGAGATGCCCAGCCTTTTGCGCCCGACAGCAGTCACAGTTCCGACGGCGGGGTGTTCGAGGGCATAGCGAAGGGCATACCCGCCGACCATTCCTGTCGCACCCACGATCACAACACGTTGTTGTCCTACGGCAGGAGCGTGCGACGCCCCAGAGGCGGTCTGTGAAGATACCTGGTTACTCCCTGTCATAACGGTGGGTGCTCCTCCAGCCAGTCGACGTAGAGCAGGCGTTCGCAGACAGCCACGAGCCGTCGATCTTTACGAACGTATCGTAGTAGCGTAGCGCTGCGATCATCAGCCGGCGCTTTTCACCGTCGATACCAAGGTGATGCGCCAGGCAGTAGGAACCTCTCCGACGTATCCATCCGCGACAATCTTGCGGGCGTATTCCACTTCAGGCGATGCAATCGCCTGAGTACCCACCACTCCCAGTAGCTTCCTGTCATTGGCGAGCCCAGCCAACTCCACAGCTTCTGCCAGCCCGTTTCCGAGCGGCCCGCAATAGACGCTCTTTCCCGCGTTCAGGGCCTCACTCACCAGCTCTTGGTGATAAGGAACCTTCACCGTGACAACCACAACGTCAATGTCAGGAGAAGCGACGAGTTCAGCTGTACTCTCGAAGGCTCGGGGCAGACCAAAGGCTGCTCCAGCAGCCTGCGCGCTCACAAGGCTCGTATTAGCTACGCCTGCAAGCTCAAAATCATCAGACAGGGCATGTAACGCGGGAATATGGGCGGCAGTTGCCCAACCGCGTTCTGCACCTAGCCCGATTATGCCGACACGTAAACGTTTGTCCATCTCTGTCCGTAAAGCAACTCCACTGTGAATCTCCAAACGTCCGAGATCGGCAGCAACCTTCAACGTACCGCTTCATATAAACGTCAAATGTCACATCGGCGATCCGCCGGTCACAGCAGGTGCAGGCCTCTGCGTGCGGGAAGAAGCGGCCTTCACGAGTTCGCTCAAGCTGACAAATTGTCCGGTTTGGTATTCCGTGTAGAGCCGGACGATGTCCTGCTTCGAATCTCCGATGAACGGCCCGTACGACACAATTGGATCGCCCTGCGGCTGCCCTGCATAGAAGACGAGCCGTGCACCTTCTTCGCTGGCAGTCACACGCAACAAACTGGCCCCGTCGACCTTCGGGCGGTCGAGCCATCCAGTCTGCCCGGTTTTGAGGGATGTGGCGTCGGCGCCGACCTGGATCGAGCCGCGAAGCGGGAAGACAAATCCATTGTCCGAACTCGGGATCTCCTGCTCGATCGAAGCGTGCGGTTCCAAAGTGATTTCCGTGATTGTAACCGGCACATGATTCCGCGTTTTGGAACGAAGTGAACCCGATCCGCCGCTGTAAATCCGCACCTCTCCCCCGTTCTCTCGCCGAACTGGTACGGCGTCAGTGTGAATAGTCTGAAACCCCGGCTCGGTCCATCGGTCAGCTTTCGGTAATGTCAGCCACAACTGGAGAAGTCGAACCTTCCCTTTGGCCCCAACATTTTCACCGTGAATGATCCCCCGGCCTGCAGTCATCCATTGGACTTCGCCGGTATCGATGAGCCCGCCTTCATCGCGATCGTAGATTGACCCTTGGAGAAGTAGCGTAACGGTCTCGAACCCGGCATGCGGATGAGGTCCGCCCACGGGACGATCTCCGATATCAAAATGGTCGTCCATCAACAGTATGAATGGATCAGTGAGCGCGAAGTCCTCGGGCGAGAGGACTGGCGCTGCCAGGTGCCCCGGGCCCACGAACCCAGGGGCCAGTTCAGGAACGTCATGAATGCGGCTAATACGACGTTGGTACAACATTCTTACCTCCCATCAAGGACTCTTAATGCAGTTTGCCCGTGCACGATTCGCTGCCAACTCTATTGCATATGAGACGTCTGGCTGACTGTTAAGCCTTCACGAATTGGGCATCCAGGGTGATGGTGATGTCGTCACCCACCAGAATTCCGCCGGTCTCGAGGGCAGCGTTCCACGTCAAACCGAAGTCCTTGCGATTGATCTTGGTGCTCGCCGAGACCCCAATCCGAGTGTTCCCCCAGGGATCCTTGGCAGGCGGCGTTGGCCCTTCCACCGCAAAGCGGACTTTGCGCGTCACCCCCCGGATAGTCAGGTCGCCTTCCACCGACAATTCTCCCTCGCCCGCGACGTTGATGCCGGTCGACTTGAAGTGCAAGGTGGGAAACTTTTCAACGTGGAAGAAATCGGCGCTCTTCAGGTGAGCATCGCGCTGTTCATCGCGGGTTTGAATGGAGGCGGCTTCGATGGTGGCCTCGATGCGATCGTTTGCCGCGTCAGATTCATCCCGGATCAACACTCCCGAAACCTTGGAGAAGTGGCCTTTCACGTTGGCGATCATCATGTGCTTGACCTTGAACTCAGCCGCGGTATGCGCCGGGTCGATGTTCCAGATGGTGGTTGTGGTTTGTGCTGGAGCTACTGTCGTGTTCGTCATGGTCGTCATCCCTTTCATCTTTAGATTAAAAATATCATCGATATCATGTCTATCGATATCGATATATATGATGTCGAGTATAATGACGGGGATTCACATTTTTATGGAAAACCGCAAAAGGCCTCCAGAAGCGATTCATAGCTGGTTGATCATCATGAAAGCCCGGAATTCGATTGCCCGCTATGCCCTTCCCCCGATCACCGAGGAGGGTCTGGGAGACTCTGACTTTCGGGTCCTGGACGTACTGCTGCACAAGGGGCCGATGCCGGTGAACGCCATCGGCCCAAAGGTTGACCTCAATCCCGGATCAGTCAGCGTGGCGGTAGATCGCCTGTACAAGAAGGGGTTCGTCAGCCGTGTCGAGAGCAGTTCCGATCGACGAGTCAGAACGGTGGGGCTGACTGAAAAAGGGCGGGAAATGTTCGTCCCTCTTTTTCGCCGGCACGCCGCACTCATCAAGCGTGCGTTCCAGGACGTCTCTCCGGAAGAGCAGCAACAACTTGAAGGGGTGCTGAAGAAGGTAGGTAAACGTGCCAAAAGTCTTGCAGAAAAGAAGGCTCATTCTGAGCTTGGATAGATGTGGTGGATTGTTTTTGGCGCTTTTCATGGATCTGAAAAATAGGGGAGGGAAAATTGGAGGGCATCGCTGTAAAAGCAAGCGGTTCTCAAGACGGTCTCGAACACTGGACGCTCAGCTTCCAAGCCGACGCTAGGCGAACATCGGCGGGGTTATCTTATTGGGGAGAGTCTCGATAAATAATCCATCTCCAGCTCGCCTTCATAAGTTTCGGCGCCGACCTTCAATACTTCCGTCACGCGTGCTTGCGTCACCTCGCTAGCGAGGCTCTCCGATCATCGGTAGCTATGCGTACGGAGCTTGCCGCTGAGGTGCCCGAAGTCATGGCCGACCGCGTGCAGTTGCAGCAGGTGTTCATGAACCTCATGCTCAACGGCATCGAAGCCATGAGGGACTCGGGCGGCGAGCTTACGGTGAAGTCGCAACTGCAGGACGGTCAACTCCAGTTCTCGGTCAGTGACCCAGGCGTGGGGTTACCAACGGAGAAGATGGATCAGATCTTTTCTGCGTTCTTTACCACAAGCCGCAGGGCGGCGGCATGGGATTGGCCATCAGCCGTTCCATTGTGGAGTTGCATGGCGGACGGTTGTGGGCCACGCCCAATTATGGACGAGGGCAACCTTTCATTTCAGCCTGCCGACCCAAACGACAGAGTCATCACCTTTGGTTGCATAAACGCTTTCCTTTCCCCACTCGTCGGCAAGGGCAGAGGGCCCCGTGTGGCTCTCGACCGGCGGCGTTATACTCTGCCGACTATCAAGCGTGGTCTGGAGGTGGGGAATATGCGCAAGCGACTGGCATTGCTTCTTCTGAGTTGCTTTCTGTGCGTGGCGGCCACGGCACAACAATCAGCGCTCACTGTGGGAACCGCGACTGCAGTCGCCGGGCAGACCGTTACGGGATTCATCGAAGTTTTGGCGGGGAGCGACGTGGGCACGAATATCCCGGTTGCGGTAATTCGCGGCCCGAAGCCCGGGCCGACTCTTGCCCTGGTGGCCGGCGCACATGGCACCGAGTATGCGTCCATCATTGCGCTCGAAAAGCTTATACAGGAACTCAATTCCGCCGATATTTCCGGGACGGTCATTATCGTTCCATTGGTGAATATCGCGTCATTTGAACAGAAGGTGCCGCACGTGAACCCGGTGGACGGCAAGAGCATGAACCGTTTCTATCCGGGCAATCCCAACGGAACGCAGACCGAGCGCGCGTCGTGGGCGATGACGAA
>Ga0210406_10001691_pt1 | contig 26360 bp, 27 predicted proteins | sample IncBWC30MmetaG_FD_155454 | JGI IMG/M metagenome (GOLD analysis project Ga0210406, IMG submission 155454) | Forest soil microbial communities from Barre Woods Harvard Forest LTER site, Petersham, Massachusetts, United States - Inc-BW-C-30-M | ecosystem: Environmental > Terrestrial > Soil >... | reverse complement strand
CTGAAGATGAGACTTGCTGCAGATTCGCTGCAGGTGCACCGGGACGTAATATATCGGACAACCGTGAGTGGCGGCATCGAGCGGGGGGCCGAAAACCTTGCGGCGCCCGGCCCCCGGATCCGGCCTTTGCCGGCGCGAGGATCACTCCGCTCGCGATGACGACGCCCACCCCGTCATTGCGAGGAGCGGCTCGCGCGACGAAGCAACCCCGAGGGCAAAAGGACCCAGCGGCCCGAGATTGCTTCCCCGCGGGTCAGGCCCGCGCGTCGCAATGACAATACGACGGCCGCGGTTCGAGCACGGCTGGGAAGGAATGTACTGCTTGCAGATGCATTGCAAAGCGGGAGGGCAGCAGGCGGTCAGCGCAGATGGCGTTGTGCGTCGAGCCAGCCCACCACGATCCGGTTGAAAGTGTTGGGGTGCTCGACATTGGGGAAATGGCGGGCATTGGCGATCTCCTCGTAGCGGCCGCCGGGAACCAGCCCGGCGAGACGGCGGTTTTCGCTCGCCGGCGTTCCCGGATCATCGGCGCCGCACACCACGAGGGTCGGGACGCGGAGCGCCGGGAGCTGGGCCGTGAAGTCGAAATTCATGATCGCTGCCGAGCAGCCGAGATATCCGGCCGGTGTGGTTGCCGCGACGGTATCGCGGATCTCTTTCCACCGACCCGGCTTCCGCGGCTTGAACGCATCGGTGAACCAGCGCTCCACCGTGGCGTCGGCGAGCGGCTCGAGCGAGTTCGCCCGGCGCACGGTGTTCATCCGTTCGTCCCACAGCGCCGCGGCACCGGCCGGGCTCGCCGGCAAGGTGTCGCTCCACAATGCCGAAATCAGCTTGGCGCCGTGCTCGATCGCGAACGCTTGGCCGATCATGCCGCCGATCGACAGGCCGATATAATGCACGCGGGAGAGCATGAGCGCGTCGAGCGCCCCGGCGACGTCGGCGGCGAGTTGCTGCATCGTGTAGTCGCCGGCGACCGGGTCACTGCCGCCATGCCCGCGCATATCGAGGCGCAGGACCCGAAACCCGGCCTGCAGCAGCGGCGGCATCTGCTCGGCCCACATGCCGCTGTCGGAAGCCAGCGAGTGGGTGATGCAGACGACCGGTCCGTCCTCCGGGCCGACGAGATCGTAGTAGAGACGACGTCCGGCAAGCGGCAACAGCATGGCAATCCTCCAGATCTGGACCGAGCTTACTACGGAACCACCACCGGAAGCCCGGTAATGATCGGGTGAGCGAGGTAGAGGACGGCGTAGAGCAAGAGGCCTGCGGCGATCCGAAGCAGGCTGACGTCGCGCCAGCGCAGCCGGGTGCGGCCGGCGAGGAGTGCTGCAAAAGGCAGGTTCGAGGTGACTTCAGCAAGCCGCGGCCAGTTGCTGCCGAGGGCGAGCTGCTTCTTGCGGTCGATCAGCACTGTGCCGCCGAATGCCAAGCCAGCAAGCGCGCCGAAGAACAGCAGCGAGGCCGCATCGCCGTTGGCGATAACATGGCTGATGGCCCACAGCCCGATTGCCCACATCACCGGGTGCCGGGTGACGCGCAGAAGGCCCGGGGCCGGATCGTCAGCTCCGGCGGAGCGCTCCATACCGACGGCTGTCGGATTGCGGGTCGAGTAGCCCGCGACGAGAAGGATCGTCGCAAGCGGCATGACCAATACGGGGACGAGTGCGGTCCATCGCTGCCGCGGCCACAACACGATCGTCGGCGCGCCGGCATAAGCCGACACAAACCAGGCGAAGATCACCAGTGCGGTCACCGAATACACGGCGAGAAAGCCGCGCTCGCCGAGTTGGTCGCGCAACGATCCGCGCAAGCGCGTGCTCGATAGCAGAACATGGGATCCGCAAAAGGCGCCCCCGGCGATGATGAGCGAGAGAAGCCCTTTGTCCATCCGACGGCCGTCTCACGGGCCCGGCAGGCCTGCGATCTCGACGGATAACTTGGCGATTAGCTGGCTCGGATCGCCGGCCACGCGCACGGTCTTGTTCCGGCTCGCCGCGCCGGCCACGATCGAAAGATTGCGTCGCGGCAAACCCCAAGCACGTGCTAGAAGCTGCAACAGCGCCTCGTTGGCGCGCCCGTCTCGGGCTGGCGCCGTGACCGCGGCCTTGAGCATGCGCCCGCCATCGGCTGTGGCTGCTATGCTGAGCAGACAATCGAACTTCGCCCGCGGCGTCACGCGGATCGCCACGCGCAAGCCGTCGGAGGTCGCAGTGAGGGGGTGGTCAGGCAAGGTATTCGAACATCAGATCCCGCAAGAAATACAGCACCAGGATCAAGATCACCGGCGAAATGTCGATCCCGCCAAGGTCCGGAAGGACGGATCGGATCGGCCGCAGAACCGGCTCGGTAATCCGCCAGAGAAAGTCGTTAACCGAAGCGACGACTCGGTTGTAGCGATTGACTACACCGAAGGCGAGGAGCCAACTCAGCACTGCCTGGGCGATCAGCAGCCAGATGTAAATCGTGATTAGCGTGCTGATTAGGTTTAGCAGGGCATAAGGCATCCAATTGACCGCTTTATCGCCGGCGAGCGGGGAACGACCGTAACGTTACCGGCAGGGGTCTGCAAGTCGCGCAGATCGCGAGAAGGTGTCCCTGGAAAAATGTCCCTGGGGAGAACCTGGGCTCGCTTCGAGGCGTGCCTTGACAGGGGAGGGCACGGTCACCATAGTCCGCGCCGCTCGACCCAGACCGGTCGAGACGCGCGATGGGGCCGTAGCTCAGCTGGGAGAGCGTCGCGTTCGCAATGCGAAGGTCAGGGGTTCGATCCCCCTCGGCTCCACCAAATCCGCTTCATCCGCTCAGGCCCCGATCGTCTTTGCGGCCGTGGTTGCCACGATCCGCCGACGCGTATTCTCGCGTTCGAGAGCGGCTCGAATGGCTGCTGCGAGCGCTTCGCGGTGGTAGGGTTTGGCGATCAACGTGAAATCCTCATCCATCACCCGCGATCCCCAGTGGGTGTAGCCCGTCGCCAGTACGACCGGAAGCCCGGGGCGCTGCTTCCGTAACGTCCGGCCCAGCTCGAGACCACTCATCCCGCCTGGCATGACGACATCGGACAACACCAGCTCGATTGTCGGATCCTGCTCGATCAGGGCCAATGCCGCATGGCCGTCTTTCGCCTCGACAGCCTGATAGCCGATGTCCCCTAATACCTCGATCGTCACTCGGGCTACCGCGGCCTCATCCTCGACGACGAGAATGCGTCCGGACAGCGCCAAGGGTGCAGCCGTTACATCAGACGCCGCCGCAGCGCGCTCCTCCACCGCGCGAGGCAGAAAAAGTGTGATCGAGGTGCCCTTGCCCATTGTGCTCACGATCGACGCGGCACCGCCGCTCTGCCTAGCGAAGCCGTAGACCTGAGAGAGGCCCAGCCCCGATCCGAGCCCGATCTCCTTGGTCGTGAAATAGGGCTCAAAAGCCTGCGCCAGCACTTCCGGCGCCATCCCTTCGCCGGTGTCGGAGAGAGTTACTGCGACGAAATTGCCCGCCAAACCCTCGCCCGCTGGATCACTGGCATCAAGTGTAACGTTGCGCGCCTGGACCCGAAACACGCCACCTCTTGGCATGGCGTCACGCGCATTCACCGCGATATTGAGCAGCGCCAGCTCGAATTCGGCGAGATCGACCGACACCGGCCACGTCTGCTCCGGGATCTTCACCGTCACCTCGATGTCGGGGCGAAGCGACGGAGACAGTAGGTCGGAGAGATCCTGGACGCGATGCCGCAAGTCTACTGGCTCGGGCCGGAGCATCTGGCGGCGCGAAAAGGCTAGCAGCTGCCGGGTAAGGCGCTCACCGCGCTCGGCGGCCTGGGTTATGGCCGCGAGGCGCCGGCGCACAGCATCGTCCGGTACGGCATCGTTCAACATCGCGGCATTGCCGCCGATCACCATCAGGAGATTGTTGAAGTCGTGCGCGATACCGCCGGTAAGCTGGCCGATCGCCTCCATTTTTTGGGCTTGGCGCAATGCAGCCTCAGCCTGCTGGCGCTCCCGGATCTCGACCTCGAGGCGCCGGTTGATTCTCGCCAGATCGCGCGTGCGTTCGTCCACCACCGTCTCGATGCGCCGCGTGTATCCCGAACCGAGGAGCAGCAATGCACCCAGGAGGCCGGTGCTGAAGACGCCGATCACAAGAACACCCCAGCTCTGCCAACTTCGGTGCTCGGCCATGTACGACTCGGTCGGGGCAGTCTCCACATCATAACGCCGTCCGCCAAAGGTGAACGTGTCGCTAAAGCGGGCGTCACCGGCGGAAGTAGAAAAGCCGCTGTGAAGAACCTTTTGCGGCTCCAAATCGACGAGCCGGACGCCGATCATCGAAGCTACGGGAGCAACAACTCCGGTCATGAACGTGCCCATCCGAAGGGCAACCGAGACCACACCCACTCCGTTGGGACCCTCTCGCACGGCATAGACGAGCAGAATGCCGACTTGCTCCCCCTGCTCCTGAACCAGACGAATCGGCGGTGTCGCTGTAACGGTCCTGGTATCGAGCGTGGCCTCCACCGCGGCTCGGCGGCCGGCCTCCGAGGCGAGATCGAACCCCACGATGTGCTCATTGCCCTTCAAAGGCTCAACGTAGGTCACCGGCAAGAAGCGCGCCCGCTCTGCGGCGCGCCGCCGTTGCCCCGACGCATCAATCTCGCGAATCTCAAACCCTGGCAGGTCGCCCTGTTGGGCGGCCTCGAAGGCCTCGCGCTGCCAGGATTCGATTTGCGGCGCCCACTTGACTGCCTGGATCGTCGGAAAGCGCTGCAGCAAGCTCTGGACCAGCCGGTGAAAGTCGTCGCGCGAGAGCGGTGCCGGCCCGCTGAAGGACCGCTCCAACTGTTCGAGGAACACTTCCTGTTCCTTGAGCCCGTTGCCGATCTTGTCGACGATTTCCTGGGAGAGGAGGCGGAATTCCAGCAGAGTGTCTTCGTGCTCCCACTTGCTGACGCGGATAAAGATGGCGATAAACAGTGCGAAGAACAAAAGCATCGGCACTGCTACCGGACCGGCGCGACTACGCCACAGCGCACGCGGCTCGCCGGCGGTCACGAGCATCAGCGGCAGCACCAGCAGCACGCCGAGCGTGTCTCCGATCCACCAGGAAATCCAGCTCGTCGCCAGTTCGGGGAGCTCTAGGACGCCAAGTGCCAGCAAGCCACCCAACGACAGGGTCACGCTCGTCAAGCAAAAGGTCGGGGAGAGCAGCAGAAAGTGCGATAGCTCGCGACCGTTGTCGAGGCGTGTCGGATAGCCGACCGCCCGCCGCAGGACTGAGCCGCCGACCGCGGCTTGCAGCGCTGATGCTGCGGCAATCACGATCGCTGCAGCGACGCTGATTGCGTCGAAGCGATCGCCCGCCGAGTAGCCGATCCAAACATTTAGCAAGAAAGAGCCGAGAAAGGTCCAAGGTAGGGTCGCCGAACCGCCGATCAGCATCGCTGCCACCGCGATGCCCGCAGGCGGAAAGATCGGCGAAGCGTAGCCCGGCGGAACGGCGAGGATCAGCGCGAGCTTGCCGGTGGCGACATAGGCCAGCGTCAGCGACAGGTGAGCGAGCACAGGCTTCCTTGCTGCGCTTGGCGGGGTGCAGCCTCGCGTCCGTAGCATCTGGCGACAGGCCGGCGAATGTCGGCGGTTGAGATGCGCCGCGCCAGGGCCGGCCCTGGGACTTAGCTGAGGGCCACGGCGACACCGCGTTGCACACCCGGGCGGGCCATCAACCCTTCGTACCAGCGCTTCACGTTGGGGAAATCGGCCAAATCCACCTGGTGGCGCTCATGGCGCCAGGCCCAGCCGAGGATCGCGAAATCGGCGATTGAGATCTCGCCGGCTGCGAATTCGACCTCGCCGAGCCGGCGATCGAGGACACCGTACAGCCGACGCGTCTCCTTCGAATAGCGCTCGAGACCATAACGGCGGTCCTGCTCGTTGGCCACCTGCAGAAAATGGTGCACTTGACCGGGCATCGGCCCGAAGCCGCCCATCTGCCACATCAGCCATTCCAGAACGGGCACTTGCCGGCGCAGATCAGTCGGCCAAAACTTTCCGGTCTTCTCGCCGAGATAAATCAGAATCGCACCAGATTCGAAAATGCTGATGGCGGCGCCCTCCGGGCCCTCGGGGTCGACGATCGCGGGAATCTTGCTGTTCGGACTTATCTTCACGAAGGCGGGGGCGAATTGCTCGCCCTTGCCGATGTTCACCGGCTTCACCGTGTAAGGCAAACCCATCTCCTCCAACGCGACGCTGATCTTGCGGCCGTTCGGGGTGTTCCAGGTATGAAGTTCGATGGTCATCGCTGATCCGCCTTCTAGCTGACCGGTTCGTGGTCGATCGGGTCAGGCAGGATTGCTGCGATTACCCTCGGCTTCAAGAGGCGATCGCTGATACCCGCTGTTCAGGGTCGGACACACTCGAAATAGGCGACGTTCTCGTCGATTTCGCGAAACTGCGGCACGCGTTCGAATGGTGCGCAATGCCGCTTTGCCGCCGCAGTTACGCGCTCCATGTCGCCGGTGTAGGTGACCCTCGCGAAGCTTGCATCGCCGTCGAGCACGAAAGGCTTTGGTGTGCACGCGGGCTGCGCGCCAATCAGCAAGACGGCGAGGAGCAGCAGCCGGATCACGGCGAATAAAATCGGCCAGCTCTGATCGCGCGGCCCCGCCTTCATATTATCCCCTCGACGCAAGCTAAGGGACGGCGGGCGCAGTCTGCTAGCCGGCGGCGCGACTGTCGATCACCTTGGATCGCCCCGGCGCGTTAGGCTAAACAAGCGGCTTCATTCGGCGCGACCAAAAGGACTGTAGGCAGTGTCGATCCAGGAATGGAGCAGCTGGGCGGGTCCCGACAACTCACCGTGTCCGCCGCCGGCCGCGACTGACAGGTCCACCGTCTGATCAATTGCAAAACTGATCGCGGCGATCGCGGCAAATACGATCGACATCGCCCATGCCGAAAACGTTGCACGCCGCGTGGCTGCTTGCGGTCTCCATCGAAGCTGCGAGCTCGCGCTCATGACGATCTCTCCGCGCCTGCGGCTTCACCCCGCAAGCGACGGGGCGCCGGCGGCGCTCGCTCTCTGCTCGATTAACCGTACGGGTGCCAAAGTGAAAACGTTCCCATTCTACCGATACAGGATGGCAGCCATTCCCCACTCGTATGGCTGCTTATCGGCTCAGAGTGCCGTCAGCCCTGCCTTGGCGGCGAAGTCGCGCCCTCGCTCGATGTAGTCGCGATATTGTCCATAGCTGGGGGCAGCGGGCGACAGCAGGACCACCCCGCCTGGCGGCGTAACCCGCATCGCATGTAAGACGGCATCCTCCATGGAATTCGCCCGATATATCGCGCTGCCCGAACCCCCCACGCGGTTCAGCGCCGCTCGCGTTTGGGCATAAATTCGGGACCCGGTATCGCCAATGCAGATGACGACCTTGGCCGCGCCACTCGTAAGCGCCTCGACAAGCTTGCCGTAGTCGATACCGCGATCGTAACCGCCCACGATCACCGTGACATCGCGATCGGCATAAACCGCCAAGGCCGCGATCGTCGATTCGGGTATCGTCGAAATGCTGTCGTCGACGAAAAGGATGTTTCGGCTTTCGCCGAGCTCTTGCTGCCGGTGCGGCAGTCCGCAGAAGTCGCGGGCTGCGTCGAGTGCCGCGGCGAGGTCGAGATGGAGTATTTTCGCAGCCGTAAGCGCCGCGCACAGGTTAGATCTGTTGTGTGCTCTGACGAGATAAGGATTGCGCACACTTCCAATCCAATCCCGACCATCAAATATTTCGGCGCCCTGGGAGTGAATACCGCTCTCCTTGTTGAACAGGTACTTTGAACCGGGCGAGTCGGCGATCACCGGGTCGGCCGCGTCGGCGGCAGCGCAGTTGACGATGCGACATCTGCTGTGGATCAACAAGTTGACTTTGTCTCGAATATAGCGCTCTACGGTCAGGTGCCAGTCAGCGTGCTCCGGGTAGAGCGACGTCAGCACCGCAAGGTCGCAGACGCCATCGAAATCCGCAGCTTGATAACTTGAGACCTCGATTACCGCATAGTCAGCGTCGCCAATCTCGGTCACGGGAACCCCGATATTCCCCGCGAGGGCTACCCTGCGGCCGAGCCGCGTCAGAATATGTGCGATCAACGATGCGGTCGTGCTCTTCCCCTTTGTCCCGGTCACCGCAATTGTCGTGAGATCGGGCTCTTCGGCGAACCATAAGTTCAGCAGTGAGGTTATTTGCACTCCATTCTTCCGGGTGGATTGAATGTCGCCGCGATAGAGACTGACGCCGGGCGATTTGACGACCACGTCGACCTCAGTGAGCACATTGGCGATTCCCTCCGCGCCAAAGACAAAGGTGACATTGCTGCCATATTCCTCCGGGACGGGCACTTCGGCTGTGTCATCCAGCAGCACCAGCGGCAACCTCGGATGATGCTTTCGCAGAAACCCGATTGCCGCGCGCCCTTCGCGGCCCAGCCCCCAGATTGCGACGCGTCGCGAGCCGAGGTCAGCCACACGCATCAAGCATGGCCATGTAGGAATCCGGAACCCGGTGAGGATGCTTAAGTTCGAACAGCGCGAAGTATTCGGCCGGATCTCGCTGTTGCAGCGCGGTGAAGCCAGCCTGCAATTGGCGCACTACGGCATCCTCCCGCCAATCGGGATGGCGAGCTAGGTGTGACATCACCGCGGCGCTCTCGGCGATTTCGCCGACGCATTCGAACGGCTTGTATTCTTGCAAGCCGCACAATTGGGCAAACCCGTCTCGTTGGGTCTCGTCGTCCAGAAGATTGTTGCCGAAGATGCCGATCAGCTCCGCTTTTGCGATGAACGGGGAGAGTGCCAGAAACACGAACCGGCATTTCGGGCAATTGCAGCACCATCCCTTGCCGCGCGCCGTCAATAATTGGCGGAAGGCCGTGTTGCAGCTGTGAAAAATGCGGAAATATTCGCGCGATTTGGCGAACCGCCGGGCAATCTCGAGCTCCGACAGCGGCCGCAGTAGCGAAAAGTAGGCAATGCTGGGCGATATCTGACTTCGTACATATTCGGAGAAATCCTCCTCGAACTCCAGGGATTTGCTGAATTGATGGTTTATCTCGGTGTTGCCGATCCACAGGTTTGGCGCGCTGGCGGAGTGCTCGTTCGACATGACGATCACATCGCAACCGGCCATAACCCCGCCCGCCAAGGCGATAGCGCTCAAGATCCCGGTAATTGGAACATGGCCATTGAGGGCGCCGGAAGCGTTGAGTTTGAAGAGACCGCTGTCCAGCCGGCGGCGAACCCCGATGAACGGCAGCCCGGCCGTAGCGATGCAGGCACGGATCGGTTCGGCGTCACCCAATGAGAACAAGATCAGCGGTTCGCCGCTCCGCTTGAGACATTCGAGCGTGACGATCGAATCTTTCCCTCCGCCCACCGGCACGCAACTGCGCCGCGGCATGTCGAGGGCAATCGGCGCCGCCGGCGGGGTATCGGACCACCGGATTTCAAGATGGCCTTGCAGCGCGATCTGGTTCCTAAAGGCGAACTCGGCCAGGCCTTTCTCATAGAACTTTTGCAATAATTTGGCGGTGGTGCAATCGACCGGAAAGGACTCGCAAATCAGCGTCTGTGGAACAAAAGCTTTATAGTAGCTGACACCGCTCATTAGAAATATCAGGCGGAAGATGCGATCGAGAACCTCGCTCGCTTCCGGCGAAAGTTGCCGCGGTACAAAATCGAAAATCAGCTGTTCTTCGAAGCGCGGGCCGCCAGCGAACCGATATCGCAACGACAAGGTCGAGACCGTGGGGTCATAGTGATAATTCTCGAAAATGAACTTCTTATATAGCATGCCCTCGCTCGACCATGGTTCGGACCATTTGCAGCATACGGTGGTGTGTGGCGATGTCGAGATTGTCGACGGTCAGCGTTTGCAGGCGCGATACCCCGTCGACCGCGGGGCCGTGCTCGACGGTCGCCTCGAGCACAGCGCGGTCGACCGTCTCATCGAGGCAGGCGAGTAATGTCCCACGCCAATCCTCGCGAAGTGCTGCGAGTGCTCCGATGAGCGCGTAGGCCCCCCAATTGGAGACGCCGGCCACGATCAAATGCTGCGCCGCGGTGACGCACGCGATCGTCTCGCCGTGCGCGACGTGTTCCGCGATCAGTGAGTGAGAGATGGCACCCATCCCGATCTCGTTTCCGCCATCGCCGATCGCGATCGTGTCCCACGGGCCGGCCGTGAACAGGTCATCGAGCGGCGCGGTGTATGAACCGATGTCCTGACCACGCATATTGCGCGGCGGCCCGTCAGCGCTGCGCCCGCAGCGCTCGATGGCAATCGCGTGCGTGATACCCACCCTGCGCCAGGTCTCGATGAGGGGGGCAAGCGGAGCGCCGATGGCGACGACATCGATCGGCACCGCCGGAACCCCGGCGCCCGCGAGCGAGGCTGCGCAGGCGCTGCGGCACGGCTCGTCCGTCGCAACTCGGCACGGGATACCGACCGCCTCGAACCCCTTCGCGAGCAAGGCGGCACCCACCGGCCCGTCAGTTTCCGCCGCCGGGGGGGAGCCCTGCGGAACATAGAAACCGGTGATCAGCCCCACCCGGGCGGGCCCGCTCCTCGCCAATGCAAAGGCAGCGCCCCACAGTGCACCCCGAGCGGCATCGAAAAGCCCGGTGATGTTGCGCCCGACATCGACATGGATCAGGCGCTCGATGCGGTCGACCAGCGCATGGGGGTCGTCCCGGCGTGCCATCGGTGGCAGAGCCTATAGGCTAGCCAGCTTGGTATTGCGCAGATCGGTAATCAGCATGGATCCCGGCGCGTGGGTGATGCAGAAATCCGGTCGAACCTTGGCGATCACCGCTTGCGGCGTGACGCCGCATGCCCAGAAGACCGGCAGCTCGCCGCTCTTCACCGGAACCGCATCGCCGTAATCGGGCTTGGCCAGATCCCTGATGCCTATCTCCTCCGGCAGACCGATGTGCACGGGAGCGCCGTGCACCGAGGGGAAGCGTGAAGTAATCTGGATCGCGCGGATCGCGTCATTCGGTCTGAGCGGCCGCATCGAGACGACAAGCGGACCGGCGAAGGGACCCGCCGGCGTGCAAGGGACATTGGTTCGATACATTGGGACATTTGAGCCGCGGGTCATGTGGCGCAATTCGATCCCGTCTTCGAGGAGCGCGTGCTCGAACGAAAACGAGCAGCCGAGGGCAAAGCTCACCAGATCGTCGCGCCAGACATGGAAGAGGTCAGTTGGCTCTTCGACTAGCTCGCCGCGACGCCACACCCGGTAGCGCGGCAGATCGCTGCGGATATCGAGATCCTGACCCAGATTCGGCATGCGCGGGTCGCCGGCCTCGGCGATGGCGAGCACCGGACACGGCTTCGGGTTGGCCTGCGCGAAACGGAGGAAATCGTGGGCCAGCACCTTTGGCAGAATGACCAGATTGGCCTGGACATTACCCGGAGCCAGCCCCGCCGTATTACCCGAGAAGTCGCCGGCACGAATGCGCAATCGCTCGCGCGTGCCGGCCGCAACACCCCGCTCAGCCGCTTCGTTCATCCCACCACCCGATCGTCGGTCACCCGGCTATCTTACCACACTGACTTACCACACTGATGCGCGAAACAGCATTCATCCCCAACCAGGAGATGCCTCTTGAGCGTGCTCTATCTCGCCGCCGCGATTGTCTTGGAAATCTGCGGGACGACATCACTAAAGCTCGCCGCGGGGTTTACCCGGATCGGTCCTACCGGGGCCGTCGTCGTCTGCTACGCCGCAAGCTTTGCGCTGTTGTCGCTCGCCCTACGCGGGATCGATCTGTCGATTGCCTACGCCGTGTGGTCGGGCGTCGGCACCGCGCTCGGTGTCCTCTGGTTCGGCGAATCCGCAGGCGCCGGGAAGCTGTTATCATTGGCGCTGATCGTCGTGGGCGTCGCGGGGCTGCACCTCTCCGGGCGCGCCTCGTGACCGTTCAGCCGGCGAGCACCGCTGCGCACCCGAGAAACGCTGGCAACGGGTGGGTGACGACATATGTCGGGATCGCAGCGAGATACGGGCTGAACCGGCCCTTGGCCTCGAAACGTGCGCGAAACGGCGACTCTGCGACCCTCTGGCCGAGCCGCGGCACGATCCCGCCGCCGATGTATATCCCGCCTCGTGCTCCGAGGGTCAGGGCCAGATTCCCGGCCATCGTCCCCAACATCGCGCAGAACATGGTTGTGCTCTCGAAGCAAAGGGGATCGGAGGCGCCGGTTTCGGCATCGGTGATCTGCGCTGCCGTATAGCCTCGAGACGGCACCCCGTCGAGCGCCGCCAGAGTGTTGTAGAGATTGACGAGCCCGGGGCCGGAAAGGACGCGTTCGGCCGATACATGGTCGAAATGCCGGCGCATGCGATCGAGCACGGCGCTCTCCCGATCTGTGGCCGGTGCCATCGTCGCGTGCCCGCCCTCGCCTGCGAGCGGGATCCACCTTGCGTCCGCCGGGATCAACCCCGAGACGCCGAGCCCCGATCCCGGCCCGAGCACGCCGAGCGCGGCCCCAGCCGCGGGAGCGCCGCCGCCGACCTGCGGCCGATGCTCGGGGGCAAGGTGCGGCAAGGCCAGCGCCAGCGCGGTGAAATCGTTGATCACCTCGAGGCGGTCGAAGCCGAGCTGCGACTTTAGCTCCGAGATCGAAAAGCTCCAGGGATGGTTGGTCATCGCCACGCGGTCGCCGGTGATCGCCGAGGCGATCGCGATCGCCCCCTGCCGCGGCATCGGCAAGGCGCCGCGCTCGCCGAGGTAAGCGGTGATCGCGTCGGCGATAGTGGCATGATCGGCGATGGCGTGGGTGCGGGTGTGCAACAGTTCCCGCGCCGGGGAAACCAGGCCGAATCGCGCATTGGTGGCGCCGACGTCGCCGACGAGCCAAGTCGCGCCGGCGGCCACGCTCGACATCATCGCCGGGGATCTCCCGCCGCGCCGCCAGGGACGCTCCTCTGACGCCGCCATGCGATGCTCTTGCGCGCCGGCGGCAGCATCACCTTGATCGTTGTGCGTCGCACATCACTGGGCTGTCGGGTGTGCTCTAAGCGTCTGATCTCGCCGCGAATCGTCAGCATTGCCAACGCGTTTCTAAAAAGCATCTTGACATCCTGGCGAAATCCCTTAGATTGTGCAGTGCGGTAACGATCACCGGTTGTGGTCCTGCCGTACGTCTTCTAGGCGTTTCCTCCCTAAACTTGGGCCGCGCTGATGTGCGGCCCAATTTTTTTTGCCGACGGTCCATTGGGCGATGAGGGAGCGAATTCGCGGTCATCATCGAGGCGCGCGGTGGGGTCGAGATCGGGCGAAGCGGCGACCTCGTGATAGATCGGTGCGAAGTCGGGACGAGTAGCCTCGAACAGCTCCTGGAAGTCATGGATGACGAAATAGAGTTGCTGGAAATCGTCGATCCGATAGCGCGTCCGCATTATCCGCCGCAGATCAAACCGCAGCCTGCGCGGCCGTGGGTCATCGAGGCAGTAGACCGATTCGCCGGCCGAGGACAGTATCCCGGACCCGTAAATGCGCAGACCCTCCTCCGTCGCGATCAGCCCGAACTCGACGGTGTACCAGTAGAGCCGGGCCAGGCGCTGCAGATGCCCGAGCCCGAGCGCCTTCAGCCCGCCTTCGCCATAGGCTTGCAGGTAGTCGGCGAAGACCGGGTTCATCAGCAGCGGCACATGGCCGCAGATGTCGTGGAACACGTCCGGTTCCTGGATGTAGTCGAGCTGGTCGCGGCGGCGGATGAAGCAGGTCGACGGGAAGCGGCGGCGAGCGAGATGAGCGAAGAAAACGTCGTCCGGGACAAGCCCGGGCACCGCCACGATTCGCCACCCGGTGGAGCAGTCGAGAATATCGCTGAGCCCTCGGAAATCCGGAATCCCGTCCGCCGCCACCCCGAGTTCGCGGAGCCCGTCGAGATATTCGCGGGAGGCGCGCCCGACCAGCAGTCGTTGCTGCTGCTCAAACAGCAATCGCCAGATCGCGTGTTCCTCTTCGCTATAGGCTCGCCAGTTCTGCTCGATGGCAAACTCCGGCCGGACCGTCGTCATCGCCCTTTCCTAAGCTGCATCCATCAGGTGTGGATGCCGGAGTAGTGCGTCAATCGGCCGCCTTTGGGTCATGTCGGCGTAGCCATCGGCCTTGCCAAGCAATCCTCCACTGTGCGGCCTAATCGCGTGACAAGCTCGGTCAGCTCCTGCGCCAGCCGCGCGAAATAAGGTTTCCGGCGGTAGTTCTGCTCATTCATGTAGAGCGACCGATTGATCTCGATCTGCAGCGCGTGACGGTGCAGGTCCGGACGCCCGTAGTGGTCGGTGGTGAACCCTCCGGCATAGGGCGCGTTGATCGCGACGGTGAACCCGCGTTCCGCGAGGAAGCGGCGGGCGGCCTCGAGGATTTCCGGGGCGCAGGCGCCGCCGTGGCAGTCGCCCAGGACGATGTCGGCCCAGCTTCGTCCACAGCCGGAGCCCACTCCCGAGGGCATCGAATGGCAATCGACCAAGAGATAGCCGCCGAACAGGGCTTCGGTTTCCTCGACGAGCCGATTTAGCACCTGATGATACGGCCGATAGTGGCGTTCAATTCGGTACCACACCTCCGCAAAGCTGAGCTTTTTTGTGTAAATTTCCTCGCCGCTGGCGACGAGCCGGGCAATCGTGCCGAGGCCCATGCGGACTCTCGGCGAACCGGCATTAACGAAGCCCGGCAGTGTGTCGCTGAACATGCTCGGATCGAGTTCGTAAGCTTCGCGATTGACATCGACATAGGCCCGCGGAAAGCGGGCCGCGAGAAGCGGCGCCCCGAGGCGCGGTGCCGCAGCAAAAAGTTCGTCGACGAAGCTGTCCTCCGACCGCCGCAGGGCCAACGGGTCGAGCCGCGACGCCGCGAGGAAATCGGCCGGATATTCAGCACCGCTGTGCGGCGATGCGAGAACCAACGGCAAGCTCTGCGCCACCGGCCGCTGAAGGTCGAGGATGCCGATTCCGGATGAGGGATGAGGGAACTCACCGTCCATGGCGAAACTTTAGTGCGCCGTCGCGACGCTGTCATCAGCCGGGCTGTCGCCGCGGCAGGCGGAGAATTCAGCCACACACGAGCCCGTCGCTGAGATAGATTATCCCGGCTAGCGTATAGCGGCGGAGGGCAGAATGTTCGAAGGCTTTACTCGGACGGAGATCACCACGAGCGGCGCCCGCATCCACCTGCGGCACGGCGGCGACGGCCCGCCGCTGCTGCTGCTGCACGGCAACCCGTTGACGCATGTCTCGTGGCACAAGATCGCCAACCGTCTGGCCGAACGGTTTCACGTCGTCGCCGCCGATTTGCGCGGTTATGGCGACAGCGTCGGCCCCGACGATGGCGGTGAAAACAACATCAACTATTCGTTCAGGGCGATGGCACAGGACCAGGTCGAGGTTATGGAGACGCTCGGCTATCGCGAATTCTTTGTCGCCGGGCATGACCGAGGCGCCCGCACCACCGCCCGCATGTGCCTCGACCATCCCGACCGGGTGAAGAGCGCTGCGCTGATCGACATTCTGCCCAACCACCACATCTGGACCCACACCTCAAAGGAATGGGCGTTGCGCTCGTGGCATTGGGCGCTGATGGCTCAGCCCTACGACTTTCCCGAGCGGATGATGGCTTCGGTTCCGGCACAGTGGTACATGGAAAAGAAATTGTCGAAGCCTGGCATCGGGCTCGGCTTCTTCGATCCCGCGGCATTTGCCGAGTATGTCCGCTGCTTTAACTGGAAGACCATCAAAGGCTCCTGCGCTGACTATCGTGCCTGCCCAACTTGCGACTTCGAAATGGACAAGGCCGACTTCGAGGCCGGGCGCAAGATCACTGTTCCGTTATTGGTGATTTGGGGGGCGCGCAGCCACACCGAAGGTGTCCACGGTGACGTGCTTGCGGTGTGGCAACGCGGTTACGCGACCAATGCCCAGGGCGGTGCGCTGCCCTGCGGCCACTACGTGCCGGAGGAAGCCCCGGAGGACACGCTGCGATGGCTGTTACAGCACTTCGCGTGATGGGTGCGGCAGCTTTCTAAACGACGAGCGCGCTGCTCGCTTTGGGAAGGCACTATGAAGCGATATCCGGCATGGCTTTCTGCACTGTTCTTGTTGGGAGCCTGCTCTTCGGGATCGAGCCAATCGGCCACGTTGATACTGAACAACCCCACCTGGGATCGGGTCAACGTCGAGGCGGTGATCACCAACAGCGCCGATTGCGGCAATCGCGGCAACGGCTACGTCGCGACCAAAACATTCACTATGACCAAGGGCCACCCTGTGCATGTCGAGGCGCCCAATGGAGAAAGCATCTGCTGGCACAAGGACCGCAACCCGAACAACCCCGTTCCCGGCGATTGGTCGGGCTGGAGCCGGATCCCCCTCGCCCCCGGGCAAACCGCGGAAACCGATCTTTAACGCCTCGCCGCGGCCTGTCGGCTCCCCTCACCCTCCCGCCCCTCTCGGCGCACGCGTGCGTGCGCCTGTCGGGTGGCGCATCGTGGATGCGCCAGGGGTCCCCCCCTCGCCCCGCCTGGGGCAGGGCTGTCCGGGGAAGCCGGGGGTGAATCAATTCGTCGCAGGCGCATGCCCCGCAAGACGGCGGTTTTCCGTCTACTTTCTGGTTTGCGAGACTCAGAAAGAGGACGGGGCATGCGCTTCACACCTAGCATTTTCGGTAAGCTGCTGGAACCGATCAGGCGGCGTCAGTTCGACACGCTGGTGGCGCGTCACGCCGGTGATGCCTACGTCAAAGCGTTTCCAAGCTGGAACCATCTGCTGGCGCTGGTCTACGCCCAGTTCGCCGCGGCCGTCAGCCTGCGCGGCCTGGAAGCGGGTTGGAGTGCCAACCGTCAACATCATTACCATCTGGGCAGCGGTCCGCTGGTGCGCTCGACCCTGCGCGATGCGAACAAACGGCGACCGGTTGCTCTATTCGCCGAGACCTTCAGCCGGGTGGCAAGCCAACTGGATCGACAGACGCGACGCGACGGCGCGGCGCTGGTCAAGCTGATCGATGCGACCCCCATTCCGCTCGGCAAGCTGTGCGATTGGGCCAAATCGAACGGGCGCATCCGCGGCCTGAAGGTGCATGTCGTCTTTGACCCGAAGGCCGATTATCCGAGCATCCTCGAGATCACCGATGCCAACGTCAACGACGCCCAGATCGGGCGCACGATCACGATCGAGCCTGGAGCCAGCTATGTCTTTGATAAGGGCTACTGCCACTATGGCTGGTGGACCGCGATCGCCGAGAAGGGCGCGGTCTTCATCACCCGACCCAAGACCAACATGCGCCTCGAGATTGTTGGCAAGCGCCCCCTCGCGCTCGCGCAAGGCGATGGTTTCACCGTGCTCGAGGACAATGAGGTGCGCTTCGCCAGCAAGGGCGATTCGCACCTGCCGATCCGATTGCGCCGGCTCCTGGTGCAGCGAACCGACCGGAAAACCATCACCCTGCTGACCAATGACCTGGAACGATCCGGCGTCGACATCGCCGCCCTCTACAAGGCCCGATGGCAGATCGAGCTGCTGTTTCGCTGGATCAAACAGCATCTCCACATCCGCCGCTTCCTCGGCAACAACGACAACGCGATCCGCCTCCAGATCTTTGCCGCGATGATCGCCTACGCGCTGCTGCGCATCGCCGCCCGCCACCACGGCGTCAAGATCTCGATCCTGCGCTTCACCGATCTGGTCGCTCTGTGCCTCTTCCAACGCCGCCACCTCGGCGCCATCGACAAACCCCCGCCCATCAACCCGAGCCGCCCACAATGCCAAAACACCAAAGATCAATTGAGTTTCAGCTATGCTTGAGTTTCCCCGGACAGCCCTGCGCGAGCGGGGAGAGGGCTGGGTGAGGGGCCGGTGACTCCTCGGCGTCGCATCCAAAGCCTCTCTCTTCGCATCGCATCGGGGATCCGGCTAAGATCGGTCAGGAAAATGGCGCGGGAGTTTGTCGATGTCGCAGCATCACACATTGCGGGCTAGCCCGGAGACCTGTCACTGGGGGTTCTTCGATGCCGGGTTGAAGCCGGTTTTGTCGGTTGCCTCGGGCGACACGGTGACCGTCGATTCCGTCTCAGGCGGCGCCGACGTGCTGCCGCAAGGGGGCTCCTTCGACGTTCTCCCGGATCATCTCGCGATCCACCGCAGGCTCGAGCCGCGCCTCGGCGCGCACATCCTGACCGGCCCGATCGCAATCGAGGGTGCCGAGCCCGGCGACGTGCTCGAGATCCAGATCCTCGCGATCGACTGCCGGCAGAACTGGGGCTACACCCGGATCCGGCCGCTTTCCGGCACGTTGCCCGAGGATTTCCCGATCCGCCGGATCTGGCATACCGCGATCGACCGCCAGCGCGGCATCGCCACCGTGCCCTGGGGTGCCGAGATCGAGCTCGCTCCGTTCTTCGGGGTGATGGGGGTGGCGCCGCCGCCGGTCTACGGGGCGGTAACCTCGATCGTGCCCCGCGAGTTCGGCGGCAACATGGATCTGAAGGAACTCGTCGCCGGCACCACGCTCTACTTGCCGGTCTGGGCGCCGGGAGCGTTGTTCTCGGCTGGCGACGGCCACGGTGTGCAGGGCGACGGGGAGGTCTGCGTGACGGCACTCGAAACCGCCCTCTGCGGCACTTTTCGCCTGGTCCTGCGCAAGGACATGCAGCTGGACCTGCCGCGCGCGGAGACCCCGTCGCACCACGTTACAATGGGTTTTAACGAGGATCTCGACGACGCCGCGAAGACGGCGTTGCGCCAGATGATCACGCTGATCGGCGAGCGCCTCGGTCTCGCTCCCGAGGACGCCTACATGTTCTGCAGCCTCGCCGTCGACATGCGAGTGACCCAGCTGGTCGACGGCAACAAGGGCATCCACGCGATGCTCCCCAAGCGCTACGCCGACACGCGGAATTAGAAAGCAAGCATCGGATAGAGCAGCGATCCTCCCTCCGCCATCTTAGGCTCACCAGATATGCGGAGGAGCTGAAAGATGTTGGACCTAGAACAGTGCTGGACGGCGGTCGAGAACCGCGACGCCGGTGCCGACGGGAGTTTTTTTTATGGCGTGCGGACGACCGGCGTCTATTGCCGGCCGGGCTGTGCCTCACGGCGGCCGCTGCGCACCAACACGGTGTTCTTCGAGACGACGGAGGCGGCTGAGGCGGCCGGGTTCCGGGCGTGCAAACGCTGCCGTCCGACGGATGGTTCGGCCGCTTCGCGGCACATCGCGGCGATCGAGAAGGCGTGCGCGCTGTTGCGGACGAGCGAAACCACCCCGAGCTTGGCCGAGCTCGCTGACGCGGCGGCGATCAGCCGTTTTCACTTCCACCGGGTGTTCAAGCAAATCACCGGCGTCACCCCGCGCGAATACGCGCGCAGCCACCGGCTCGGCCGGTTCGGCGACAAGCTTGACGCCGGGGACGCGATTGCCGCCTCGATCTATGCCACCGGCTTCGGGTCAAGCTCGCGCGCCTATGAGGCGGCGCCGGCCGGGCTCGGCATGACCCCCGGGGCGCGGCGCCGCGGCGGGAGCGGCGAGACAATCCGCTTTGTAACGGTCGAGACGCCGCTCGGCTGGGCGCTCGTTGCCGCGACCGAGCGCGGCATCTGCATGACGGCACTCGGCGACGACCGCGACAGGCTCGGCGCGGCATTGCGGCAACGCTTCCCCGCGGCAGCGGTGATCGCCGAGGATGCCGGGCTCAAGGGATGGGCCGAGCGGATCGTGCGGTTTATCACCGCACCCGATCAGAACCTCGACCTGCCGCTCGACATCCGGGGTACGGCGTTTCAGGCGCGGGTCTGGCGGGCACTGCAGAAGATCCCGCTGGGCAAGACCGCGAGCTACAGCGAGATCGCCGCCGCACTCGGCCAGCCAAAGGCAGTGCGCGCGGTCGCTCAGGCCTGTGCCGCAAACAAGCTGGCGCTCATCGTGCCATGCCACCGGGTGATCCGCAGCGACGGTGATCTCGGCGGCTATCGCTGGGGGGTGGAGCGCAAGCGGGCGCTGCTCGCTCGCGAACGGGCGGCTGCGGCTCCCGATGAAGCGGCGGCCTGAAGCTGCGGTGAGCCGCGCCGCGGTGGTGGATTGGCAGCAGGTGGCGGCCTCCCTCGACGAGCGAGGATATGCGACGACCGCGGCACTGTTGACGACCGAGCAGTGCCGCAGCCTCGCCGCGCTCTACGATCGCAAGGAGGCGTTTCGCAGCCGTGTCGTCATGCAGCGCCACGGCTTTGGCAGCGGCGAGTACAAATATTTGTGCTACCCGCTGCCTGATATCGTCGAGGCATTGCGCCAGGCGATCTACCCGCAGCTCGCGCCGATCGCCAATCGCTGGCGGGAACGCCTTCGCGAGGAGGGCCGATTCCCGCCGGCGCTCGCCGCTTATCTCAAAGAGTGCCATGCAACGGGCCAAGAGCGGCCAACGCCGCTGATCCTCAAGTACGAGGCCGGCGACTACAACTGCCTGCACCAGGACCTCTATGGCGATCTGGTCTTCCCCTTGCAGCTGACGGTGCTGCTCAGCGCGCCCGAGGACGACTTCACCGGCGGCGAGTTCCTGCTGGTCGAGCAACGCCCGCGCGCCCAGTCAAAGGGCGAGGTCGTGCCGTTGCGGCAAGGCGAGGCCGTCATCTTCCCGGTCCATCACCGGCCGGTCGAGGGTACCCGCGGCCCTTACCGGGTGACGATGCGCCACGGCGTCAGCCGGCTCCGCTCGGGCCGGCGTTTCACCCTCGGGATCATCTTTCACGACGCGGCGTAGGACAGACGCCTGATCAGTAGACGCCCTAGTGCACCTTGTGAGCGAAGACGGAGAGGTCCTCCGATCCTGCTATCGGCGAAATTCAGCCCCCACCGCGCGCCCTGAGTGCGGCGAGCCGGTCGCTCAGGCTCTGCGGCGCCGCGGATCTACCCGCTGCTACCGCTAGGGCGGCGGCAATGTTTGGATCCTCCTGCTCGGGCTGCGTCGGGCGAAGCAGCTTCGCCTTTGCCGTGGCTGCGTCCGCCGAAGCAAGGTCTCTCGCCGCGGCTTCCTGCATCGCCTTAAGCGCGACCGTCATGCTGCTCGTGGCGCTGGTCAGGCCGGCTGCACGGCGCGCCACCTCCGCCTGCTGCTCGGCCGCTTGCCGCTGTTGCCCGGCGCGGGCCATGTCCCGTCGCGCCCGTTCCAGTTCAGAGCGACCCTGTTTGAGCTTTCCGCCCGCCTCGGCGTAGGTCTTCTCAAGCATTTCGAGGAAATCCTTGGCGTCGGCAGCGTCCTTCTTTTCCTGTTCGATCTCCGGCGTCATCTGCTCCAGCATTGTGACCAGAGTTCCCATGCTCCTCTCGAGTCCTGCCTTGCGGGTGGGATCGGTCTCTGCCGCGATCTGCTTTTCCAGCTGCTCCGACGCAACCATGCGCTGGTGCGACAGCGCTTGAATCGCTTCGGCCTCCTTCAGCTCCCTGTCATAGCTCTGTCGCGCGGTCGCGACTTGCCTCCCGAGATCGTCGAGATGCTGCTCCATCGTGCGCAGCTCCGCCTCGCTGGCTGATTGCGGATCCCACCGTACGAGGGCCTCGACACCGGCCTGCACCGCCTTGTCTGCCTTTACACCGACCAGATTGCTGATGAAAGTGAGCATGAGCCTCCTCCTCGTAAGCCGCGATCAAGCCGGCACCATTGCCGCTGCGTTCAGCAGACCGATGGAAAGTTGGGCAGCTACCAAGGGGATTGCCGCGGCAACCTGACCGGCTTCGATCATCGCGCGCATCCCGCGAAGCAGATGCGATACGATCGCGACCGTCAATAGCTGAAGGAGGACCGCCACCACCCCCCACACCAAAATGTCGAGCGGCGCCCCAGTGGTCGCCAACAATGCGGCGAGGGGGATCGCCAGTGCCACGAGTGCGCCACCGAGTACAGTCGCCGCAGCAGCGTTGCCGTTGCGCACCAGCTCGCGCTCGTGAAACGGGGTGACAGCCATGTATATAAAGATGCCGACCACCAGTAAGGCCAGCACCAAAAGGAACTGCAGCAGAAGCATCGGCAGGCCGCTGCCGAGAGCGCCGAGGATCGCGGGCGCGGAACCGTCGGATGCGGTGTTCATGCGCGGCTCCGTTCAGGCGGCGAGAGGAACGCTCGGCAGCGTCAGCCCGGCCGGGTTGATGTCGATGCCGGCGTCGATCTCGACCCAGGCTTGGCCGGTAGCCTCGATGGCGCTGACCAGGATGTATTCGGTTTCAGGGGCGGGCGGCGCGCCGCCGGTAGCGCCGCCGTAAAGCATCATCTGCAATTGGCGTTGTTCAACGTGGTCGACGTATTGCAGTGTTTCCTCCATCCTTCGCGGCGGTACCCGGCTGTTGCTCGGCGCCCAGACGCGTCCATACATCTTGCCGTCCTTGGTCTGAAAGGACGGCCATCCGATCATGCCTTCAGCCGGATCGAGCCATACTCCCCACTCTTGGCCGTCCGCCGGGGTGACCTCGTCCAGGCGTGAAAAGTAGCGGCATTCGTCCGGGTGACCATCGGCGCCGAGATGCAGCTGGAAGAATGTCTTTCCGCCCGGCAGATAGAGCCGGTGCAGGAGGATCCTGCCGTCGCGCAGCAAGCCGACCGCCTCGACGCTGACCATCCCGCTACCCTCCGGCGGCTGCACCTTGGTCAATCCGGCGGCCAGTAGAAACGGGGACGGATCGACGGGTAGGGTCATGCCGACACGGAACCGCGTCGCTGCGCTACCGGCGAGGCCGGGTGCGGCCGCAGCGGCACCGGGGTGGGCCAGACGGCGCCTCCATAGCCAGAGCAGCACCAATATGACAATGCCGATGAAAAGGACGGGCCAGATGAAACCCCCACCGCTCCGCGCGGGCGAGGGCTGGGCGGGGCTGGGAGCGGCAGGGTTGCGCGGCTGGCCTTCCGTTTGGGCGAGCTGGGTGTCGAGTTGCTGGAGCTTGGCCGCAACCGCCGGATTGTGAGCGGCTTCGCGATCGGCTTCCTGACGCCATTGCTGATAACCCGGATCGGACTGGTAGTTATGGAAATACGCTGCGGAACCGGGTGACGACAGGGAATTCAAGGCCGCCCATAGCGCCACCGCAGTCAGCGGCCCCGCACCCGGCAACGCCGGCCGCGCGACTCTGCGCTCTGGCTGTTGCCCTCCCCACACCGGCGGCCGGCGTTGGCCTTCGCTCGGCCGGGCATAGTCGGCGCCATAAGAGGGCTGTCGGCGCACATATGGCTGTGCCGGCTGCTGCGCCGTCCGATAATCCCTAAGCGCCTGCGATGAGGTGCTGCGGGAAATGTCCCGGTCGCCCGCCGAGCCGGTTGCGTAGCCGCCGCCTCCGTACGATCGCCTACTATACCCGCCGCTGCTGCTGACGGGCGCCCGCCGGCTCGAGGCCGAGTAACCGGACGCGGATCCGCCGCCGGGCCGGCTGTAACCGCCGCTACTGTATTGAGCCCAGGCGAGATCGGGGACGCCGGCGCTTACAATGATGCACAGCAACCAGCGCAGCAGCACCTTTAGCCGCAGCTTTGACGGTGGCGGGCGAAGATCGCCCTCGCGCGGGCGCACGATCCTTAGAAGCGACACGGTTTTCATTAGAACCGAGATCGCGAGTCATTCCTCTACGGCGGTCGATGCGGAGTTTGTTTCGCCCGACCCCTTCGTGTCGAGCCCCTTTTCGGCATCACTTCATTCGGAGGGCTCTTGCCTTTAGGCGGGCTTCTGTCCGCCCATGGCCTGCTTGATCAGCCCTACGATCACCATCAGGACACCCCCGCCTACACCGCCGGAAGCGATCTGACGGATAATCGAGCCGATATCAAGGCTTCCGCCTCCCGTCACATCCGCTCCGCCGCCGAGGAACTGACCTATGATCTGTGCTCCGCCGCCGCCTGCGATCGTGTTGCCGACAGTTCCTAAATCGTACTTTTCAGCATGGAGCCCGCAACGTTGCCACCGACGCCCCCCGCGACCAGTTGGATGATCAGACCGACGATCCCGCCCCACATCTTAGCTTCCTCCCTTTATCCGCCTTCGAGCAGCGTTGATTTGCCGTCATAGCGGGACGCTCAACAGCGCACGCTGCGCAAAAGCTAACGAAATCTTCGGAGGTACGCAACCAATCGCGGGAACCGGATCGAGAATTCGGGAATCTCGCCTACTTGGTTGGCCCTTGCCGAGCGATAATCTTGTCCTTGATCTCGTTATAGACGTTCTCGGGGATGATCTTGCGGTTGGTGAGATCGTCCTTGCCGTTATACGGCCGATGCGAAATGATCGCCTGGGCACGGACGGGACCGACGCCTGGCAGCTTATCGAGTTCTTCGGCGCTCGCCGAGTTTATATCAACTAGTTCACCGGCCTTCTCGGATTTGCCGGTCGTGCTCGGCGCGGTGGCCGCCGGAGGGGTCAGCGATTTAGATGGCGAAGTATTCTGCGCGGCCACAGGCAACACGAGAAGCATGGTCAACCCCATCGCGGCCAAATAACGTCCTAGTCTCATAGCGGTCCCCCGTCAGGCTTCAGAAATTACGCGGGCGGTCGCCACTCGACATTCTCGTCGAGCGGAATGACAGGGCGTGGTAGGCGGCTCCAGGTGAATCGGTTGAGCATTGGGGAGGTGAGGCCGGGGAGATCGACCTCGACGATCTGCTCGGTGCCGAAGAACTCGTCGAAGCCGCCGCGAAAGTGACCGCGCGATTTGACCACGACCGAGCGGGCCCGACCGATATCGAGCCCCATCATCTCGAAAAACACCGGGTCGGCGCACTGCACCCGGTGCGAGACGACGACGACGGTGATGCCGCCGACCTGCAAGGCGGCGCAAGGGCCGAGCTCGAGCCGCATGCCGGCGTAGATGCCACGCCGGCCGACGCACCCGCCATCATTGAGGGCTGCGACCGTCGCCAGGGCAGCGAGAGGCTCCGAGAAGGCGGTGGTCTCGGCTCGGTTGAACTGCGCTTCGAAACGCGAGCCGACACCCCGCCGGTGCGCCTCAACGGCGAGATCAGGGTCGTAAAATATGCCGAGAAGCACTTCCTCGACGCCGGCCTTATGAAAAGCGCGCAGCAGGAAAGTTGTGTTGCCGCGCCCGCCGCCGCCGGGGTTGTCGGCGACATCGGCAAAGGCGAGGGCCGGCAGCGAGCGATCGCGGCCGACCGCGAGTGCCTTCTCGACGGCCTCGTCGAGCGATGTGAGCCGCGGATAAAAGCGCGCCCGATTGGCCCAGCCGAGTTCGGCGATCTCGCGGGCCAACGCCTCGGCTGCGTGCTTGTCGCGTCGCGCAGTCACCACCACGCTCAGCCCGCATGTGGCGGCATCGGCAAAAGCAAACCCGCCCATCGCCGAAACATTCATGATCTCGGGGGTCATGCGACGCTGGCCCAGCTCGATCATCTCGGCATAAGGGCCTGCCGCGGTCAGCAAGGTCACGGTCGGCGGCACGATCGGCAGGCGGATGAAGGCGCGCTGCGGCTTGACGCCGCCGAGCATTTCGCGGATCGCCGCGGCCGCCTCGGCGCCGCGCTCGCGCATGTCGAGATGAGGGTTCGTCCGGTAGCCGATGAACGCGTCGACCGACCTGACCATGCGCTCAGAGACATTGGCGTGCAGGTCCAGGGTCGCCGCGATCGGGACGTCCGGTCCGACAATCGCCCGGACCATCTCGAACAGCACTCCGTCCGGGTCGTCCTCCTCGGTCGTCAGCCCAGCGCCGTGCGAGCAGATATAGACGGCGTCGACCGGCAGCGCCGCCTTCAGCCGGCGCTCGATCGTGTCGAGCAGCTCGACGAAGAAGGCATGCTCGACCGGCCCGTTCGGCTCGGTCATCGCCAATGCGATGCCAACCGGCGTCCAGGCGCCGAACGCGTCCATCGCAGCGATAAAGCCCGGCGTCTCCGGCAGCATGCACGGGGTCGCCGAGCGCGCCTCGTCGATGATCGCGTCGCCCTCGAGGTAGGTGCGGGCGAGAAAATGCGCCTTGGTCGCCACGGGCGCGAACCGGTTGCACTCGATCGAAAAGCCTAAGAGCGCCACGCGGGGGGAGGATGGCTCGGGCATGCGGGGTCCGTCCGGTTTCGGGATCACGATCCTAAGCAAACATCGGTGCCATTGCGAGGACCCCCGGGCGGCCGCTTGGCGGGAGCCTGAGGGGACGACGCAATCTCGACCCGGCTGTCCCTCCGCCCATCGAGATTGCTTCGCTTCGCTCGCAATGATGGGGTGGATGGCCCCCTTACGGCATCGATGTGCCAAAGTTGGGTTTTCGATAACGCCAACGGACGGGAGCCAGCCATGAAAGAGGTTACAACGATCGGTCTGGATTTGGCCAAGAAG
>Ga0210406_10001690_pt1 | contig 26371 bp, 28 predicted proteins | sample IncBWC30MmetaG_FD_155454 | JGI IMG/M metagenome (GOLD analysis project Ga0210406, IMG submission 155454) | Forest soil microbial communities from Barre Woods Harvard Forest LTER site, Petersham, Massachusetts, United States - Inc-BW-C-30-M | ecosystem: Environmental > Terrestrial > Soil >... | reverse complement strand
GCATGCCCTAGTCGCGAACGCGGGGACCTATAACCACCGGCGAATGTAATTGAGCAGGCTGGAGCCACCGCCGTCCAAAACTCAGCCTGTGGTTCTGGGTCCCTGCGTTCGCAGGGACGACGGAGAGAGTGCTGTTTGAAAATTGAACCAGAAGGCTTCCCGCATGCGAAATGCGTGCGATGCGGTTTGCTTCGTCGCTGGCGCTCCTCGCAATGATGGGGATGAAGCGCGCGGGCCCTCGCCTACAACTTCTCCTGGCCGTTCACCTGGGTCTGGCGCTCTTGCTGCTGTTGCCGGTCCTGCTGGTTGGCGTGGTGGCGGCCATAGAGGCAACCGACAGCAGCGCCAAGCATGCCGTGATGACCCGCATAATGTCCGGCGACGCCGCCGACGACGGCGCCCTTCATGCAGCCCTTGGCGTCGGCGGGCGCGGATGCGGAGGCCACCACGAGTGCGGCGGCGGTCAGCGCGATCAGGGTTTTCATCATGCGATCTCCCGGAGGTTATAAGGACGTCGCATCTTTAACCGCCGCCGCCCGTCGCGGTTCCCTCACTTAGAGGGGGTCACAACGTCTGCGATCTTGTGGTCGGCGGGATTGACGATCAACACTTTGTCCTGAGTCATTGCGTAGCGATAAGGCTTCACAGCCGGCACGTCACGCGCGGCCTGACGCGGCAGCGGATAGGTATTGAGGCCGGAGGGGATTTCGGTGCCGACGGTGGCGTTGAAATCCGCAGGCGCGTTCTGGTTGGTCGCATGCTGGCTCACATCAGTCCAGAGCGACTGCTGCTGCGCATCCGACAGGGTCAGCGTGTCGCTGGCGACGGTCGTCTTGTTGGACATGTGGCTCCGCGCCGTAGCAGCGGTCACGCCGGACAGCGCCAGCACGGCGGCGAGCGCCAGCGAAGCGGATCTCTTCATTGTAGGATCTCCTTGAGATGGCGGGACATCGTCGCCCGTGCAGGGAGAACCGGCGGCAAGTGCGGATGTTTCATTAATTCGCGGACAGGCGCGACAGACTAAAGCCTCGAAAGTCGGCGCCCCGGTTCAATAAGGCCGGTTGCGGGGCGCGCGGGCATCCCAGTGCACCTTCTCCCCGCCTGCGGTCACGCCGTCCAGGAACGCGCCGACCTCGCGGTTGAGGAAGTCGACATCGGCCGGCATGACGCCGCCGGCCGAGGCATGGCCGGTCACGGTGCCCGGCGAAATGGTCTTCATCGTCACGTTGGCAATGTTCTTGCCCATCTCGGCCGGCTCGATTTCCGGATTGAGCAGATCCTTGGTGCCGGTGAGGATCAGCGTCTTGGCCTTGATCGAGGCCAGCGCCTTGGCGGTGTCGCCATCAAATCCCGGCGTGGTGCCGACATCATGCCGTTCATACGCCCAGGTCTGGTAGATCCAGTCATTGGCGTCGAACGCCTTCATTGCGGCGGTCTCCTGCGCCTCCATCCAGGGCAGCGCGTCCATGCCGTTCTTGAACTGCGCCGAATACATGTCCGGCGTGCGCGCGGCGAGCAGATTGAGGATATCGCGCCACAGCCGCACACCCTTCTCCGGCGGTGCATCGTAATTGCCGTCCTTCCAGGCCGGGTCCTCCATGATCGCCTTGCGCGAAGCCTGAAGCACCGCGACCGTCCAGCCCGGCGTCCTGGTCAGCGGCACCATCGCCACCAGCGCGTCCATGAAATCGGGATGGCTGACGCCCCATTGCAGCGTCTGCATGCCGCCCATCGACGGACCGACCACGGCGACCACGTGATCGATGCCGAGCTCCTTCAACAGGCGGTATTGCGATTCCACCATGTCGCGGATCACGAATTTCGGAAAGGCCATGCGCGGCTGCGCCTTGGAATTGCTCGGCGAGGTAGTCAGGCCGTTGCCGATCGCATCCGTGCAGATGATGAAATATTTGTCAGAATCGAGCGCCTTGCCCGGCCCGATCATGAAGTCGAGGCGGTGATGATTGCCGGAGATCGCCGTCACCATCAGGATGGCATTGGACTTGCTCGCATTCAGCGTGCCGTGGGTGACATAGGAGATCGAGAAATCCTTGATCACCTCGCCGCTTTCGAGCTTGAGATCGCCTTCATTGTAAAGCTGGTGCGGCTGCTGCGGCGTATGGGCACTCACCGGCAGCGACACATAAAGAGCGGCGGCGGCAAGATAGGCAATTCGCTTCATGGCAGGTCCCCCTGAGCATCGTATTTTCTCGACTAACCTGCCCGGGAGAATACGGGCCGAGCGCCCGCCAGCAAGACACAAGCGAGCGCGCGATAACCGATCACGCTGAAATCATCTCGTCGGATTTCGCGAGCTTAAGCGGTATGCTCGTAGTCTTTAGCTTCATCGGTGGCGCTTCTATCCGTTGCGATCGAACGCAAGCAGGTTCGATCGACCGGCGGTTCAACGGGAAGTGATCTGCAATGCAAAATTGCGGATTGCACTTCCGTCAAATTGAACTACTTGACGCTTCAAATAGCAGGGCCGTGCTGGACGTCGCCGATGACGTTGTTTGTCGCTGGGCTGCTGTGTTTGTTTTCACATCCAGTTACGGGAAAACCGCCATTATGACAGAGCACAGCCTCTGGCCATTTTCACGCGCGATCCAACGCGCCATCAACGAACGCGAGCTTGATGACATCGACCCGCTGATCGACGAGGAGGTCGACTGGGCGATCTATGGACCGATCGACATGTTTCCATTTCTCGGCGCGCGTCACGGCAAGGACGCCGTGATGGCGGTGATCAAGCAGATCGCGGAGAATATCAGGCTTCATCGGCTCGATCGCGAGAAGGTCATGCTTGGCGAGGATTCGGCCGCGGCGATGCTGCGTCTATCGCTGACCGCCCTCGACGCCAACAAGCCGATCTTGGTGCGGGTCGCGCATTTCGCGCAGTTCAAGGCCGGCCGGTTGCGTAGCATCCGCATACTCGTCGATACGTTCGATCTGGTCGAACAGGCGCTGGGACACCCGATTCACCTGCCGCGGATGACATCGCATGCATGAGTAGGCGAGGACGTTACGGCCAGCAATGACGGCGATGTGACTCCCGAGACTTCAAACTCGCCTGTCACGATGTTGCGCCAGAAATACCGCATGGTAAATTTGAGGCTGGAATGCGGGCGCGGGCGCGATCATGAGATCCAGGCTGGTTTTTGGCGGGGCGCTGGCGCTCTTGCTGGCGACGAGTTCGGTATGGCCGGCACGCTCGCAGTCTCCTTCCGGAACGGATGATTCCGCGACGCCGGGCGCCGAGGTGAATCTGAGCGAAGCCCGTCCTGCCGATGCCCATCCCGCCGATACCGGTGCTGCCGAGCCCCGTGCCGCCGAAGCTGACGACGTCGACATGACAGGCATCGACGTCAACAATCTGGACTGGAGCCAGCTCAACGTCGATGCCTCCACGCTGATGGCAGCACTGGGCTCCAAGCCGTCCGCCGCTCGGCGTGCCATCACTGGCAATCAGGCCGGCAATGAGATGACCGGCAATGAGATGACTTGGTCGGGCAGCGACAAGCCGAATGGCGCGTCGGCCGTGTCGGTCAAGCAATCGGTGTCGCCGTTCTGGGATACCCGCATCGGGGCTGACATGACGGTCACCCGCGAGCCGACCACGATGGCGGAGTTGGTCGCGGAGAAAGCCGCAAATGGCGGCGCTCCGCCACAATCCTCGGGCACTGTCTGGGCCGCGATCTCCGCTCCCGGTGCTGGATCGATCTGGGACAAGACCGCGGTCGAGGCCCGCGTCGATCCCACCCAGGAGCAAAGCAAGCTCGGCACGTCCATCAGTAAGTCCGTGCCGCTCAGCGAGCAATATTCGCTGACGCTGCAGAACGGCTACAGCATGGTTCAGCAGGGTCTTGTTCCCGTCCCCGGCATCGCCGCGCGTGCCACCCGCACCTATGAGACGGAGCAGTCGGCCAAGCTGAGCATCGACGACACCGGCACGAGCTTGATCGCAGGACAGACTCTGTCGTCGAGCGACGAAAAATGGTTGCATAAATTCGGCGCCGAGCAGAAACTGTCCGATGGCGTCAGCGTCTCAGGCTCGATCGGCGAGACCGCGCAGGGCACAACGAGCAAGAGTATCACCGCAGGCTTCAAGCGGAGCTGGTGACGGCCGCCCAACTATTGCCACCGCAAATTCGGTTGATTGTTCTAGCCTTGCCGCACCTTGGCCGCGATGCGGTCAAAATCGGCCCCCCACATAGCCAAACTTTTTAACTCGTCACGCGCGGGAGACACTCGCAGAACGCGGAAGAGGACCAGCCGATGAATGCTCGTACGGAACAGATTGATGACACGGGAGCCGAAGAGGATGGCAATTTCGCCGCAGTCTCCGAGGTCGAGGCCGGTATCCGGGATTTCGTGCGCAACGACATTGCCTATCTTCGCCGTCCCGTTGGGGGCACACCTATCCCCGAAGCGCCTCCGCCGCTGGACGCCAGCGCCGAGGCTGCGGTGAATAACGTCAATTCGCTGATCCAGCGCGTCGCCGGCACGTCACTGTCGGAGATCGAGAACCTGATCTCCGAACTGGAGAGCCTGCGCGATGTGCTGCACGCCGAGGGTCAACGCGTCCAGCGCGAGATTTCCGGCTATGCCCAGCTCAGCCAGGCCGCGATGAAGTCGACCCGCATGATCGCCGACAATGTCGCACAGTGGAAGCGTGCCGCTGACGGACTGCGCAAGAGCGTCTGATCCGGCTGCGCATGAAGACCGCCGCCTCTCGGCAGCTGAGCGCGGCGGTTTCGCTTCTCGCGAAAATGGCCTTCGTTCCGATTGAATTGAAACGGAGGCTCTCATCTCTAAAGTAGTTTCTTCGCGCACGGTGGTGCCGCTTCGCTAGAAAACGCTCTGGAAGAGCAAGCCTGTGGCAATGCGGTGTCACCTGCGCCAGTTTTCTTGCTCCACCGAGCGAAAGGCCTACACCTGACTCATTCGTGGCGCTAGGTTGCCGCGGCCGAAATCGAATCTCTTGCTCTGATGGGACGTCAGCCACCCAATCGAGCGAGTCAGGATTTTCGGGTGATTGAAATGGATCGATCGCAACCTGCGATCAAGATGATGCGCCGCGATCCGACGGCACCTACGGGGGAAGCCTTATGGAAACCGAAGCGATGCAGGCGAACAACGCCGAGCCGGTCCCGCTGCGCGCCTCGCCGCATCGGGTCGGCACTCTCGTGATCCGGTTTATCGGATTGCTGTTTCTCTCCGTGACGGCGTTGGCGCTGGTCTGGATGCGCTAGATCCGGCATCCATGGTTAGCTGAATGCTAATCCGTGCGGCTCGAGCGGCGCTATCGGCTTTCGATCGCCGCCGCATCCAGCGTATAGACGCCGTCGGCATAGCCCTTGACGACCATCGTCGTGGTCAGCATCACCGCGACCGTCACGGTTGCGAATATGAATCCAACCAATTTCAAGCCGCCGCGATCCGCCATGATTGCCCCCCCCAATTTTCCCGTGAGGCGCACTATGGCCAGCACATGTTCAAAATGCGTTAGCAACAAAATCGTTCCGTTCAATCAGGGCATCGGAGATCCTGCGCAACCAGGCGCTAACCATGTTGATTTCAGTTTCGTCTTCAAGAGCCGACGCGACGCCGTGGCACGAAGGCGATGCCCACAAACGAAAACGCCAGTTCGCCGCGCTGGTTGGTTCCGGAATTGCGGATCTGCACAATGCCCCATTCGGGCCGCGAGTCCGAGACCCGGCGTGACACCACTTCGCTTGCAAAGCTGATAGTGTCGCCGACCAGCACCGGCTTGATCCAGCGCAGCTCGCGAAATCCCGGCGATGGCCCCCAAACCGCGACCTCCTCGCCGCGCGCGGCGGCGTCCCGCGCGCGCTGCTGGCCGTCGGCGACGATGAGTTTCATGCAGACCGATGCGACATGCCAGCCCGATGCAGCCAACCCGCCGAACAGCGACTTGCGGCCTTCCTCCTCGTCGAGGTGGAAGCGCTGGGGATCAAATTGGGCGGCGAATGTCTTGATATCGCCAGCCTTAAACGTGAACGAACCGAGTTCACGTCGCTGTCCGATCTCGATATCCTCGAAGAATCGCATCAGCCGGCCTGTTCCGCGTGAGCGCGCCGGCTCACGATGATCGGCGAGACCATCTCGCATAGAGCCTGTCCGGCCGCATTTCGGACCGTGCCCTTGAAGGTGACGATTCCCGTCTCGGGCCGGCTTTTGGAAAGGCGCGCCTCCGTCACGTCGACATCGAGCATCAGGTCATCACCAGGGCGCAGCGGCGCAATCCAGCGCAATTCGTTCACCCCGGGGGAGCCCAGCGATGCGGTGCGGCCGATAAAGCCGTCGAACATCATCCGCATCATGATCGCACAGAGATGCCAGCCCGACCCGGACAGACCGTTCAGCATCGAACGCTTGGCAACCGCCTCGTCGAGATGCATCGGTTGCGGATCGAACTCCGCGGCAAACACCAGAATCTCCTCGCGCGTGACGTGGCGAGGTCCGAATCTGCCAAAACAACCGGGAGTGAAATCTTCGAACGTCAGGGTCATCTTTATAATTGCCCGCCGGAAGCCCGATTCTGGCCGCACTTTGGGGCAATCACAACCCGCCCGCCCGCATGGCTCGCGCCCCATTCTGGTGCAAAAGGCATGTGGAGCGAGGGCCGTGTCAGCGCTAAATGGCGCTAAATCTAGACACAACTCACGCTTGATTCGCTGGGGGAAGACCATGTTTGACTTTCAGGACCTGCTTCCGTGGGACCGTTTCGACGGACCCGCCTGGAGTGATACAGAACAAACCAAAAACAGACTGAGTATTGCTGGGCAGATTCGGGGCCGCGGCATAAGAGCTGCGGCATAAGGGGGCGTGCCGATGTTCGATTATCGCGACCTCTTCCGTTGGGACCAGTTCATCACCCCATCGATCATCAAGCCGTTTTATACTCTCGTCATCGCCTTGATCATTCTGCTCGGCTTGTCCGGCATCTTCTCCAGCCTCGCCACCATGACGGTCAGCCCGTTCGGCGGGTTCCTTATGCTCCTGTCGAGCATCGCCAGCATGGTCGTGGGGACGATATTTGCGCGGATCGCGGCCGAGTTCGTTCTGATCGTATTCAGGATCAACGAGCATCTCGGGGCGATCAGAGAACAGGGGCACCACCGCTAATGCGTGACGTGTGACGCTCTTCCATGGCGAATCCAACCCGCATGATGGGCATCATCCTGACATGCAGGCATTTCTCCACACCAGTGCGGCCACGTGCACGCCGGCATGATCGGGCTCCGCGCGGGGCGCTCGTCAAGGTTCGCGCTGAGCTCGGCGCGGCATGGCGGCCACTCCGCGCCAAGATGGTGGGAGCCGACTTCACCCAATATCGGTGTGAGCGAGCCTCGACCGCGTGCCGAAACATGCGACATACGATGCCGGCTCCCACATGCCGAGAACTGCCGGACGGGATTTCCCGCCGCGCACGCCGCTCGTCATCAGCGACCAGCGTTGAAGTTCTTCGTGTGAGTGCGAGCTGCATAGTCCAGCGCTGATGCTCACCCCACAGCTGACTCCTTACCGAACACGAACGCGTAAGCTCCTGGAGCAAGCAAAGCAGACCGCACGTTTGCTGACTATACCGATCGACCTTCGGCGAACTCAGCACTTCGGCTATGACCGATGTGCCGCTTGTTGACTTTCCGCCCCATCCTCTAAATACTTCGCCGAAAAAATAGAAAAAAATCAGTCGTGAATCGACGGTTTAGCGGGAGGAGCACCATGCCGACTTCACGCAGAACGCTGCTGAAGAGCACCGCAGCCGCAGCGGCTGCATTTTCCCTTGATTGGACGCGCGTGCAAGCGCAAGCCGAAACCGTGCGCATCGGCGTGATCTACGACCTTTCCGGCCCCTTCGCCGCCGGCGGCTCGGTCGCCTCCGCGGTCGGCGCGGAGATCGCAATCGACCTCTGCAACGAGAAGGGTGGCATCGGCGGCAAGTACAAGGTGGCGCCCGTCAAAGCCGACTCTCAAAGCAAGGCCGATGTTGCCATCAATGAGGTCGAGCGCCTAATCAATCAGGAGAAGGTCGACATCATCAACGGCGTCTATTCGAGCGCGCATGCGGTCCCGCTTGCCGCGAAGGTCGAGCAACAGAAGAAGATCCTTTGGATCACCACCGCGGTCGCAACCGCCGTGTTCAAGGACAAAAATCTACAATACGTTTTCCGTGCACAGATACACTCCGATCAGTACGGCCAAGCCTTTGCGAGCTTTCTGACCGAACACGCCAAGGCCAAGCTCGGCATCGAGCCCAAGGACGTCAAGGTCGCGCTTATTCACGAAGACGGCCCCTATGGCGTCGGCGTTGCCGCTGCCGACGAGGCCTATTCCAAGCAGGCCGGTCTCCAGATCGTGCTCAAGGAGGGCTATTCAGCCTCCGCCCCCGACCTCTCCGCGCTCGTGACCAAGATCAAACGCTCCGGCGCCGACGTCATCTCGCACGCAGGATACAATCCCGACATCACCCTGTTCCTGCGCCAGGCGCGGGAAAACGGCCTTCGTTTCAAGATGCTGTTCGGCGCCGGCGCCGGCTACAGCCAGCTCGACAAATTGCGTGCGACCTTCGGCAAGGACATCGACGATTTCTGCAATATCGACCCTGTGCCGGCGCAGTTGCTCGACCCTTCGAAACTGGCTCCCGGCATAGGCGATCTCACCAAGATCATGGTCGAGCGATACAAAGCAAAAACCGGCGCGACCGACGTCCCCCCTCACTGTTCGATGGGCTTTAACCAGACCTGGGTGCTGCTCAACAACGTGCTCCCCGTCGCCAAGGAGAAGTATGGCGGCTTCGATCCCGAAGCCATTCGTAAGGCCGCGCTTGACGTCGACATCCCGCCTGGCGGCACCATCCAGGGTTATGGCGTGAAATTCTTTCCGCCCGGCACGCCGCTCTCCGGCCAGAACGAGCGCTCAACGCCCGTGGTGATGCAAAACGCTGGTGAGCATATTTCAGTGGTTTGGCCGACCAAAATCCAGACGCAGGACCCGGTCTTTCCGCTGCCGAAATCATCGATCTACTCCGCATAGATCGCGATGCTCGCCGTCGAGGGCCTCGTCAAGCGCTTTGGAGGATTTCTGGCGGTCAACCAGGTCTCCTTCGACGTCCGTGCAGGCGAGATTTTGGGTCTCATCGGGCCGAACGGCTCCGGCAAGAGCACGATGTTCAACCTGATTGCCGGCAATCTGCGTCCCACCTCCGGCTCGATCCGCTTCGATGGCAAGGAAATCGGAGGTCTGCCTGCGCATGCGATCTGCCATCAGGGGATCGGCCGAACGTTCCAGATCCCGCGACCGTTCCACAAGCTGTCGCTGATCGAGAATGTCGCGCTTGCCGCCTATTATGGCGAGGCAGGCAAGATCTCGCGCGCAGAGGCGCAGCAACGCGCCGTGAGCGCGCTGGAGATGGTGGGCCTGCCTTTTGATGCATCTGCCGGCACCAGCGGATTGGGGGCAGCCGCGCTGAAGAAGCTTGAGCTTGCGCGAGCGCTCGCGACCAAACCGAAACTCCTGCTCGCCGACGAAAGTCTGGGCGGACTGGATCGTGCCGAGATGGAGCGTGCCGCCGACCTCCTCGGCGAGATCCGCGGCCGCCTCGGCATCACGATCGTCTGGGTCGAGCACATCATGGGCGTGCTGATGCGGATCGTGGATCGCGTGATCGTTCTGGATCACGGGGAAAAGATCTTCGAGGGCAAGCCGGCGCAGGGCGCGCTCGATCCCCGCGTCACCGAAGTCTATCTCGGCAAGACACAGGCTTGATCACATGCTCTCGCTCGCCGCCATCTCCGCCGGGTACGGATCGTTCCAGGCGCTGTTCGGCGTTTCGCTCGAAGTGTCACGCGGCGAGGCCATCGGCGTCATCGGTCCGAACGGCGCGGGCAAGACGACGCTGATGCGGGTTATTTCCGGCATCATCCCCATGAGCGAAGGAGCAATGACGCTCGATGGGCGCTCGATCGGTGGTCTGCCGGCACACCGCGTGGTCGAACAGGGTATCGCGCACGTCCCGGAGAACCGGCGTTTGTTTCCACGCCTGTCCGTCGAAGAAAACCTCCGCATCGGTGCGTTCCTCCCGTCGGCCCGGGCTCGCTTCTCCGAGCAGCTCGACTGGGTCTACAGCCTGTTCCCGCGGCTCAAGGATCGTCGCACGCAGCTCGCCGGAACGATGTCGGGCGGCGAACAGCAGATGTGCGCGATCGCCCGCGCGCTGATGTCGAGACCCAAGGTACTGCTGATGGACGAGCCGTCCGCTGGACTCGCGCCGCTCGTCGTCCATCAGGTGTTCGATCTCGTGCGCAGAATTCGCGCCGAGGGCCTCACCGTGCTGATTGTCGAGCAGAACGTCCAGCAGGTGCTGGACGTCGTCGATCGCGCCTATCTCCTTGAAGTCGGTGCCATCAAGCTTTCGGGGACCGCCGCCGAGCTCAAGGACAACAGCCTGATCCGCACGGCGTATATGGGGCTCTAGATGGACATCTATCTCCTCGAGGCGATCATCAACGGCATTCTGCTCGGCGGAGTCCTCGCGCTTCTGGCGCTCGGATTGAACCTGATCTTCGGTGTCATCGACGTGGTGTGGATCTGCTATGCCGACATTGTCATGTGCGGCATGTATGCGATCTATTTCCTCTATGCCCAATACGGCCTGCCTCTCCCCCTCGCCTTTGCCATCGCGATTGCCGGCGTCGCCGGCCTCGGCGTCCTGATCCACCTTCTGATCATCGCGCCGGTCTTGAATTCGGCACCGCTCAATCAGTTGCTCGCGACCGGCGGCCTCTTGTTTTTCCTGCAAAGCTTCGCAACGCTGTTGTTCGGGACCGACTTCCGCAATATCGGAGTGCGGCTGCCTGTCCTCGAGATAGCGACCATCTATGTGAGTTTCGCCCGGTTGATCGCATTTGCGGTCGCTTTGATCGGAGCCGTCGCGCTCTATTTCTTCCTCAAGCGGACCTATGTCGGCACTGCGATCCGCGCCATCGCGCAGGATCGTGAAATCGTCGGACTGATGGGAATCGATCAGCGCCGCATCTATCTCGTGGTGTCGGCCATCGGCGGGGCGCTTGCGGGCCTCGCGGCCTGCCTGCTGGCGCTGCAATATGACGTGCACCCCTTCATCGGCAATACCTTCGGTCCCGTGATCTTCATGATCTGCGTCCTGGGCGGCCTCGGCAACATGATCGGCGGCTTCATCGCGTCCTTTGTCATCAGCCAGATCATCGCGATCGGCGGTTACTACGCGAGCACCGAACTCTCCTATGTGCTCGCTTTCACGTTTTTCATCGTTTTGATGCTGATCCGGCCGCGGGGGCTGTTCGCGTCATGAGCAGAGCGCGCCTCTTGCTGTTTGCCGGCACCGCTATTCTGATCGCGCTGCCGGCCGTCATGCCGGCCTATTTCCTGCATCTCATGATCCAGATCCTGATCTGGGCATTCATCTATACGGCGTGGGCGCTGATGGGCCGCTTTGGCTTCGTATCGTTCGGCCACGGCGCCTTTTTGGGGCTCGGGGCCTATGTGCCGGCACTGTTGTGGAACTATTGGGACGTGACGCCCTGGCTCGGCATTCCACTCAGCGTCATCGCCGCGGTGCTGATGGCCGTGATCGTCGGCTATCCGTGCTTTCGCCGCAGGGTGGTTGGGCACTATTTCGCGCTGGTCACGCTGGCCCTGAGCCAGGTGGTGCTGCTCTCGCTCATCGCCGCCCGCGACGTCACTGGCGGCTCTCTGGGATTCACGCAGAAGGCCGTCGGGCATTCGTGGTACGCGCTGCAATTTCCGGAGAAGGGCTATTTCTACGCCATCGCGTTGCTGCTCTGGCTGGCCGGGCTGTTGATCTGGCAGCGGATCGACCGCGGCATCGGCCGGGAGGCGTTGGAGGCGATTTCAGACGACGAGGATGCCGCGGCGGCGATCGGTATCGACGTCACGCGAGAGAAGATGCGCGTGACGGTCATCAGCGCCGCGCTGACCGCGGTCGGTGGCGCGATCTACGGACAATATGTGATGTACCTCAATCCGGACACTGTATCGGGCATCGCAGTGTCGCTGCAGATCGTCTTCGCGGCGATCGCGGGCGGGGTCTACTCGCTGTTCGGGCCGAGCGTCGGTGCGCTGCTGACGCTCTTGCTCACGGAAGGGCTGCGTGTATGGTTCGGTACAAACTTCATCGGCGCCGCCAACACCATCTATGGCATCCTGCTTATTCTCTGCATCATCTTCATGCCGCAAGGCATTGTCGGCACGTTGCAGCAGATGCGGCTTCCGCGCCGTTCGCAACCCAAGCCGGCCGCGCCGCAAGATGCGCATCAGAGCGTCACGCGGCGCCCCTCCTCGGCGGCCCAATAACCGGCATAGTTCACCTTGATCGTTTCAAAGGCCAAGGCCAGATCGGCGAGCGGCTGCCGGCCGGTCGCGATACATTCCATGAAATCCTGTATCTCCTGCTGGTAGCCGCGCGTCCATTCCTCTTCGAGGCAGACATATTGCCACCCGGTCTTCCGATCGACCTTTTCGGTGATATAGACGCCCGCGAGCTTCTCCTCGCTGGTCTGATAGCTCATCATGTGGGTGTTTGGCGTAATATTGGCGAACAGCGAGCCCCCGCTGGTATAGGTTTCGATCAAATTGCGTACGCCGCCCATGATCATGTCGCCGGAATAAACCGTCGCCTTGGTGCCATCGGAGAACGTGAGCGTGAGCGTGCCCCAATCCTCGACGTCGACCGGATTGGCTTTGATGAAACTACGCTCATCCGGCCGTAGGCACGAAGAGACGTTGCCGACGTCGCAGGTCACGCTCGCGACGCCAATCGTCTCACCGCGCGCTTTCGCCTCGACCTGCTTAAGATAGAGCACCGCCGACAACGGATGACATCCCATCCGGATCAGCGATCCGCCGCCGGTCGTCGACCATTGCGCAGCGTGAGCCGCGTGCGAGCCGCTATGGCTCTCCTCTCCTTTCATGAACAGGATCTTGTCTTTGGTCGCTTTAAGGATTTCCGCCGTCTTGGTCACGGCCGGCGCATAGATCCAATCCTCCGCATACATGAAGAGCTTGCCGGTCTTCCGGATCGCCGCGCAGGTCTCCTCCATTTCATCGAGCACGCGCTTGTACATCAATGCTTTCGGCACATGCTTGCCTATCGGAGTCGGGTCGCCTTCCCGTCCGAAATAGCCCGCGAATGGCTTTTCGCAGATCACATGCTTGCCGGCCTGCATCGCCTCGACGATCATCGAAGCGTGCAGATTGGGCGGCGTGCAGATGTCAACGACATCAATGGCACCGTCGGCGATCAAGTCGCAAAAACTGCGGTAGACCGCAGGTATCCGGTGCTTTTTGGCGAAATGGACAACATGCTCACCTCGCGCCGCGACCGCCTTGACTTCGACGTCGATGCCGTAGACGCGTCTGTAAGCATGCATGTGCAGCTCCGAAACAAAGCCGCATCCGGCCAGACCGATCCTGATTTTCGCCATCGTCAAGTCCCCGGTCATCACTGCTCACGGGTGCATTATAGCCGGTCGGGCCGCGCTACGCTCGCGTCACGAACGGCGGCGTGAACCGCTACACCCATCGGGTCGAGGCCCGAGGGCATGCTTTTCCCGATTATGCTTTAATGCCTATACTTGAGCAGCTTTTTCGCTTCTTCGATTTCGGGGAGATCCTGCCCCGTATCGAAATCGACGAGGACTGGCGCGAGCACCTCGGATATCGACTCCCCTCGACCATTTGCGCTGTAAAGACGCGCAAGTCCAAGTGCGCTGCGCAGCTCGAAAGTCTTCGTCTGTTGGCTTCGCGCGATTTCTAGAGCTCTGTTGAAGGCATCTTCGGCACTGGAAACGTTCGGCGGGCAACGACGCAACAAGAGCTCACCCTGGACACGATGCAGTTCGGCATCGAGCCAATGCTGGCCGGATTGTTCGGCACAAGCGATCAACTCCGTTAGAATTTCCAACCCGGTCTCCAGTTGCCCTGCTTCTGCATTGGCCACGGCAACCTGCATTCCCCAAAATGGTTCACAAAGGTAGCAGTCATTTTCGTGAAGCAATATCCGGCCTCGGTGCATTTCCGCAAGTCCGGCCATTCGATCGCCGGCGCGCCACATTGCCAAGCCATTCAGGTAGGTGCCCGCCGCCACATACAATGGCATCGTATGTTCACGGGCGAGGGCAAGGGCAAGGATCGTCTCTGTCTGTTGCAACAAGCCCCCGCATAGTCCGTCGAAAACGGCCTTGTGAACGAGCGCATTGGCTTGAGAAAGCGCACGCTTTTCTCCGGGGACGCTTACTGCTTCGGCCGCGAGCCGGCGCGATCGATCGATCCTCCCAAGCGGCCAGAGCACCAGAGCAAGAAACCTCATGATGACGAACGGCAGATCAAGCGTCGACGCCTTGAAGGTCGCGGGATCCAGCTCGGCACTATAGATTGTGAGCGCCTGCTCCAGGTGCGCTCTCGCGTCCAGATAATTGCCCCCGAACCAGCAGGTCACCCCGCTCGTCCAGTGTGCAACGATCGCCGCAATCGGCGATTCCGGTCGCCGCTCGGCGGCGCTCATGATTGCATCCGCCAGTTCCCGCATCGGCGCGATCTCGCCGTGAGTCAGGCAGGCATTGAACAGGCCCGAATGGATCGGCGCGAGTTCGATCGGATCGTTGATGTCAGCGGCGAACTGTCGCGCTCGCGTCCACGCCGCCACCGTTTCCGGAGCGCAGTGCCCCAGGCTGCCTCGCAATGCACGTCCATATGCGATTTGAAGATGGAGCCGGTTCATGATCCGGTCCGGTCCATCAGGCAGCCCGTCAGCGATGGCAACCGCCTTGCCGAGATGTGCGATTGCCTCGGAATATGCCGAGCGCTTCAACGCCTGCTGACCTGCCTTGCGCCACCACTCGAGCGCTACGCCGCTCAGCCCGGCTTCAGTGAAGTGGTATGCGACGAGTTCCGGCTCGGTCTCGGCGACCACCGGAAACTTGTCGCGCAGGACATCGCCGATCTGCTTATGGAGCAATTGCCGGCGGCTCTTCAGTAGGCTCTCGTGAGCCGCCTCCTGAACGAGCGCGTGCCTGAAGCTGTAGCTCGCTTCGGGCGGCGTCCCACGTCGCAACAGCAGTTCGGCTTCTTCGAGCTGGACCAGTGCGGTGCTCAGCGTCAGATCGTCGCGGCCCGCCACACATCGCAACAGCGTATATGAGAAGTCGCGACCAATGGCCGCGCCTATCTGTGCCACCTCCTTGACCGGCGCCAGCCGGTCAAGCCGCGCCATGAGCGAGTCCTGCAGCGTCGCGGGAATGGCGAGCGGCGGTAGCGGACTATCGAGGCGGTAGCGACCGGCATCTTCCACGAGCAGTCCGGACTCCAGCACCATCTTGGTCAATTCCTCGACAAATAGCGGGATACCATCCGTCTTGTTGATGATCTGCACCATCATTTCGCTTGGCAGCTTCCGACCGACAGTCACTTGCTCGACCAGGGCGCGCGTGTCCTGCCGGTCAAGCCGATCGAGTCGCAACAAGCCGACATTGGGAAGACCCGCCCAAGGCGGCTCGAATTCAGGCCGGAATGTCATGAGCACGAGTATCGGCAGTCCCCTGATCCGATCGACCGCGAGGTCGAACAGCTCAAGCGTCGTGGCATCAGCCCAATGCATGTCCTCGCAAACAATCAGCAGCGGTTGCTGCCGTGCCAGGCCCTCGAGCTGGTCGAGCAGAACGGCGAATGTCTGTCGCCGCTGCTGCACGGGACTTAAGCCGAGCGGCGGATAGCGCTCGCCGGCCGTGATCGAAAGAAGCGCGGCAATGAGCGGCGTCGCTTTGGTCACCTGCTGCGTCCCCAGCGCAAGCATGGCCTCAAGCTTGTCCAGCTTTTGCTCGGCCGTGTCCTGTGAGCTGATATCGGCGGCGCGCTCGAGCTGAGCGACAAAGGGATGGAGCGCACTGTTCGTGTGGTAGGGCGAGCATTGATACCGCACTCGGCGGTGCGCCCCTGGCGCGAGGCTCTCGGAAAGCATTGCCACAATGCGCGATTTGCCGATTCCGGCTTCGCCGGAAATCATCACGACTTGGCCTTGGCCCTGCCATGCCAGCTGCTGGCGTGAGAGCGCGAATTCGATCTCTGCTTTGCGGCCGACAAAGCCGATCGAACGTGCGGTGCGCACTGCCTCGAAGCGGCTTTCCGACGCGGCTGCACCTTCGACGGCCCAGACCGCGATGGGTTCGGAGAGGCCCTTGACATCGCGATGACCGAGGCTGCGAAAAGTGAATAAATCGCCGAGCAGCCGGCGTGTCGAAGCAGCAACGACCACCACACCCGGCTCCGCCAAGCTCTGGAGCCGGGCAGCGATGTTCGGTGTATCACCGATCATTGCCTGCTCCTCTGACGCGCCTCCGCTAATGAGGTCGCCGACCACGCCAAGCCCGCTCGCGATCGCAATCCGCACCCCAACTCGTTCTTCGCGCAGTTTGAGCTGCTCTATTGCAGCGATGATGTCGAGGCCCGCACGCACTGCGCGCTCCGCGTCATCCTCGTGAGCGCGGGGATAGCCGAAATAAGCCAGGATTCCGTCACCCACGAACCTGGCAATGATGCCGTCATAAACGGCAATGACCTTTGCGCAGGCAGCCCGATAGGCACGGATCACTTCCCACATGTCTTCGGGATCGAGACGCGCCGAGAGCGCAGTCGAGCCGACCAGATCGCAAAACATGACAGTGAGATGGCGTCGCTCGGCGTCGTGACGACAGGCCGGCTCGGCGTTCAATTCAGCTCGATCGAGTTCGGCGATCACACGCAGCATTTTACGGCGATGGCCGAGCAGGACTCCGAGCCTATCGAAGTCTTCGTCCGTCAGCTCGGGAAGGACGCTGACATCGATCGCATTCTCGGCAAAACGCTGCGCGTATTGCGCAAGCCCAAGCTTCTCGAGCCAGTCCGCAATCTGCTGCATTGGCTCCACCGAGTCTGGTTGGCGGCTGGCCGAATTTTGGACCACGGCGAGGAAACGTTATCCCAACATTTCCGGCATGGCACGTCTTGTTTGGGGCCTCCGGCCGCGGGAGCTCCTCCATTTTTACCGAGGTGGTGCACCGATACAGATGCGCACTACCACGTAGAGTACGGCATGATGAAAACAACTGACTTGCTCCGGCGCTGACTTCGGAAGCAAGCAGTGTTGTGCGACCAGCTAATATGTGACCGACCGGCCTTTGGTTGCTCCGGTCTATTACTGACAGTATTTCAGATTTTTGTTTTGTGCTGCGGATATCTTTCCTTGCGAGCGTCGCCACGACCGTTTCAGCGCTGCTTTGTCATGAATGGCCGGAGAAAAATGTTGTATTGCATTTATTTTCTGCTCGCTGCCTGCTTGGCGAAGTGTATCTCGCCGGCAAGCGATGACGGACGCTATGTATTGAATCTGAAATGCATCACGTCGCCGTCCGCGACGACGTAGTCCTTGCCCTCCAGCCGCAATTTACCAGCATCGCGCGCGCCGGCCTCGCCGCCAAGCGCGATATAGTCGGCGCAGGCGATGGTCTCGGCGCGGATGAAGCCTTTCTCGAAGTCGGTATGGATCACGCCCGCAGCCGCCGGCGCCTTGGTGCCGCGATGGATGGTCCAGGCGCGCGCTTCCTTCGGTCCGACCGTGAAATAGGTGATCAGGTCGAGCAGCTGATAGCCGGCGCGGATGAGACGGTCGAGGCCCGCTTCTTCCAGCCCCAGCGTTTCCAGGAATTCGACCCGCTCCTCGCGTGAGAGCGTCGCGATTTCCGATTCGATCTTGGCGGAAATCACGACCGCCACCGCGCCTTCCTTTTTCGCCTGCTCGAACACCTCTCTGGAGAACTTGTTGCCCTCCTTCGCCGCGCTCTCCTCGACATTGCAGACATAGAGCACGGGCTTTGAGGTCAGCAGCCCGAGCATGCCGAAGGCGCGCTCCTCTTCCCCCTTGCGCTCGAGCAGCCGCGCCGGCTTGCCGTCGCGCAGCAGAACGAGCGCGCGGTTGACAAGGTCGAGCTGCTCCTTGGCGTCCTTGTCGTTGCCCTTGGCCTTCTTCGCAAGATTGTCGACGCGCTTCTCAAGACTGTCGAGATCGGCGAGCATCAATTCGGTCTCGATGGTCTCGATATCGGCAAGCGGAGCGATCTTGTCCTCGACATGGGTGATGTCGGAGTCCTCGAAGCAGCGCACGACATGCGCGATCGCATCGACCTCGCGGATGTTGGCGAGAAACTGGTTGCCAAGGCCCTCGCCCTTGGAGGCGCCGCGCACGAGGCCCGCGATATCGACGAAGGTCAGCCGGGTTGGGATGATTTGCGCGGACTTGCCAATCGCGGCCAGCCTATCGAGCCGGGGATCGGGGACCGCAACCTCGCCGACATTCGGCTCGATGGTGCAGAACGGATAGTTCGCCGCTTGCGCCGCCGCCGTCTCGGTCAGCGCGTTGAACAATGTCGATTTGCCGACATTGGGCAACCCGACGATACCGCATTTGAATCCCATGATGTCTGTCCGGTGCTTCGCGCGGATACGCTGCGAACGAATTGAGTTGACCCCGGCATCCCGCGATGACGAGAGATTTTTGCTTATTCCTTGCCGTCGTCGACTTGATCGAAAAATCCCTTCGCCTGCATCGTCAGATGCACCTTGTTCTGGAATGTCGAGTCGCGGCCGCTCGCGATCAATGCGGCGTTGTCGGCGACCGCCTGGCAGAGCGCCTTCACCCAGGGACCGTCGTCCTTGGCGAAATCGGCCAGCACATAGCTGTGCACCAGTTCTTTGATGCCGGGGTGACCGATGCCGAGCCGCACGCGGCGATAGTCATTGCCGATATGCGAGGTGATCGAACGCAACCCGTTATGACCGGCGATGCCGCCGCCGACCTTGACCCGGACTTTTGCCGGCGGCAGTTCGAGTTCATCCTGGAATACGGTGATCTCGCCGGCGCCGAGCTTGAAGAAGTTCGCGGCTTCCTGCACCGCGCGGCCGGAGTCGTTCATGTAGGTCGCAGGCTTGAGCAGAATCACGCGCTCGGAATCGAGCACACCTTCCGAGGTCTCGCCCTGAAAGCGGCGGCGCCATGATGCGAAACCATGACGCCGCGCGATCTCATCGACGGCCATGAAGCCGATATTGTGCCGGTTGCGCGCATATTTCGCGCCGGGATTGCCGAGGCCGACAAAGAGCAGCATGACGCGGCATCCCGCGGCGTTCGAGCTTACTTCTTCTTGTCGCCGCCACCGGCCGGCGCCTTCGCGCCAGCCGCGGGAGCGGCCGCCGCCGCCGCGGGCGCCGCCGCACCAGCCACGGGCGCCGCCGCAGCAGCCGCCGGAGCCGCACCAGGAGCCGCCGCGCCTGCGGCAGCCGCTGCCGCAGCCCTCTGCTCTTCGGCGTAACCCGACGGCGGCACGATGGTCACCAGCGTCACGTCTTCGCGCGCCAGCGATTTCACGCCCGCCGGCAGCTTGACGTCGGACAGATGCAGCGAATAGCTGATCTCGAGCGCGGAGACGTCGGCCTCGATGTATTGCGGGATGTTGTCGACCGAGCATTCGAGATCGATCGTGTGGGTGACGATATTGACGGTGCCGCCGCGCTTCACGCCGGGCGCCGCTTCCGCTTTCACGACATGCAGGGGAACGCTGACGCGGATGGTCGCGCCCTCGCCCAGCCGCATGAAATCGACATGCATCGGAAAGTCGCGCACGGGATCGAGGTGAAAGTCGCGCGGAATCACGCGGTGCTTTTTGCCCTCGAGGTCGATGTCATAGATCGTCGTGAGGAAGCGGCCGGCCAGGATGCGCTGGCGCAGTTCGCGATCATCCACCGAGATCGGCTGAGGGGGCTGGTTGTTGCCATAGATCACTCCGGGAACTCTCCCGGCGCGACGCTCTGCCCGTGCGGCCCCCTTGCCGACTGACGGACGCGCGGTCGCCTTCAATTCCTTGACGGTCGCCATTGTCTTAAGTCCTTGTTTTTAAAAAGCTAAAGGCCGCAACGCGGCCCGCCCCACCATGCCTGCGGCAAGCCTCCAGGGGTGCGGGGGCCGCAGACGTGCCGGGCTTTTAGCGCCAAAGGGCGGAAATGACAAGGAAATGCGGGGATTTTTGTAAGGCCCAAAGGCCGCTCCCTCAGCCATCCGTATTCATGCTCCCGACGTCTGGTCCCGGCGGCGACACGCCGAGCTTTGCTTCCAGCACCGCGATCCTTGCCTTCAGCGCCTCGTTCTGCTCGCGCGCGAGCCGCGCCATGTCCTTGACCGCCTCGAACTCCTCGCGCTTGACCAGATCCATGTCGCGCAGAAATTTCTCGGCCTGGCTGCGCCACACCGAATCGAACTCGCGTTTCACGCCTTGCGCGGCGCCCGCGGCGTCGTTCATCAGGCGGCCGATCTCGTCGAAAAACCGGTTGGTGGTCTGAGTCATGGCAATGGCTCCGCGAAGACTGCAGTTGCACGTCAAGCCAAACAATGGCGATCCGGACCGCCTCATTCAAGGTCCACCCAAGGTCCACACCGGCCGAGGTCCACGCCGGCTCGCCTTGTCATGCCGCGGTTTCCTTGTAATCGTACTTTGCGCCTCACCGAAATCATAAAGCGAGAGCAATCGCCATGATCGACCAGCAGATCGACATCCCGACCAAGGATGGCCACACCACGACCTTCATCACCCACCCCGACCGCGGCGGGCCGTTTCCCGTCATCATCTTTTATATGGACGCGCCGGCGATCCGCGAGGAACTGCGCGACATGGCGCGCCGCTTCGGAACGTCGGGCTATTACGTGATGCTGCCGAACCTCTATTACCGTTCCGGCGTGATGGAGCTTGGCCCGCTGCCAGCCGATCCGGAATCGCCGGAACGCAAGCGGATGTTTCAGTTGATGAACTCGATCAACATTCCGATGGTGATGGAGGACACCAAGGCCCTCCTCGCCTATGCCGAGGGCCAGGCCGCCGCGAACACGCGCATTGTCGGCGCCGTCGGCTATTGCATGAGCGGGCGCTATGCCATCAATGCGGCGACGCATTTTCCCGACCGCGTCAAGGCAGCCGCCTCGATCTACGGCACGCATCTGGCGACCGACCAGGCCGACAGCCCGCATCTCGCCGCCACGAAAACCAAGGCCGAGCTTTACTTCGCCTGCGCAGAGACCGATATCTACGCGCCGCAGGAAATTATCGACAAGGTGACGCAAGCGATGAAAGACGCCAACGCCGAGGTCGAGATCTATCCCGGCACCCATCACGGCTTCGCCTTCCCCAAGCGTCCGGTCTACGATCGCGACGCCGCCGAGCGGCATTGGGAACGGCTCGTCGCACTCTTTCGCCGCAATCTGTCCTGAGGCTCTCACGGCGCGATGCCCTTCCTTCTCATTGCCTTTCCCGTCTTCGATCCGATCGCGATCTCGATCGGGCCGATCGCCATTCGCTGGTACGCGCTCGCCTATATCACCGGCATCGTGCTCGGCTGGGTCTACGCACGATCGCTGCTCAAGAATGAGAGGCTCTGGGAGGGGCCGCCGCCACTCTCGCTGGCCCAGCTCGACGACTTCATTCTCTGGGTCACGCTCGGCATCATCGCCGGCGGCCGCACCGGCTACGTGCTGTTCTACAATCTGCCGTTCTTCATCCAGCACCCGGCCGAGATTTTCGAAGTGTGGAAGGGCGGCATGTCGTTCCATGGCGGCTTCATCGGCTGCGTCGTCGCGGTGATGTGGTTTGCCCGCGCCAACGGCATCTCGATTCTGTCGCTCGGCGACCTCACGACGGCGGTGGCGCCGATCGGGCTGTTCCTTGGCCGGCTCGCCAATTTCGTCAACAGCGAGCTGTGGGGCCGGACGGCCGACCCCAGCCTGCCCTGGGCGATCATCTTTCCGAATGGCGGGCCGCTGCCGCGCCATCCGAGCCAGCTTTACGAGGCCGGGCTCGAAGGCATCCTGCTGTTCACCATCCTGGCCGTGATGATCCGCCTTGGCGCCCTGAAGCGGCCCGGCTTGATTCTCGGCAGCTTCATTGCGATCTACGGTCTGGCGAGGATTATTGGCGAACATTTCCGTGAACCCGATCCGCAACTCGGATTTTTGTGGGGAGGGCTGACCATGGGAATGCTGCTATCGGTGCCCATGGTGATTGCCGGCGCTATTCTCATCGCGACGTCCTGGCGACACAAACCGGCGAGCCGCCTGAGCATTGATGGTTGAACTTGGATCACGTTGAGCAAACCGAATTCGTTTCAAGGCAGGCCGTGACGGATCATTTGCCGCTGCTTTCCGAGGTCAAGAGATTGATCGGATCGTCGGGCCCGATGCCGGTCTGGCGCTACATGGAGCTGTGCCTGACGCATCCCGAGCACGGCTACTATGTTGCGCGCGACCCGCTCGGCCGCGAGGGCGATTTCACGACTGCGCCGGAAGTCAGCCAGATGTTCGGCGAATTGCTCGGGCTGTGGGCGGCATCGGTATGGAAGGGGATGGGATCGCCCTCCCTGCTCCGGCTGGTCGAGCTCGGACCCGGGCGCGGCACCATGATGGCGGATGCGCTGCGTGCGCTTCGGGTGTTGCCGCCGCTGTCTCAGCTCCTGAGCGTGCATCTCGTCGAGATCAATCCGGTGCTGCGCGAGAAGCAGAGGGCCATGCTGTCGGGCGCGCGCAACATCAGCTGGCATGACAATATCGACGAGGTGCCGGAAGGTCCCGCCATCATCCTCGCCAACGAATATTTCGACGTGCTGCCGATCCATCAGGCGGTCAAGCAGGAAACGGGCTGGCACGAGCGTGTGGTCGACATCGACGAGAACGACATGCTGGCATTCGCCGTCGCGCCCGACCCCATTCCTCGCTTCGAGGTGCTGCTGCCGCCATTCCTGCGCGCCGCACCCGTCGGCGCGGTGTTCGAGTGGCGGCCCGACACCGAGATCATGAAGATCGCCAGACGCGTCCGCGATCAGGAGGGCGCCGCGCTGATCATTGACTATGGCCATCTGCGCAGCGATGCCGGAGACACTTTCCAGGCCATCGCTGGTCATAGCTTCACCGATCCCCTGAAAGCGCCGGGGCAAGCCGACGTCACCGCGCATGTCGACTTCCAGGCGCTAGCGCATGCCGCCGAGGCCATGAGCACGCGCATCCACGGTCCGGTGACGCAGGGCGAGTTCCTGATGCGGCTCGGCATCGAAACGCGCGCGGTCACGCTGATGGCCAAGGCGCCTCCCGAAGTGTCCGAGGACATTGCAAATGCGCTGAAGCGGCTGGTCGGCAGCGGCCGCGACGGCATGGGAACGATGTTCAAGGTTTTGGGCATCTCCGACCCGCAACTCACTCTGCTGCCGGGACTGAACGACGAGAGACCAGCAGGCTGACCCGCATGATGCTTTGCTCGCCCTTGCTTTCGGCCATTCCCGGCCTGCGCCACGCCTTCTTCACCCGCGACGGCGGCGTGTCCGACGGCATCTATGCCGGCCTCAATGGCGGGCTCAATGGAGGACTTGGCTCGAACGACGATCCCGTCAATATCCGCGAAAATCGCCGCCGGATGGCGGACGCGATGGGCGTTGGGCCCGAGCATCTTCTCTGCGCGCATCAGGTGCACTCGCCCGACGCGGTGGTCGCGACCGGCCCGTGGCAAGGCCCGGCGCGACCGAAGGCCGACGCGATCGTGACACGCGCCGAGGGGCTCGCGATCGGCATCACGGCGGCCGATTGCGGCCCTATCCTGCTGGTCGATGCGAACGCCCGCGTGATCGGCGCCGCGCATGCCGGCTGGAAAGGCGCGCTCACCGGCGTTGTCGAATCCACCATCGACGCCATGGAGCAACTCGGCGCGGAGCGCAACCGCATCGTCGCCGCGATCGGCCCGCTGATCCGCCAGCCGAGCTACGAAGTGGGCGGCGAGTTCGTGGAACGTTTCATCGAGCATGATGCGGACAATACAATGTTCTTCATTCCCGCAGAGCGCGACGGCCACGCGATGTTTGATCTCGCCGGCTTCGTCCGCATGCGGCTGGAAAATGCCGGCGTGCTGATGATCGACGATCTCGGTATCGACACCTACTCCGACGCGCGCTTCTACAGCTACCGCCGCTCCGTGCATCGCAAGGAGCCGGACTATGGCCGCCACGTTCACGCCATAGTCTTGAAGGGCTGACGGCGTCTTGGAAAGCTGACGCACAGCGCCCGCAGACCGTCTCAGCCTGACACAGAATAACCTCAAGTGAGATGTGGTTAACGCTTGCTTCACTCCTGTGTCCTCGCCGCCCTAGACGTTAATGGATTTTAACGCTATCGCTCGTGCCAATCATGAGGGGTGCGTCAATCACTTTGCGCGATGCGGGCCGTCACTCGCTGCGCGCCGGTTTTGCAGCGCTGATGCTCGCGTTGGCGAGCACGTTCGGCGGTTGCGCCAACAATGGCGCAACGAGCAATGCGAGCGGAGCGCTTGCGATGGCGAGCGATAGTTCGAGCGGTTCGACCGTTGCTTTCGAATCGATCGATGGCCCGCCGCCACAGGTGTTTGACCGGATGGTCGGCGTGCTCGAAAGCGAGAGCAAGCTGCGCAGTCTTTCCATCGTCTCGCGCGAGGGCAGCGCGGCCTATCGCGTGCGCGGCTATCTCTCGGCACAGGTCGTCAGCGGCAAGACCATGATCGCCTGGGTGTGGGACGTCTACGATCGCAACCAGCAGCGCGCGCTGCGTCTGTCCGGCGAAGAAGCAGCCGGCAAGACCGGGCGTGATCTTTCGCGTGACCCTTGGGCCGCGGCGGATGATCTCGTGTTGCGCAAGATCGCGCAGGCCGGCTTCAGCGGCCTCACCAATATGATCAACGGCACGCCGCAACAGCCGGACGCGCCACCGTCCGCTCCCTCGCCGGGCAAGCACGGCCCCGCGATCGCAAATGCCGACGAGCCGGCACCGCCTTCGTCCGGCGTCGCCGCGCTTAGCTACACCGATCATTAGTCAAATCCTCGCGGTTGCGGCCATTTTTGCCCGGGAAAACGGGGAGAGCGGGTTGCCAGCCAGGCGTTGTCCCTGATATTTGCTCGCTCGTGAAAAGAGCCGGTTCCACGGGTATCCCGATATGCTGAATGTCGTCGCCGGTAAGGCGCGGGGAGAAGCCTCGATGTCGGCCAAGAACGGCTCGATCAAGCTGGTCGCTGGCAATTCCAATCCGGCGCTCTCCGAGGCCATTGCCGGCGGGCTCGGCCTGCCGCTGACCAAGGCCGTGGTCCGGCGCTTCGCCGACATGGAGATCTTCGTCGAAATCCAGGAGAACGTCCGCGGCTCGGACGCCTTCGTCCTGCAGTCGACCTCGTTTCCGGCCAACGATCATCTGATGGAGCTTCTGATCATCACGGATGCGTTGCGCCGCTCCTCGGCGCGCCGCATCACGGCGGTGATCCCCTATTTCGGCTATGCTAGGCAGGATCGCAAATCCGGCTCGCGCACGCCGATCTCGGCCAAGCTGGTCGCGAACCTGATCACCCAGGCCGGCGTCGACCGTGTGATGACGCTCGACCTGCATGCCGGCCAGATCCAGGGCTTCTTCGATATCCCGACCGACAATCTCTACGCCTCGCCTGTGATGGTACGCGACATCCGCGAGCGCTTCGACCTTGCGAATGTGATGGTGGTGTCGCCCGATGTCGGCGGCGTGGTGCGCGCGCGCGGGCTCGCCAAGCGCATCAATACCCCGCTTGCCATCATCGACAAGCGCCGCGAACGCGCCGGCGAGTCTGAGGTGATGAACGTGATCGGCGACGTCGAAGGCCACACCTGCATCCTGATCGACGACATCGTCGACTCCGGCGGCACGCTGGTGAACGCCGCCGACGCGCTGCTCGCCAACGGCGCCAAGGATGTCTACGGCTATATCACCCATGGCGTGCTCTCCGGCGGCGCGGTGACGCGCATCACCTCCTCGCGGCTGAAGGAGCTGGTCATCACCGACTCGATCATGCCGACGGAAGCTGTGCGCAAGGCCGCCAATATCCGCACGCTCTCGATCGCCGGCCTGATCTCCGAGGCGATCGCCCGCACGGCCGCCGAAGAATCTGTGTCGAGCCTATTCGACTGAGCATTCGCTGATGCTCTCCGCTGTTGTCCGGGACGACGTGGAGACGACCCCAACCTCTATGTCGTCCCCGCGAAAAGCGCCGTAAGAACGGGGACCCATGCCACCGGCTTTCATTTTTTCGCGGTCATTTTTTAGCAGTCTGGGCCCCAGCCCGATTAACAACGTCCGCCTGTGGTTGCGGGTCTGGGCGGTTCGCCAGGACCCGCGGTGGTGCGCTCCCTCTCCCCGCTTGCGGGGTGTGAGGGGAACCCTCCGCGAACCGTGCTCTCGGAGGGAGC
>Ga0210406_10001689_pt1 | contig 26385 bp, 27 predicted proteins | sample IncBWC30MmetaG_FD_155454 | JGI IMG/M metagenome (GOLD analysis project Ga0210406, IMG submission 155454) | Forest soil microbial communities from Barre Woods Harvard Forest LTER site, Petersham, Massachusetts, United States - Inc-BW-C-30-M | ecosystem: Environmental > Terrestrial > Soil >... | reverse complement strand
GAGCACTACTATTTCCACAATTTCGTCTACGAAGCGTTGTGGAAGGACAACCGCCGGCGTTTCAACGAGCATGTCGGCACCACCGAGATCATTCGCACCTATGGCCCCGACTACAAGCTGATTTTCGTGGGCGATGCGACCATGAGCCCGTATGAAATCACCCATGCCGGCGGCAGCGTCGAGCATTGGAATCCTGAGCCCGGAAGCGTCTGGCTCGAGCGGCTGATGAAGCAGTACCCGAAATTCGCCTGGATCAATCCGCAGCCGCAGTCGCGATGGCGCCAGACCTCCTCGATCGACATGACGCGTGAGATGCTCGAGGGGCGCATGTACCCGCTGACACTCGCCGGACTCGACGACGTCATCGATGCACTGACGTGACCGAAGAGCCAGGGAAGCTCGGCTTGGTGTTGACCGGCGGCGGCGCGCGCTCGGCCTACCAGGTAGGCGTGCTCAAAGGTATCGCTGAACTACTGCGGCGCGGGTCCGCCTGTCCTTTCCCCATCATTACCGGCACCTCTGCCGGTGCGGTCAGTGCCGTCGCCCTCGCCTCGGATGCCGCCCATTTCCGCCGTTCGGTGTTGGCCATCGAACGGGTGTGGCGGGATTTCAGGGTGCACCACGTGTTCAAGGCAGACGCGATTAGCATGCTGAAATCCGGCTTGCACTGGTCCCTGGCCTTTCTCACCGGCGGGTGGCTGGTGCAGCCGCCGCATGCGCTGTTCGACAACGCGCCTCTATGGGAACTGCTGCGCGTGCATTTGCACTTCGACGGCATTCCCCGCAGCTTGTACAAGACTCACTTGCACGCCATCGGCGTCAGCGCAACCTGCTATGGCGATGCGGACTCGGTCACCTTTTTCGCGGCGGAGGCGACGGCGGAGCCGTGGCACCGGGTGTATCGCAAGGGGGTGCGGGCCACCCTGACGCTGGATCACCTGATGGCGAGTCTGTCGATTCCCTTCCTATTCCGTCCGGTGCTGCTGAACGATGCCTACTACGGCGACGGCGCCATGCGTCAAACGTCACCCTTGAGTCCGGCGATCCTTCTCGGAGCCACGCGGCTCATGATCATCGGTGTCAACGATCCTGCGCCGACCGGTGAGCCGCCGCAGCGGCCCACGGTCGAACCCACATTCAGCCAGATGTTCGGCTTCATGCTGGATTCGTTGTTCATGGATACGCTGAACGCGAACCTGGAGCGCATCAACCGTTACAATGAAAGTGCCGGAATGCAGCCGATAGAGACGCTGGTGCTCACGCCGTCGCGGGATGTCAACGAAATTGCGCGCCGGCACCTCAAGGAGCTGCCGCGGACTTTGCGAACGCTGCTGCGCGCGCTCGGTGCGCACAACTCCGCCAATTCGCTGCTCTTGAGCTACCTGCTGTTCGAGCGCGGCTTCACGCGGGCATTGATCGAGTTGGGCCATCAGGATGCCAGGACGCGCGCCGTGGAGATACGCGAGTTTCTGCAATTGGAGCATGCCCACCAATACCGGGCGCGGGGCTAATTTTTAGGCAGCGAGTCGTGCCGCGTGAGCACCTGAGGGTGCTCTTTTCGAAAATGCTGCGCGAGCTGCTCCGCGATGTACACCGAACGATGCTGACCGCCGGTGCAGCCGATGGCGATGGTCAGGTAGCTGCGATTCGCCTGCGAGAATTCGCCGACGCGCTTTTCCAGGAAGGCAATCAGGTCTGCGATCATGCCGCGCACGCTGGCGTAGCTCGAAAGATAGTCGATCACGGCCGAATCGCGGCCGGTGAGACTGCGCAGCGCATGCTCCCAATAGGGATTGGGCAGGCTGCGCACATCGAACACGAAGTCCGCGTCCCCCGGAATGCCGTGTTTATAGCCGAAGGACTCGAACATCAATGACAGCCTGCCTTCGCTGCGCCGATCGATGCGCTCGCGGATGAGCTCGCGCAGCGCATGCACGCCCATACTTGAGGTGTCGATCACCCAATCCGCCGCGGTGATGATGGGCTCGAGCAGCTTGCGCTCCGAGGCGATTGCCTCACGCAAACTCACATCGCCGGTGACCAGGGGGTGCTTGCGCCGGGTTTCCGCATAGCGCTTGAGCAGCACTTCCTCGGCGGCGTGCAGGTACAGGACCTCGCAGTCGATGCCGCTGCGCCGCAGCTCGCCGACCAAGACCGGAATGGTTTCGATCTCGTTGGCTCGGTTGCGCGCGTCCAGTCCCACCGCGGTTCGAGGATAGGTATCGCCCATACCGCGAACCGTGTGGGATATGAAGGGCTTGAGCAACGCCGCGGGGATGTTGTCGACACAGTAGAAGTCGATGTCCTCCAGCATGTGCAAAGCAACGCTTTTCCCGGACCCCGAGAGCCCGCTGACGATGATCAGCCGCATCGACATGGAGGCGCCTGTCCTAGCGCGCCTTGAGGACCTCCTCCGCGCGGTGATCGGAGATTTTTTCCTTGTGTTTCTTGACGCAACGGTCGAGCTTGTCGGCCAGCGCGTCGATGGAGGCATACATATTTTCTTCGGTCGCGTCCGCGTAGATCTTGTTTCCGCGCACCATCAGGGTGGCCTCGGCCTTATGGCTCATTTTCTCGACCGTCAGGACGCAGTGGACGTCAATCAGCTGCTCGAAATGCCGGGAGATCCGCTCGAATTTTTTGAGTACATAGCCGCGCAGCGCGGGGGTGACTTCCACATGATGACCGCTGAGATCTAATTGCATGTTTGCTCCTTTCACTTTAGGACGCCCGGGCCGCAGCTCGTTTCCGTTCGTTGGACGGTGCGATCTGCATGCCCTCGCGGTATTTGGCAACCGTGCGTCGGGCCACGGGTATGCCCTCTTGCGACAAAATTTCCGCGAGCTTGGCATCGCTCAGCGGATTATCCTGATTCTCCTGCGAAATCAGTTTTCTAAGCTTGGCGCGAATCGCCGTGGATGACATTTCCGTGCCGTCCGCGGCCGCGACGTGGCTGGAAAAGAAATAGCGAAATTCAAACACGCCGCGCGGGGTATGCATGTACTTGGCGGTGGTGACGCGTGAAATGGTCGACTCGTGCATCTCCACCGCTTCGGCCACGTCTTTCAGGATCAGCGGCTCCATCGCCTCCTCGCCGATCTCGAAGAAGCTGGTCTGACGCTGCACGATGCAGCGGGCGACCTTCACCAGGGTTTCGTTGCGAATTTCCAAGCTGCGCATCAGCCAGCGCGCTTCCTGCAATTGAGTGCGCAGCATGGCGTGATCAGGCGCGCGGGATATCAAATTGGCGTAACTCTGATTGACGCGCACCCGCGGCACGGTGGCTTGGTTGATTTCCACGATCCAGCCATGGTCGGTGCGGCGCACGAAGACGTCGGGGATCACGTACTGCGCCTGAGTCGGATTGACCGCAGCGCCCGGCCGCGGGTGGCAGGAACGCACCAGCGCGAGCGCCATTTCCAAATCACCTTCGCTGCAGCGCAGCTGCCTGCGCAGCAGCACCAGGTGCTGGCCGGCGACCAGATCCAGGTGTTCGAGCGCCACGCGAATCGCGACATCCCGCGCCGGTGTTTCCGGATCCAGCTGGCGTAGCTGCAGTGCAATGCATTCGCCCAAATTGCGGGCGCCCACGCCGACCGGTTCCAGCGACTGCACGATCTTGAGCACCCGTTCCACATCCGCGGGGGTGGCCTGGATCTCCGGCAGCAGGCTCATGCACACGTCCTCGATCGAGTCCTTCAGGTATCCGTCATCGGTGATGGCGTCGCAGATGACGCGGGCGATCGCGATGTCGATGGCGGAGAGCTTGGCAAGCTCCAACTGTTCGATGAGCTGTTCCTGCAGCGTTTGGCTGTGCTGGTCGCTGAAATCGCCGCTGCGATCGTCATCGCCCGACCAAGCCCTGTCGGAAGGCCCGCTGGTCTGCTCGCCCCAAGCTTCGTCGGCAATCTCGACTTCCGGGGTCTCGCGCTGATCTGCCGGGGTGCTGATGCCGTCCAGTTCGGTATATTTCTCATCCAGGCGAACCGGCAGCTCTTCGGGGTCGCGAACCGCTTCAGGCAGCTCCAGCCCCTCGTCCTCACCCTCGAGCATCACATTGGTTTCGAGGGTCTCGCGAACATGCGCCTGCAGGTCGAGCGAAGGCAGCTGCAGCAGCCGGATTGCTTGCTGCAGCTGCGGGGTCATGGTCAGCTGCTGACCGATGCGAAGCTGCAGACTTGGCTTCAACATATTTCTTTCAGGTCCAACCTACAGTTTGAAATCCTGGCCCAAGTACACCTCACGCACCTGCGGGTTGGCAAGAATCTGATCCGCAGATCCTGACGCGAGAACGCTTCCTTGACTGACGATATAGGCTCTGGCGCAAATACCCAAGGTCTCCCGCACATTATGGTCGGTAATCAGTACGCCGATGCCCTTGTCGGACAAGTGCTTGATTATCCGCTGGATATCGGCGACAGAGAGTGGGTCGACGCCTGCAAACGGTTCATCCAGAAGGATAAACCGAGGATCGGCGGCCAACGCCCGGGCGATTTCTACACGGCGGCGCTCCCCGCCTGACAGGCTCATCCCCAAGCTGTCCCGCACATGGCCGATGTGCAGCTCGCCCAGCAATTCCTTCAAACGGGCGGCGCGGGCGGCATCGTCGAGTCCCGGGCGGGTTTCGAGGATGGCCATGATGTTGTCCGCCACCGACAATTTGCGGAAAACAGAAGGTTCCTGCGGCAAATAGCCCAAACCCAATTGCGCTCGCCGGTGCATGGGCATTCGGCTGATATCGCGGTTGTCCAAAAAGATCTCACCATGCTCGCAGCGGGCCAGCCCCACGATCATGTAGAACGCGGTGGTCTTGCCGGCGCCATTCGGGCCCAACAGCCCCACGACTTCGCCGCTTTCGACCTCCAGGGACAAATCCCGCACGACCTGCCGGGATTTATAGCTCTTGGCGAGGCTCAGGGCTCGCAATACGCTCATGGAGTGGGATTCGCCGGCGGCGGCGTTTTGGCCGGCGAGGGCGACTTGGGGGGCGGCGTAATGATGATGTGCACCCGCTGCGAGCCCTGCTCGGCGGCCTCGGCGGAAGAGACCTGCCTGGCAACATCGTATTTCAGCGATTCGCCGTGTACTTCGTACTGGCCATTGTCCAGAAAGGCATCCTGGGTCAGGTGAATGATCCCCTTGGTGACGTCGTACTCGATCGTGTCGGCATGCCCATGCGCTATCTTGTCGCTCTTGGCGATCTTCTGCTGGAAGGTCGCCGGCTTGCCGGTCGCTACCGCAAAGCTCAAGACCTTGTTGGAAAACGTCACCCGCGCCTCGTCCGAATTGAGGACCCCCTGGTCCATGGTGACCTTCACCGAGCCGCGAAATACCCAGACACTGTTGTCGAAGGCGTTTTCCACCCCTGTGCCGTTCACCTGTCCTTGATCCGCGGTCAGCGTCATGTTTGCTTGTGCAATCCGCACTTTGCGCAGGAATATGGACTTGTTCTTGCCGTCGACCTCCTCGTATTGCGCGGTGACATCGATGGGTTCCTGCGCGGCCTTGGGAGGCGCGGCGGCGTGCGAGGCCCACGCCAGAGTTACGCCCAGACAGAGATTACGGATGGAAGCGGCCATTCACTTGTGATTCTAGGCGTACGGTCTGATCTTTCAAATTTGCGGTCATGCCGCGTGCGGTCTGAACGTGCTTGCCGAAGTCGATACGTACGTCCCCCTTGGTGCTGGCGATTGCGCTGGGAACATCATATGTCAAGGTGTCGGCGTGCATGATGGCGGGTGTGGAGTCGCTGGCGGAGAGTTCCCCTTGCAGGCGGACGTTCCCGGCCACATCGACGATAGTGCCTCCGGGCCGCACATGCGCGGTATCTCCCACCAGCAGCCAGTTTTGGCCGCCCGGCGTCTCATAATTCACACGCACGTTGTACAGCTCGACTTCATTGCCATGATCGATTTGATCGATGCGTTCAGCCTCGATGCGAACGCTGGGTTCGCCCGATGCATCGTAATCGGTGAGAATGGCTTGCTTTAGGTAGTAGCCCGGCAGATCCGCCTGCTTGCCCCCTCCCGGGACCGACGGGCGATGGCTGGGTGAACTCAATATCCAAGTGCTGATCACCAGTGCCGCCACGGCGAGCACGGTAAATACGCGGAAGAACATTAACTACACCCTGCGCGCGCGCGCAAAATGGCGTCACACAGTTCGCGCACCGCACCCCTGCCGCCGGGCGAACGTGCAACCCAGTGCGCCGCGGACAACACGACGGGGTGGGCATCCGCCACGGCTGCCGCCAATCCGACCGCGGACATCAACGGCAAATCAGGCGTGTCATCCACGATGCAGGCGCAGTTCAAGGGGTCAACTTTTAGGCGTTTGGTCAACCTATTGAGAGCGACCAGCTTGTCGCTGCACCCCTGGACCACCGTGGGCACCTGCAGTTCGCGCAAGCGTGCGGCGGTCGCCGCAGACCGTCTGCCGCTGAATGCGGCCACCCGCACCCCGGCACCCATGAGAAGTTTGATGCCGTGTCCGTCGCGCACGTGAAACACTTTGAGCGCCTCGCCCTTGGCGCCGAAGTACAGCCGTCCGTCGGTGAGGACGCCGTCGACGTCCAGAATCAGCAGCCGGATGTTCGCCAGCGGTGCGGCTTTGCGTGCTTTCAAAATACGCCCGCGCGCAGCAAATCGTGCACATTGAGGGCGCCGACGACTTTGGCATCCGCGTCGAGCACCACCAGCGAGGTAATGCTGTGAGTTTCCATCAAATGCACCGCTTCCGCCGCCAGCATGGTGGGACGCACCGACTTGGGGTTGAGCGTCATGACTTGATCCATGCGAGTGGTGTGTAAATCCGCTGCTCGATCCAGCGCGCGCCGCAGATCACCATCCGTGAACACGCCCAGCACGCGCATGGCATCATCGACGATGGCCGTCATCCCCAGTCTCTTGGAGGTCACCTCCATCAGGCCCTCCGCGAGCGTGGTGTCCGCGCGCACCATCGGCACATCCTTGCCTGAGCGCATGACGTCTCTCACGTACAAGAGCCGGCGGCCCAGGGCACCGGCGGGATGGGAGCGGGCGAAATCCTCCTCGGTGAAGCCGCGTGCCTTGAGGAGGGCGACGGCGAGCGCATCGCCCACCGCCAAAGCGGCCGTGGTGCTGGCGGTGGGCGCCAGGTTCAAGGGACAGGCCTCGGCCGGTACGCGGATGTCCAAGTGCACGGTGGCGATGCGCGCGAGCGCGGAATCGGAATTTCCGGTCAAGGCGATCAGGGACACCCCCAAGCGCTTGATCACCGGCAGGATGGTGAGTATTTCGGCGGTTTCTCCTGAATTCGACAGCGCCAGCACGGCATCGTCCCGCGTGATCATGCCGATATCCCCGTGGCTTGCCTCTCCCGGGTGCACGAAAAACGACGGCGTGCCGGTACTGGCCAGGGTCGCAGCGATTTTGCCGCCGATATGACCTGACTTGCCCATGCCCGTGACGACGATGCGGCCTCGGCAGTTAAGACAAATTCGGCAGGCACGTGCAAAATCCTGCCCTAAGCGCGGCAGCTGCGCGCGCAATCCGTCGATCTCGACGGCGAGCGCCTGGCGTCCGAGCTCGACGAGGTCCTCGTCGGTGAAGTCGGGAATCATGCGCGAATGATACAGCGGTTGCAGATTCTCGCGGACTCTAAGAGGTAAGCTTGAGCAATTTTGAGGAGGCGGCATGAATCCACAACAGATAGCGGCAATCATCGAGGAGGGCTTGGGCGGCAGCCATGCGATGGTGACCAGCGAAGATAACGTACACTTCGAGGCCATCGTGGTCGCGCCGGCCTTCGTCGGCAAGAAACCCATTCAGCGGCACCAGATGGTGTATTCCACGCTGGGCGCGGCGGTGGGCAACGAGATTCACGCGCTCGCGCTGCAAGTATTTACCCCCGACGAATACGCAAGGCAGGGACGTGGATAAATTACAAATTCACGGCGGTATCGCGCTCGAAGGCGAGATTCGCATTTCGGGCGCCAAGAACGCGACGCTGCCGATTCTGGCCGGCTGCCTTTTGGCGGATGGGCCGGTGACGGTATCGAATGTCCCGCATCTGCAGGACGTCACGACCATGATCGAGCTGCTTGGACGCATGGGCGTTTCCGTCACCATCGATGAAAAGATGCACATCGAAGTCGATGCCTCGACCATTAAAGAGTATTTCGCGCCCTATCAGCTGGTGAAGACCATGCGCGCCTCGATACTGGTATTGGGTCCGCTGCTGGCGCGCTTCGGCGCTGCGGATGTCTCGCTGCCGGGCGGCTGCGCCATCGGTGCACGTCCGGTCAACATCCATGTCGCCGGACTGCAAGCCATGGGCGCGGATATCCATATCGAGAATGGCTACATCAAGGCCCGCGCCGGCCGCTTGAAGGGCGCGCGCCTGGTGCTGGAAACGGTCACCGTCACCGGCACTGAAAATCTCATGATGGCGGCGACCCTGGCGGAGGGCGAAACCATTCTGGAGAATGCGGCGCGCGAACCCGAGGTGGTCGATCTGGCGAATTTCCTGATCGCCATGGGCGCCAAGATCAAGGGTGCCGGCACCGACAGGATCGTGATCGAAGGCGTGAAGCGCCTCAACGGCACTGCCTATGAAGTGCTGCCCGACCGGATTGAAACCGGTACTTATCTGGTCGCCGGTGCCATTACCGGCGGCCATATCCGTGTGAAGAATACGCGGCCGGACCACTTGGATGCCGTCATCGACAAGCTGAAGGAAGCCGGTGCGCGTGTCGAGGTGGGCGACTCTTGGATCGAAGTCGATATGCGTGGGCGCAGACCCATTGCCATCGATATCCGCACCGCGCCGTATCCGGCTTTCCCCACCGACATGCAAGCGCAGTTTGCGGCGCTCAACACGGTGGCGAACGGCGTGGGTACCATCATCGAAACTATTTTCGAGAATCGCTTCATGCACATGTTGGAGATGCGCAGAATGGGTGCGGAAATTCGCCTCGAGGGCAATACCGCCATCATCAAAGGCGTGGAGCGGCTCACGGCAGCGCCGGTCATGGCCACCGATTTGCGTGCCTCAGCCAGTCTGGTGCTCGCCGCACTGGTGGCCGATGGCCGCACCGACATCGAGCGCATTTATCACATCGACCGAGGCTACGCGGCGATCGAGGAGAAACTGCAGCAGTTGGGTGCGAAGATCCGCCGCACACCTTGAGTCTTGGCCGACTCGGCAGCCGGTTGGCGGGCTATTGCGTTTGGACCGGCCGGGTAGGCCGCTCCAACACCGTCAATTTGATCTTGTAGCTGCGCGCCGCGTGGCGGCCCTCGAGTTCCACATCGACGCCGGGTTTGAGTGCAGACACACGGGCGACGACATCCTGCGCGCTGTGCACCGCCTCGCCGCCCAGCGCGGTGACCAGGTCGCCGGGCCGCATCCCCGCCTCGTACGCCGGACTCTTCACCAAGATATTCACGACGGTGACGCCGCCGCCTGCGGTGCCCACCTGTGCGGACTGCTCATCGGTCAAGTCCTGCGGCACGAAGCCCAGCCAGCCGCGCACCACGTGGCCGTTCATGAGGATCTGTTCCATGACGCCTCGCACCAGATTGACGGGTATCGCAAAGCCGATGCCCTCAGGACCGCCATAGGCGCGATTTAGCACCGCGGTATTAATGCCCACCAAATCACCGTGCGCGTCGATGAGCGCACCGCCGGAGTTGCCCAGATTGATGGCGGCGTCGGTTTGAATGAAATTCTCGAAGGTCGCCAGCCCCAGCTGACCGCGGCCGGTGGCGCTCACGATGCCCTGCGTCACGGTCTGACTCAAGCCATAGGGATTGCCGATGGCGAGCACGATGTCACCCACGCGCAGGGTGTCGGACCGGCCCATGGGCATGATGGGCAGGTCGCCGATCTCGAGGGCCAGAATGGCGATATCCGTATCCGGATCCTGTCCGACCACCTTGGCATCGGCAATGCGTCCATCGGCGAGGCTTACCCTGATCGAGTCGGCGCCGGCGATCACGTGCTGGTTGGTGACGATGGTCCCCATCGCATCGACGATCACACCCGAACCTAAACTGCGCTCGACACGCCGGCGATAACTGGGCCAATAGTCGCCGAACAATTGATTCAGCGGCGCCGTTTGATTGCGCTCCCGGACCACGCGGGCTGTGTAAATATTGACCACGGCAGGCGCCGCACGCGCCACCGAATCGGCAAAGCTCTGCATCACCACGACCTGGGCCGGTACGGCGGACGGCGGGGGCGGGACGGCAGCAGTCGCCGCGCGCGGCTCAGTGGGCCGCACGGCGGCGGTGTGCGCGCCCAGCAGCGTGGGATTCCACCAAACCACGAGAAATGCCACTGCCAGGCCGACCACGACCGCTCTGACTAAAAAACTCACGAGGACGCGAGTGTTCTGCAATTAATATCGCTCCCCGAGCCCTAAGGGGTGGGCCGCTGAACTGTGTATAATGCGCTCCCAATATTCTTTGGGAAACACTGCCGCCATAGGGGTTTGCGTGAAGATTTGTCAACAATTTTCGAGGACGATCGCATGAGTGAAGAGGTGGACCACAGCCGGCGCCGCTTGTTGACGGCAGCTACGGTCGGGACGGGCGCCATTGGCGTTGCGTTCGCGGCCATTCCTTTTCTGGCCTCGTGGAAACCCAGCGCGCGTGCCAAAGCGCTGGGCGCTCCGGTCGAAGTCGATGCATCGAAACTCGAAGCCGGCCAGATGTTGAAGGTGGTTTGGCGCGGCCAGGCCGTGTTTGTCGTCAGGCGCGTCAAAGGCGCTGTCGATCAATTGGGCGGCCATGACGCGATGCTCGCGGACCCTGCGTCCAACGATTCGGTGCAGCCGGACTATATAAAATCGACCGGAGCGGCGCGAGCGCGCAACCCTGAATACTGGGTGGGCCTCGCGGTTTGCACGCACCTTGGCTGCTCGCCGCTGGGGGCATTCCAACCAAACGATTCATTTCAGGTCGCGGGTGCGGACTTGGGTGCGAATTGGCCGGGTGGCTTTTATTGCCCCTGCCATGGCTCGAAGTACGATCTGTCGGGCCGCGTGTTCAAGAGCATGCCGGCGCCAAAGAACTTGACCGTTCCGCCTTATGCAATCGCTGCGAATGCACGCATTGTCATCGGCGTCGACGACGCCCCCAAAACAGTTTCGTAAAGCATAGAGGTAAGCGATGGCCGCAGCACCTGAGTCCGCCGGCACCGGCAAAGGATTGATTGGCTGGATCGATGATCGATTTCCGTTGACCAAACTGTGGAAGGAACAAGTCGCCGAATATTACGCGCCGAAGAATTTCAATTTCTGGTACTTCTTTGGGGCGCTGTCGCTGGTGGTGCTCGCCAACCAGCTGGTGACGGGCATTTTCTTGACCATGAGCTACAAGCCGTCCTCCGCCGAGGCGTTCGCTTCAGTGCAATACATCATGCGGGATGTCGAATGGGGCTGGCTGATCCGCTACATGCACACCACGGGCGCGTCTGCGTTCTTCATCGTGGTTTATTTGCACATGTTCCGCGCGCTGTTGTATGGATCGCACCGCAAGCCGCGCGAACTCGTCTGGATTTTCGGCTGCCTGATTTATGTGCTGCTGATGGCGGAAGCCTTCATGGGCTATGTGCTGCCGTGGGGCAACATGAGCTACTGGGGCGCGCAGGTGATCGTCTCGCTGTTCAGCAGTCTGCCGATCATCGGCGGGACCCTGGTCGAATGGATTCGCGGCGACTACAACATCGCCGATCCCACCTTGAACCGCTTCTTCGCGCTGCACGTGGCCGCGCTGCCGTTGGCGCTGGTGTTCTTGGTGGTGGCGCACCTCATGGCGCTGCACGAGGTGGGGTCCAACAACCCTGATGGCATCGACATCAAGAAATATAAGGACGACAAGGGTCATCCCCTCGACGGCGTCCCTTTTCATCCCTACTACACGGTGAAGGACACGCTGGGCGTTGCGGGATTTTTGCTGATATTCGCGGCCGTGATTTTCTTCGCGCCCAATTTCTTCGGCTTATTCCTGGAGTCGCCGAACTTTGAACCGGCCAATCCGTTGCAAACACCCCCCGACATCACGCCGGTGTGGTATTTCACGCCGTTCTACGCCATGTTGCGCGCCGTACCTTCCGCCTTCGGCACGCAGGTGTGGGGAGTCATGGTGATGGGCGCCGCCATCGTGGTGCTGTTCTTCGTCCCGTGGCTGGATCGCTCCCCGGTGCGCTCGATACGCTACAAGGGGCCCATTTACAAAGTGATGTTGGCGGTCTTTTCCGTCTCGTTCATCATCTTGGCGGTATGCGGCATGAAGCCGCCGTCGGGCATCTACCCGACCTTGGCGAGAATCTGCACCGCTTTATACTTTGCGTTCTTCTTGTTGATGCCCTGGTACACGAAATTCGACAGCGTGAAGCCGGTGCCGGAAAGGGTTACGGGACATGCTTAAAGCCAGCGTTTTGATCATTGTTGGACTTCTGGGAGCCGGGACTGCGCTGGCCGAAGAAGGGGAAATCCGCCTGCTCGAATCGGGCACGGACATCAAGAGCACCGATTCTCTGCAGCGCGGTGCGCGCAACTTCATGAATTATTGTTCCGGCTGCCACTCGCTCAAGTACCTGCGCTACAGCCGCCTGGGCGCTGACCTGAAGATCCCGGATGCCGAGGTCGTGAAGAATTTGATTTTCACCGGGGCCAAGCCGTTCGATGAAATCAGCACCGCCATGCCGGCGGACGCCACGGACTGGTTCGGCAAGCAGCCGCCGGACTTGACCCTCATGGCCAGCGAGCGCGGCGTGGACTACATCTATTCGTATCTGAAGAGCTTTTATATCGACAAGACGCGGCCCTTCGGCGTCAATAATTTGTACCTCGCCGGCACGGCCATGCCCCATGTCCTGAGTTCGCTGCAGGGGTTGCAGAAGCCGGTATACCAGAACGAACAGGAACACGGCAGCGCCAAAATGGTGCTGGTGGGGGTGGAAGCAATGACTCCGGGCGCCATGAAGCCGGAGGAGTATGATCAATTCGTCCGGGACATCGCCAACTTCCTGGATTATGCCGCCGAGCCCATCAAGGCAACGCGCGAAACGATGGGCGTCTTCGTCATGCTGTTTCTGTTGGTGTTTTTTGTGTTCGCCTACTTGCTGAAAAAAGAATATTGGAAGGACGTCCACTGACGCCCTCTAAGAGGTCCGATTAGTGGCACGTCGTTCGGTGATGACCTTGTTTTCAGCGGCGGCGGATCCGCTGAGTCATCGGACGCGCCTGGTCCTTGCGGAGAAGGGCATCGCCATTGAATTGGTGAATGTTGATCTGAAGGCCTTGCCCGAGGATCTGATCGACTTGAATCCCTATCACAGCGTGCCGACGTTGGTGGATCGCGACCTGGTGCTGTACGACTCGCGGGTCATCATCGAATACTTGGATGAGCGCTTTCCGCATCCGCCTCTGATGCCCATCGATCCGGTGACCCGCGCTCAGTTCCGCGTGGCACTGTATCGGGTGGAACGCGACTGGTATGGACTGGCTCACGACATCGAACTCGATCCGCACAGCAAGACCGCCGAGCACAGCCGCAAAGTCCTGGGCGAGGCGATCTGCGCCAGCGCTGAAGTTTTCAAGGCGAAGCCGTTCTTCTTGAGCGATGAATTCTCGCTGGTCGATGCCAGCATTGCGCCGATTCTATGGCGCCTGCGCGCCTATGGCATCGAGCTTCCTGCGCAGGCCGCGCCCATCACCAAGTACATGAATTCTATTTTCGCACGCTCCACATTCCGCGGCTGCCTGAGCGACGTCGAACGGGAAATGCGCCATTGAAACCCCGGCGCCCCTACCTGCTGCGCGCTTTGCACGAGTGGATATCCGACAGCGGCGAGACTCCCCACATCGTGGTCGATGCGGCCGCAGAGGGCGTGAATGTCCCGCGCCAATACGTCAAGGACGGCAAGATCGTGTTGAACGTCAGTTTCTCCGCAACGCAGATGCTGAAGCTGGGCAATGATTTCGTCAGCTTCGAGGCCCGCTTCGGCGGGGTGGGATTTGCCGTGCAAGTTCCGGTTCGAGCGATTCTAGGGATCTATGCGCGAGAGACGGGACAGGGAATGATTTTTCCGGAGGGCGATGCGGATCCCGATCCAACCGACACCCCGCCGGCGAGCCCCAGCACCGGAAAACCCAGCGCAGTGCCGCCGAAGCGGCCGAAGCTGCAGGTGGTCAAGTAGCCACGCGAAACGCATCCTTAACCCATACGATTTCGTGCACGCCGTCCGGCAGCCCCTGCACCGCGATCACATCAAAGCGCATGGAATAGTCGCGCCATTCGACCTGCCGCTGCAGGAAATACTGAGTGGCGCGAATGATCTTGCGCCGTTTGGTCCATGTGACCGACCCCAATGCGCCGCCGAATTCAGCGCACTCGCGCAGCCGAACTTCGACGATGGCCAGCACGCCGCCGTCCAGGCACACCAGGTCGAGCTCCCCGGTTTTGCAGCGCAGGTTGCGCGCCAGGATTTTCAGCCCGCGCAGCTTCAAGTATTCCGCCGCCAGCTCCTCGCCGGCCATGCCGCGTTGCTGCCGCAGATCGCTCATGCGACATGATGGCGCGACCGTGACCTGACTCACAGCCGTCATTTACGGCCTGTTCGCTTAGATTCCATTAAGATCAGCGAGCGATGCCGCCAAAGACTCATCACACCCCGCGGGGCTTTCGCAATAATTACGCGGGGTCCGTCACCAAATCGTTGCGCGAGGTATTGCGCTGGCAGGTGGAGCGGATTCGTCAGCGGCTGCCGCCCGCACCGACCCTTGCCACGCCGGTGCAGGCGCCGGATCTGGATTTTGTGAAGCGCAACGCGCAGGCCGGGCACAACATGATTCCTGCCGTGACCTGGATCGGTCATGCCACCGCGCTGGTGCAGGCGAGCGGCTTGAATGTGCTCACCGATCCAGTGTTCTCGCGGCGCGCCTCGCCGCTGCAGTTCTTGGGACCCGTCCGCGCGCAACCGCCGGGCATCGCGCTCGAGCGTCTGCCGCGCATCGATGTGGTGCTGATCTCGCACAATCATTATGACCATCTGGATCGCGGCACCGTGAAGGCGCTGGAACGCCAACCCGGCGGCGCGCCGCTGTTCCTGGCGCCTTTAGGGATCAAACGTTGGCTACTGAGGCTCGGCATCGAACGGGCGGTCGAGTTGGATTGGTGGGAGAGTCATGAACACCGCGGCGTCGAATTTCATTTCACGCCCGCCCAGCATTGGTCCGGCCGCGCGCTGCGCGATCGCAACCAAACGCTGTGGGGCGCATGGGCGGCTACGGCTTCGGACTTTCACTGGTTTTTCACCGGTGATACCGGCTACAGCCAGGATTTCGCCGATGCGCGGCGGCACTTCGCCGGCCGCCAGACCGGCGCCCAAGGCGGGGGGTTCGACGTGGCGCTCATCGCGGTGGGCGCCTGCCTGCCGCGCTGGTTCATGAAAATGCAGCATGTGGATCTTGAAGAGGCCGTGCAGATTCATTTGGATCTGAATGCCAAATGCAGTATGGGTGTGCATTGGGGGACCTTCTCACTGTCGGATGAACCGCTCGACCACCCGCTTCACGAGCTTGCCGGCGCGCGCACCCTCAAGGGCGTTTCCGATGAGACGTTTTTTCTCTTGCCCGTCGGCGGCACGCGTCAGTTGCCGCGGCGTTCCGCGCCCGTCGAACCGGGCCCGCCCGCAGTCCCGCGCCCGTAAACCTCAACTACAGAACATTCGGCACGCCGCCTCTTATCTGCGCCCACTCGAGATCGCGGCGAATTTTATTTTCCGCATCGAGGTGCAGCTTGCCGGTCACGCCGGCGATCTCGGCGGCGCTGCTCGGGGCACTGGAGCGCAACCCGGGCACCAGACGATAGGCGTCGAATCCAAAGGCGTATAGCCGGGACCGGTCGCTGCGCGCGGTACGCGCCGGCCACGCCGCGCGCACGCCGTCGCGAATCTGCGCCGTGACCGGATCGTTGGAAATCATCCAGGGCATACCGGGAAACAGCATGCCGTCGATATCGGAGTTGGCGCTCGGATCCGGTTCGAAACTGTCCGACGTGGAGTACACCGGTACGTCGCCGGCGTAGTGAAATCTCAGCTGCGGCATGATCAGGCGCGCCGCGCCCGGGGTGCCGACGATGAACACGAAGGTGGCGTCGGTGCGGTGCGTGGAAGGCTCGCCCTTGACGGTTTTGACTTGCAGGACCTGTTTGATGATGTCCGAGAAGTCCGGCTGGGAGGGCTCGTAGCGTTGGCTGTCGAGCACCGTGCCGCCGAGACTCTTCAATTCATCGGCAAATGCCGCGGCGACGCGATTGCCCAACTCACCGATGGGCACGATGGCGACGCCGGCGAGCCTGCCGTCGGCGACCACGCGCCTCGCGACCATGCGCGCCTCGTCTTCGGGCAGCAGCGCGAACTGATAAAAATTCTTCGGCGCGCCCATCGTGTCGTTGAGGAAATTCAGCGCGAGGATGGGCGTGCGGCCCTCGCTCAACGGCACGACGGCGGCAACATCTTCCTTGGTGAGCGGTCCGACCACGAAGCCCGCGCCATCCGCGATTGCGCTGCTGTAGGCGGCGCCGACGGATTGGGCGGCTACGTCGTAAATCTTCAGGCGTGGCCGGCTCGCCGCGTTCTGCTGCAGGTAGGCAGCGATGAAGCCATCCCGTACGGCGACGCCGAAGGACTCGCTGCGACCGGAGAGCGGCAGGAGCAGCGCGATCTGATTGGGATATTCGGTGGCTACCGCGATTTGCGACTGCGCTACGGTGAGCACGCTGGCGTTCGCCGGATGTTGCGGATACTGCCGCTTCCAATTGTCCAGCGCCGGCGCCGCGCGTGCGGGGTTGCGTTCGACTTCCACCGCCACCGGCCCCAGGTCGAGCCAACCGGCCACGATGGGATCGGATTTCGGCGGTGCCTTCATCGGCACGCCGCGCTCGGCCGCGGTGCGAACCCGGTTGAGCAGCTCTTCGCGGTTCGCGCGCAGCGCGGCGGGATCGCTCAAGTAACGTTCCCGTTCGACCAAAGCGCGCGTGCCCTCGACCGGATGGTTGGTAAGAAATGCGCTGCGGCCGCGTATCCAATAATAATTCTGCGCCTGCTCAGGCGATGTGGGTACGGGAACTTGATCGAGTTCGCGAATGGCGCGCGTTGGATCATTTTCCGCGTAGGCAATTTCGGCTGCGACCAGCGCGCGCGGAATCGCGAGCTTGGTGCGCGCCTCGGGCGAAACCTGTGCAAGGGCTTGCTTGGCCGCCGGAATGTTGGCGGCGGCCACCCACTGCTCGGCGCTCAACAATTCATAATTGTCGCTATCCGCGGGCAGCTGCATCGCCAGATCGGCGTACGCTTGCGCGGCTTCGGCATGTTTGCCGTCGCGCACCAGGCGCGCGGCATGTTCCTGTTTGTCGACCGGAGTTTCCACCGGCCTGAAGAGGCTGCAGGCGGTCGCAAACAACGACACGGTCAATATCGCGTATCGCGCCAACCGTGGACGTCGAGAGATCGCTGCCATACCCTGCGCTCCTGATTCTTCGAATAGAGGCGCGGATTATAGTGACAAATCACCTGGCAGGCCTGCCGGCCGCGGGGAGGCTCTATGTGGTTGCCACCCCGATCGGCAATTTGGGCGATTTGTCCCCTCGGGCGCGCGAGGTGTTGTCGGCGTGCGCGCTGATTGCAGCGGAGGACACGCGCCACACCGGAATTCTCCTCAAGCACTTTGGTATCGGTACGCCGCAGGTATCGCTGCACGATCACAACGAAGCGCCACGGGCGATTGAAATAATTGCACGGCTGCGCGAGGGCAAGTCGGTTGCGCTGGTGAGCGATGCCGGCACGCCGGCTATCAGCGACCCCGGCTTTGAGTTGGTGCGCGCGGTGGCGGCAGCGGGCATCGAGATCGTCGCAATCCCCGGACCTTGCGCGGCGATTGCTGCGCTGTCGATAGGTGCACTGCCCACGGACCGGTTCTGTTTCGAGGGCTTTTTGCCGGCGCGCGGCGCGGCTCGCAGGCATAGGCTCCAATCGCTTGCGCAAGAACCGCGCACGCTGGTGATCTATGAATCCCCACACCGCGTGCGTGAGACGCTGGAGGACTGCGTCACCGCGTTCGGCGAAGCACGTGCCGCGGCGATCGTGCGCGAGGCGACCAAACTGCACGAGACGACCTACCGCGGCTCGCTGCTCGATCTATGGAACAGGGCGAAGTCCGATGCGGATGTCGCGCGCGGCGAGATCGTCCTGCTCATCGGCGGTGCGCCGCAAACTGCTGCTTTGGCCGATGATTCGGAGGCGAAAGCAGGGCTGGACAAGGTGCTCGTCGCGCTGCTGGCTGAATTGCCGCTGAAACAGGCCGCGCGTTTGGCGGCGCAAATAACCGGCTCGCGCGATAACGAGGCCTATAAGCGCGCGCTTATCCTCAAACAGCAATCGACCTCGCATTAGCGCTCATACTTAGCGTATGGTGCACACCGGAGTCGGCCAGACAGTCGCTGTCCTTGCCCGGCAAGGATGGAGGAAAGTCCGGGCTCCACAGGGCACGGTGCCAGGTAACGCCTGGGAGGCGCGAGCCTACGGAAAGTGCAACAGAAAGATACCGCCTAAGTGCCGCGCAAGCGGCGCCGGTAAGGGTGAAATGGTGCGGTAAGAGCGCACCGCGCGGGTGGCAACACCAACGGCACGGCAAACCCCACCTGGAGCAAGACCAAATAGGGAAGCGAGCGGCTTAACGGCCGCTACATGTGGCCCACATGGGCTTCCGGGTAGGTCGCTTGAGCTGCGCGGTGACGCGTATGCCAGAGGAATGACTGTCCACGACAGAACCCGGCTTAACGGCCGACTCCTTTTTTAGGCGCTTGCGCGCCGGGTTTCCCGGGGCCTTAGGAAGGCCCCGCAGGATAGCGCGGCCATTAAGAGCGGAAGGCGCTTGCGCGCCGGGTTTCCCGGGGCCTTAGGAAGGCCCCGCAGGATAGCGCGGCCATTAAGAGCGGAAGGCGCTTGCGCGCCGGGTTTCCCGGGGCCGAGGCGGCCCCGGCCCAGAGCAAGGCCGGTAAGAGCCGGAACAGGCGCTCGCGCGCCATTTCCCTCAGGCCTGAGCGAAGCAGAATGGGTTTTGCACGCAATTTTACCGGGCGCGAGCGCGTGGCCGCCCAAAAACTCGGACGTTAGTAGCGAGATCGCAGACTTTCGCCGAAGTTAGCGACATTCCACACCTACAGTTCTTTCCACAAAGATCTCCTAACAGATTGATTCGTCTGACGCACTTGAACCTGGCGTGCGGCATGGCGGCAAAATGTGACCTAAGTCACTGTCGGCACGGGTTTTTTTTACCATAAGGCGTTGACAGTGCGCGTTCGCGCTCCCTATAGTGGTGCCCGGTGGGAAATTGTGGGAGAAAATGGGTTTTCGGACCCTACAAATCATGTTCAGGGGTGCCAACAAACTAACGCTCGACGTGAAAGGCAGGCTGGTGATGCCCACCCGCTACCGGGAACGCCTGCAGGAGCGTTGCGGAGGCAACTTAGTGGTGACCGTGGACAAGGATCAATGCCTGCTGATTTACCCCCTGCCGGATTGGGAAGACATCGAGCGGAAACTCAACAAATTGCCCACCTTGAATCCCCAGGTGCGGCGCTTGCAGCGGTTGATGATCGGTCACGCCACGGATCTGGAACTCGACGCGCACGGGCGGCTGTTGTTGCCCGCGAACTTGCGCGAATTCGGTCAATTGACCCGTGACGCGATGTTGGTCGGACAAGGGTTGCGATTCGAATTGTGGGATGAGGCGCGCTGGAACGAGCGTTGCGGCGAATGGTTGGCGAGCCCGGATAGCACCACGGATTTGTCCGGCGAACTCGACACGTTGTCGTTCTAGCGGCTTTTGGCGGTGGAAGAGATTGCGGGGGTTCACACGGCGGTCCTGTTACCCCAGGTACTGGCGGCGTTGAACATTCAGGCGAGTGGCACTTACATGGACGCCACTTTTGGTCGAGGCGGACATGCAGGTGCGATTTTGGAGAAGCTCATCGCGAACGGCCGATTGTTGTGCCTCGATCGTGATCCGACGGCAATTGCGGAGGCCAGGGCCCGTTTCTCCTCAGATCCGCGTGTGTCGGTTTTTCTCGCGCCGTTCTCTTCGCTGGCGCTCTGCGCCGATCAGGTTCAGCCGGGTCTCAAGTTCGACGGCATTCTGTTCGATCTTGGCGTGTCATCGCCGCAGATCGATGATGCGTCGCGCGGTTTCAGTTTCATGCAGGACGGCCCTCTCGACATGCGCATGACGGCCGGCGAGGGCATGAGTGCCGCGGACGTGGTCAACGGTGCGCCGCTCGATGAGCTCATCCGTATATTTCGCGAATTCGGCGAAGAGCGCCAGGCGCCGCGCATCGCGCGCGCAATCGTCACCGACCGTCAAAAGAAGCCCTTCGAGCGCACGCTTGAACTCGCCGAGATGATTTCCCGGGTCGCGCGCAGCAAGGAGCGTCACAAGCATCCGGCCACGCGCGTATTCCAGGCGCTGCGCATTTACGTCAACGGCGAACTGAAGGAACTCGAGTCAGCCCTCGACATCGCTCTCGAGCGATTGGCGCCGCACGCAAGACTGGCCGTCATCAGTTTCCATTCGCTGGAAGACCGCATGGTGAAGCAATTCATGCGCCGCCACTCGCAGCCGGATCCCATGTACGCTGGGCTGCCCAACATTCCTGCGCATGCCCGGCCCAAGCTCGCACTGGTCGGCAAATCCATCGAGCCCGATGCCGATGAGAGCAGCAGAAATCCCCGTTCGCGCAGCGCCCACCTGCGCGTGGCCGTCCGCCTCGAAGTAGGAGTCGCAGCATGAAATATCGCCGCTGGTTGCCGATGGTGCTGCCGCTGCTGTGGCTGGCGGTGCTCGGCTCCGCCGTGCAAGTGATTTATGCGCGGCACAAGGCGCGCGACATGTTCGTGCGCTTGGAAAAGCTCAATGCCGAACGCGATTCGCTCGACATGGAGTGGGGGCGCTTGCAGCTCGAGCAAAGCTATTGGTCCTCGCATGCCTTCGTCGAGCGGGTGGCGAACGCCAAATTGCAGATGAGCCTGCCGCAAACCCGGGACGTGAGGATCGTGCGGCCGTGAAATTACGCTCCGAGGAAAGCACGCGGCAGGACAAGACTTATCGCTGGCGCTCGGCGGTGGTCTTAGGATTGGTCGTCCTCGGCGCGATCGGGCTGACGGCGCGCGCCGTGGAACTGCAGCTGATGGATCATGGATTCCTCGCCAGGCAGGGCGATCAGCGCTCGATGCGCGTCGTCAAAATCGCGGCGCATCGCGGCGCGATCACCGACCGCAACGGGGAGCCGCTGGCGGTCAGCACGCCGGTGGACAGCATCTGGGTCAACCCGCAAGAGCTCAACGACAACATCGACCAGCTGCCGAAGCTCAGCAGAGCGCTCAAAGAGGACCAGCAGACCCTCGCGCGTCGCATCACGAGCAATCTCGATCGCGAATTTCTGTATTTGGTGCGCCATATGCCGCCCGAGCAGGCGGCGCACATCAAGGCGTTGGGCATTCCGGGCGTGTACCTGCTGCGCGAGTACCGCCGCTACTATCCGGCAGGTGAAGTTTCCGGGCACCTGCTCGGTTTCACGACGGTCGATGACAAAGGCCAGGAGGGTCTGGAACTCGGCTTCGATCAATTGTTGAACGGCCAGGACGGTGCAAAGCGCGTCATTCAAGATTCTCTCGGCCGCTACGTCGAGAACGTCGAAAGCATTCGGGCGCCGCGGCCGGGCCACGATCTGGTCACCAGCATCGATTTGCGCATCCAGTATCTGGCGTATCGTGAACTGAAGGCGGCGATGCAGGAATACCGCGCACACGCAGGCTCTGTGATCGTGATCGATGTCGACACCGGCGAAGTGCTGGCGATGGTGAATCAGCCTTCGTACAATCCCAACGACCGCGAGCAATTGAAAGCCGGCCTGTACCGCAATCGCGCCGCCACGGATATTTTCGAACCCGGCTCGAGCATCAAGCCCTTCATCATGGCGGCGGCGCTTGCCTCCGGACAGTACCACCCCGACAGCGTGATCGACACCTCTCCCGGATTCTTCAAGGTGGGCAACAAGGTCGAGGAGGATGAACATAATTTCGGTGTGATCGACCTGGCGACGATCCTGGCGAAATCCAGCAACGTCGGCACCGCGAAAATCGCGCTGTCGCTGCAGCCCGAACAAATCTGGAGCACGTTGATCGGCTTGGGTCTGGGGCAGGTGACCGGCGGCAACTATCCGGGTGAATCCGCCGGTATGTTGAGCCACTATTCTCACTGGCGACCCGTAGGCATCGCCACGCTGTCGCACGGCTATGGTTTGTCGGTGACGCCTCTGCAGCTGGCGCATGCCTACGCCACCATCGGCGCGGGGGGCGTCAAGCGGCCGGTCTCATTCGAGCGGGTCACCGGTCCGGTGGCCGCAGAGCGCGTGATGGATCCGAAGGTCGCGCGCGAACTCGTGCAATTGATGGAGCAAGTGGTCGAAAAAGGCGGCACCGCGACGCGCGCCTCGCTCATCGGCTACCGGGTATCCGGAAAGACGGGTACCGCGTTCAAGTCAATCGCAGGCGGCTATTCCACCGACCGGATCATGGCGGTATTTGCCGGCTTGGTGCCGGCGTCGCACCCGAAGCTGGCCACGGTGGTGGTGATCGACGAGCCGAGCCGGGATTTGCACGAGGTCGGCACGCTGGCCCAGGGCGGTACGGTCGCGGCGCCGGTGTTCGCCAGCATCATGTCCGGCGCGCTTCGCTTGATGGATATTCCGCCCGACGATCTGCAAAACGTTCCGCCCGCCGCCCTCGTGCAAGCGAACGAAAATCCATGAGCGCCGCTCTCATGTGGCTGCTCGATGGCATCGCAAAAATTCCTGCCACCGAAGCGCGTGTTTCCGATCTCACGCTCGACAGCCGCCAGGTGCGCGCGGGAAGTTTGTTCTTTGCGCTGCCGGGCCAAAACGTGCATGGGCTCGATTTCGCGGCGGAGGCCGCCACGCGCGGTGCCAGCGTCGTGCTGTGGGAAGCCGGCGACGATGTACTGCCCCCGGTGCTGCCGCCTGGCGTGTTTGCCGCCGCCATCCCTGACTTGAAGAAGCTGGTGGGCCGCATCGCCGACCGCTTCTTCAACTGGCCATCCTCGCATCTGCGAATCGTGGGAATCACGGGCACCAATGGCAAGACCACGTGCGCTTACCTGTTGGCGCAATGCCTGGAGCGCTTGGGGAACGCTGCCGCGTATATGGGCACCATTGGCTGGGGCCGTCCGGATGCGCTTGCGGAGCCGACCCATACGACCCCCGACGCCGTCACGGTGCATCGCACGCTCGCGCAGCTGCGCGCTTCCGGTGTCCGGGAGCTGGCCATGGAGGTTTCCTCGCACGCGCTCGATCAAGGACGGGTGGATGCCGTGCACTTTCAAGCCGCGGCCTTCACCAACTTGACGCGCGATCACCTTGACTATCACGGCACCATGCGCGAGTACGGCGCGGCAAAGGCCAGGCTGTTTCAGGCGGCCGAGCTCAAGCACATCGTGCTCAACGTCGGCGATGAGTTCGGTCGCGCGCTGGCGCAAACGTACACCGGCAGTGCCTCACTGATCGCCATTTGGGTGGGCGCCGGGGATTCAGGCTGGCTGGCCGACCGCGAAGTGCACGCAACACAGGTGCGCATGGAATCGCGAGGCATTTCGATGGAGCTGGACGGCAGCTTCGGCAAGCTCACGGTAAAGACGCAGCTCATGGGCCGATTCAACGCCGAGAATTCTCTCATCGTCATCGCGTGCCTGCTGTCCTTCGGTGTTTCACTGACCGACGCGGCAAATGCATTGGCCGAATGCAAGCCGGCCCCCGGCCGGATGGAAGTGCTCAACGCCGACGCCCGCAACAAGCCGACCGTGGTGGTCGACTATGCCCATACCCCGGATGCGCTGGCAAAGGCCTTGAGCGCCGCGCGCGAGCATTGCACGGGAGCTTTGTGGTGCGTATTCGGTTGCGGCGGCGACCGTGATGCGGGCAAGCGTCCCGTCATGGGCGCGATCGCCGACGAGCTGGCCGATCAGATCATCGTGACCGACGACAATCCGCGCTCCGAGGATCCGCAGGCCATCACGGCCGCGATCGTCAGCGGCATCAAGTCGCATGCCGTGCGCGTCATTCACGACCGCGGCGACGCCATCGCCACGGCGCTGAAGGAAGCGCAGGCCATCGATGTGGTGTTGATCGCCGGCAAGGGCCACGAGGATTACCAGATCTACGGACACACGCGCAGATCGTTCAGCGATCGAAGCGAGGCGCTGCGCTACCTGGGAGCCGCAGCTTGAATCCGGGAGCCGCACAATGAATCGGACGTTGCGAGATGCCGCGCGGGTGGTCGGGGGCACGCTTCACGGAGACGACCGCCCGTACGGCTGCGTCTCCACCGACAGCCGTACTCTCAAGCCTGGAGCGCTGTTCGTGGCGTTGCGCGGCCCGAACTTCGATGGGACGGCATTTGTTCAAGCGGCCGCGGCGCAGGGCGCGATCGGCGCACTGGTGGAACGCGAGACACCGGCCGCGCTGCCGCAGGTCGTGGTCGCGGACCCGCTGCATGCGCTGCAGGAGTTGGCGAGAAACTGGCGCTTGGGCTTCACGTTGCCGGTGGTCGCGGTTGCCGGCAGCAACGGCAAGACCACCGCCAAGGAAATGACCGCCGCCATTTTGTCGCGCATGGGCCATTGCATGGCGACACGGGGCAATCTCAACAATCACATCGGCGTTCCCGTCACGCTCATGCGGCTGGAATCGGCGCATCGCAGCGCCGTCATCGAGATGGGCGCCAATCGCATCGGCGATGTCGCCGGGTTGATGCGCATTGCACAACCCACCGTCGGTCTGATCACGAACGCAGGCGCCGAGCATCTGGAAGGATTCGGCAGCCTCGACGGTGTCGCCAAGGGTGAGGGAGAAACAGTTTCCCATCTCGAGGCCGGCGGCACCGCCGTCATCAATGCCGACGATGCTTACGCCGACTATTGGCGCGGCATTTCGGGCGCCAAACGCATCGTGACCTTCGGCGTGCACAAGAGTGCGGATTTCGCCGCCAAGAATGTCGCGCAAGGCATCGAGCGCGGTGAGTTCGCAACGCGCTTTACCTTGAGTTCACCGTTGGGCGAGCGCTCGATCATGCTCAAGGCGGGCGGCGCGCACAATGTCGGCAATGCCCTGGCGGCCGCGGCTGCCGCCGGCGCGGCCGGCGCATCGCTCGAGGACATTGCCCTCGGACTCGCGGACTTTCGCGCGGTCTCCGGGCGTCTGCAGCTCAAACCGGGCGTTCGCGACAGCTGGATCATCGACGATTCGTACAATGCCAATCCCAGTTCGGTGCGCGCCGGCCTCGAGGTGCTGCGCTCTCTCTCGGGAGTGACCTGGCTGGTCCTGGGCGACATGGCAGAGCTTGGCGAATCCAGTCAAGACAGTCATGCTCACGTGGGCAGTTACGCGCGCGATTGCGGGATCAAACGCTTATTTGCCTTCGGCCCCTTGAGCTCCAGAGCGGTGGAAACCTTCGGTCCCGGGGCGGAATGGTTTGCGGATGTCGACGCGTTGACGCGCCGCCTGCAGGCGGAACTGTCTCCCGGCGTAACGGTGTTGATCAAGGGTTCCCGCATCAATCGCTTGGAACGGGTGGTGCAGGCGCTCAGCGGCGGCGGTGCCGGCTCCGGTCCCATGATGAGGGCGGGCTGACATGCTGCTGCTCCTCACCGAATATCTGGCGAAGTTCTACAGCGGCTTCCATGTATTTCAATATTTGACGCTGCGCGGAATCCTGGCCGCAGTGACCGCCTTGCTGGTGGCGCTGCTCATCGGGCCGGGGATGATTTCTCTCTTGAGCCGCTATCAGATCGGCCAGGTGGTGCGCAGCGACGGGCCGAAATCTCATTTGCAAAAATCCGGCACGCCCACGATGGGCGGCGGTTTGATTCTGGTCGCCATGGGCATCGGCACCCTGCTCTGGGCCGATCTGTCGGTCCGGTTCGTGTGGGTGCTGCTCGGGACCACGCTCGCCTTCGGCTTGATCGGTTTCTACGATGACTACTTGAAACTCGTGGTCGGAAACTCCAAGGGTCTGGCGGCGCGCTACAAATATCTGGCGCAGTCGGTGGCGGCCCTGACCATTGCGTTTGCGCTGCATGGCATGCACCAGATGCCCTCAGAAACTTCTCTGTATGTTCCGTTCTTCAAGACCGTGGCGGTGCCGATGTCCACGCTGGGGTTCGTGGCCTTCGCCTACTGCGTCATCGTCGGCAGCAGCAATGCGGTGAATCTGACCGATGGTCTCGATGGCCTGGCGATCATGCCCGCGGTCATGGTGGCGGCGGCG
>Ga0210406_10001688_pt1 | contig 26386 bp, 26 predicted proteins | sample IncBWC30MmetaG_FD_155454 | JGI IMG/M metagenome (GOLD analysis project Ga0210406, IMG submission 155454) | Forest soil microbial communities from Barre Woods Harvard Forest LTER site, Petersham, Massachusetts, United States - Inc-BW-C-30-M | ecosystem: Environmental > Terrestrial > Soil >... | reverse complement strand
AGTAGGCCAGGTACTGTTCACGTTCCGCTAAAAGGGGAGCCGCGAGTTGGGCATGTCGAACCCGACTCCAGTTGAAAATTCTGTCGATAATGCCCACTGCATGCATGAAGGACCACCGTCGTAAGAAGATTTAGACTATTAGGCCTTCCTAAGTACATTCTTTACAGATCTTGTGGGCAGGTTGTGTAGGTTACGGCTTGGTTATCAACCAGTTGCGTGCCGTGCCGTGAATCGTGAATATTGAGGGGAAGGAGCTTGTGGTTCCTGCCGAGGGTGCATTCGGCCCATCGAGCGGCGAGCTACGAAGTCGCCAGACCCGAAGGGGCGGTTCGTCAACGTGGCGCTACGAGTTGGGAGGCGCGGCTAACGTTTGGAGGGTTGTAAACAGGGAGCGATGAGTGTACTTTGCCGTGCAGTTACAGCCGCAGGTGCAAACCCGTCACCACAGTGCAGTCATCGGCAGATAGAGAAGGGGAGATTCAGCAATGAAGTTACCCTTGTCCCTAAGGGGTATCTCAATGCCTGCCGGTTGCGATTGGAGTCGACGGTCCAAATTGTTCTATCAAATGTGGCTACCGCGTCAAGATAGATACTTCCCGGCCTTATAAACCACGGCCTCTAGCGGTTCCTGCCATTTTTGATCGAGGGGTCCGTCGATCTTCAACCGGCTGATGCCACTTTTCTTCCAGGTTTCTTCGATCGTGGGTGAATAGACGCTGAGTTCGAACACTGACATTGTCTTTTGCGCTCGTTTGGGCAACATGCGGTTGTATTCGTTGTGCAACTCTTCTTTGATCCATTGGGCCAGACTCCTGATTTCAGCCTGCGTATCGACCGAGAGCGGCTTCGACTCAAGAAGTCTCAGAGCGTAAGCACCTTTTTCTTTGATCGTTTGGAGTCGTTGCAGAATTTCCGTGCGTGTCATGAGGGTCTCAGTTGTCGGTCAGGGAAGGGAACTGTTCTCGATATGGTATCCCGGAAACGAGGGCGTTCGCGAATCTCTTGGCTCGCTGAGCCCGTTGTGCCTGAAATGTCTTCACGGGCAGTTCATGGAGATGCGATTGCGCATCGATCGATGACGCTTCCAGCATTCTTTTCTATGGGCGGCAACTTGATGGACTCGGCAAACGTTTGAGAGCCTTCTTTGCCTCTGCGGCTGGCGGACCGTTCGGCAGAATTTTCAAATAGGTCTGGTAGACGTCCCTGGCCTCATCTCTTTTGCCAAGCTTCTCTAGAGACTCGGCCAGCCCGAAAATTGCCACGGGATCCTCTGGTTCGTAACGCAAGGCCTCACGAAATCGCGATTCCGATCCTCTGTAATTCTTGTCCCTGTAATAGATCTCACCCGCATCCCGATTTCTTTGAGCTTCACGCTCCGCTTCGGGCAAGCGGGCGGACGGGTCTTGCGCAGGCGAAGACCAGCACGAGTGATAGACCACGTCAGCGCAATGGGGAGTGATCCGATCGAGTGCTCGTTTTACTTTTGATTTCGTCGTGCCGGCCGGAGATGGCAGACTGCCCAAATCCGGGAGCGGCGCATCGGGAGGCGAAGGAGGGTGATTGAGAGGTGCCTGCGGCGGGGAGATCGTGTTGGTAGATGGCGGGTTCGAAATTGGTTTGCGCCTGAATCGACAACGCAAGCCCTGATACCAGAACCAGCATTAGCCATGAGGAATTCATTACGCGCTCCGCCGGACTAACCACTAAGCCACAGCATCGGGATCAAAGCGTCTACTCGAGCGGATGATAGACCATTTTGCCGCGCCGGTCGAGCGTTACCCGCTGCACGAAAAACGGGGCGAGCTAAACCGGTCGAGACCGCATCCGCCTTCGATGATCTCCTCGCGACAAGAATTCTCTTGATCCAGTCCTCTACATGGGGCCAGCCGTTCAAATGGCCATATTTCTCCAATAGCCGTGAGCCCCGATGGGCTTCAGTCGCGAGTCAGGACTGCGGATAGTACTCCGAGGCGATTCTCGCGGAGGTTACGGGTCAGATTGCCGATTAGAGCCGGGAAATCCGGCCCCATCACTACACCGAGGTTCGGTCCGTTCGGCGGCGATCCGGCCGTGGCCGCCTTGAACCAGTCGAGCGCGGTCTGGGTGTCGTCGCGCCAGAGGACAGCCTTGTACCCGGCTTGTTCAAGCGCCCTGCGCGTATCGCCCTCGCTGAGCAGGAAGCTGGTCGAAGCGTCGCGTGCCCACGGCGCGGGATACACGACATCGCCATCCCGAAGTACCAGGTCGTAGGTGGCAAACCGGCCGCCCGGCGTCAGGATCCGGCGAACCTCGGCATAGAGGGCGGGGCGGTTCTCGACGTTCATCGCTACGTGTTGCAGGAACACCGTATCGAAGGCCGCGTCCTCGAAAGGCAGATGCAGGCCATCGCTCACCTGGAACGTGACGCGATCGGACAGCATGCAGCGCGCCGTCAGGTAGGTGGCCGCATCGATGAAACCGGGGCTCAGGTCGACGCCTGTCACCTTACAGCCGAAGGTGGCGGCTAGATAGCGCGCCGGGCCGCCGATGCCGCAGCCTAGATCCAGCACGCGGATCGATGGCTCGAGCCCAGCGGCGGCGGCCAATTCGGCGGTGGCGAGGATGCCTCGGGTATGGAACTGGTCGAACGGAGCAAGCTGAGCGACGCTTAGTGTCTGACCTTCGTCCGTGATCGTCGCGAGCGCCGACTTGATCCGGTTGGTGAGGTCCGTGGGGCTATAGTGCTCGCGCACCTTGGTGGCGGTATCGGTCATAACGGTTCTCCAGGAAAGATCGTTTATCGGGTGCGGCTGATCCCGGGCTAAGATGCGACCACAGCGCCAGCCATCGCCGCCTTGGGCTGAGAACGCAGCAGCAAGTAGAAAGCGGCAATGTGCGTGATCATCAGAGCGGGTACGTAGATGATCGGGATGACATATGTGGAGCCCAGCTCCCCAGCCATCGCAGGAAGGCCGACCCGGACCGCGTGGTAGTAGTCGAGGACGAGATCGGCGATTCCAACGACATTGAAGGCGACGGTTAAGGTCCAAAACAGCGGGCGTATTCTTATCGCGAGAAGCGCCAGAAGCGCCAGTACACCGGTAACAAAGTCACCATAGGCAGCGAACGTAGCAAAGCTGGCAGGCAGATTGGGTCCGACGACGCCTGGAAGAATAAAGACCAGGCCGAAGAAGCGGAAGCTGTGAATCGTAGCGATGACGCGTTGCGCTTCGAAACTGTCCATCGACTTGAGCCTTGGCCAGAAGTACACGCTGAAGCAGAGCAAGCACGCTACATAACCTAAAACGAGATGGATGTTGAAGATGGTGTCCGGCGACATTTTATCCTCCTATCGCATGGCCTGAGAGACATGATCGTCTCCTTCCAGGGTTTCTTCCTGCGCAGCGCTACCGCGAGTAGAGTCACTGCTGCGCACTTGGGCCTACCAACATCCTGAGCGGCATCAAGGGTCCGACGGGAATGTACTCGTGATCCATTAAGTGTTCCTTCGCGAGCGGCAGCGTTTGCATAATGGCTCGCGCCTCGTCCTCTGTCTTCGCGTCGACCAGGAAGATGACGCCTTTGCCATCGCCCCGCGAATACCACTCGCGGATTTTCCCGTCGAGGTAGAGCCTCACAGTTGCCCGAACCTCTGACGGCATCACGTCCAGGATTTGTTGAACGGTTACGCCCTGCCTGGGAGTCTGAATGACCAGCACTTCGGTGGTTTTAGGGATAGCCACACTGGGCACGCCTGAGGCGGCCCCGGGCTGTGATTGCGCTACGGAGGCTACCGGTAGCACTGCCATGAGTAAAGGGATCAGGAATTTCATCGGTTCACCTCTCGATTCAGTCTGGTTATCGTTCCGCTTCGCTGGAAAGAGTACGAGAGTACTCTTTTTGAGCAAAAAAACTACTCTTCAGCGAAGCATTTTATAAAAAAGTTCCTCGCCTCCATCAACCTCTGCTCACGCCTTTGTGGGGACAAGGTCATCCGGGCCGCAATCAGCACCCCAGCCATACTGGGGAACAACAGCTGAAACTTCGCCACTTTTTCTTCTCGCGTCTGACCAGGAACAAATGGCAGTACCCGCTCCCGGTACGCTTCTCGCGACGCCTCAATCCGTTTCCGCACGGACAATGGCTTTCGTACGAACTCGGGCCCGAGGGCGGAGACCACACAACCCATTCCTGGCGAATTCGCGTGGCGTGCGCTTAGATAGTGTTCGATGATGGCTCGCAGAGCCTGACCTTCGGGCGCGGACTTTGCAACTTCCAGCATGCCGTTTCCCATCTCGTCAAATGCCCGTGCCACCGCTTCGACGAACAGGTCGTCCTTGCTCTCAAAATGCCGGTAGAAGCCCCCTTTCGTCAGGCCTACCTTCTTCATCACTGTCCCGATGCCGCTGCTGTCACCGCCGTGCTCGCGGAAAGAGCGAGCGGCCACGGAAAGAATGTTCTCGTGGTTCAGCGCTTTGTGTTCCAGAGAGTACCGCATAATTCCAAAGAGTACGCTAGTACTCTAATCCCTGTCAAGGCCATAATTGATCTTGCTAACGCCAACCGCGACATAGATATGACGAGCAAAATCCGCTGTCGAAGGCTCCGGGCGTATAACGGGTTACACCGTCCAGGGCATAGCTTCCTGTTAGGCGACTACTCGGGAGTTGACCAAGTTCCGAGAAAGTCTATCGATGTTTGGGGAGCTGATCGCGAGCTATCAGCAAAGGCTGGATGCGATGCCAGTAGAACGGGAGGAGCGGGTGCAGGGGCTGGTCGATCAGGTGCGGCGGAGCGATGCAATTTTGGCGGTGCTTCAAGTGGAGCGAGAGGCGCTGATCCGGTTGCGGGATGAGGGACAAATTGATGATGAAGTGCTGAGGACGCTGCAGCGAGAGCTCGACTTAGAAGAGAGCCGTGTGCACACGGGATCGGTTGTAGTGCACTAGAATCGGCACTCGAATTACTAATCGTATTTGATTCGCTGCCTATGGTGCCTCGGGCATGCGATTTGCCGCACTGGCCGCATTTAGTCTTTCCAGTACGCCCTTGAGCGCGCATCGAGCTTCCGCCCCAGCTTTGCCAAGCTTGCCTGCAGCCGTTAGGCGCTGGTAATTTGCTCGCCGGATTCGGCCTCCCGCTCGTATCGCCCTCTTGGCTTTAGGGACGACATCGAATGGCGGTTTGCCTGCGTGCTGTCGAAGACTAACTATTGGCTCTGATTCAAAAATACCGAGATCTTTAGCTTCTACTTTGTTCTTTTCTCTCATCACCATCATCCCGCCTTCCTGCCAATTCCTCTCAGGGCTTTCATTGCCTTCTCGACAGGTCTTCCTCTTCAGGTTCTCGCAGTGGGTTTCTGCACCTGGCCTCGCGCGGAGGCAAGCAGTCCCGCGATCGGGCCAGACTCAGGCTGGTCCGTTCACCAACTCATATCCGACCAAGGACCTCCCGAAAACCGGAATCTACGTAAAAACCTATAAGCAGCCGACACCCTTGGGTGATCTCCGGCTGACGCGCATGACACAATTTCGTTACAGCTTTTTTACGCCGTGAAGAGTGAGATAGACCTGTAGACGAAGGTTCCGAAAGCGCTTTTTTTAACCAGCCATCCTACAACCCTATCGTGCAGAGCTCAACACATCTATCGTCGCCGCTGCGCCGCCCTCGGCGCCCACGTCGCTGAGGTTCCCTCATCGCCGTCCGCCCCGAAGCACGCGGCCTCAAGGCAGGCAGTAAGCTACTCCCCTACTTGAGGTACCTAAAGAACAAAGGCGAGAATTTTCATCCTCGCAGAAGAAGGAGCACAAATTGTGAGCTTAGAGTCCGCACAAGAACCTCCGAGTACACGGAGAGCTTTCCTGTGTTGCGATGAGCGCTCCGGAAGTCGCATCTAGCCTCACTAGCTCGACTCCTCTCCGCTCATCACAGCATACGATCTGTGAATTGAGCGCGTGAGCTAGTGGTCCTCCAACCCCGACTCACCCCCCTCCCTAAACCGATGATTCGTGCCGTCGTCCGATCAGCGCCCCGAGTGCTTGCTCGGTTGCGCCTGCGCGGACCAAAAAGGGTGAACGATGAACGACAAGCTTTTTACCTTGAGTAAGACACGTCATCTGATTTGTGCCTGGGTATCTACAGGCGATGCAAAGACGCCACTCGCATGCGTATGGGTTGACGCAGAGACTTCCCGCACGGCTCCCTCCGCACAAACCGCTTCAAATGATGAATCTGGGGGGGATGCGTCTGTACGCAGTAATTGTCCCAGGAGAACAATTTGATTTACAAGGTGCGATGGAAGGCCTCCGGGTCTTCAAAGCCCATGCTCACGTTCGTTGAGACGGTCACACCGGAAGCAGCCAAGGCGCAGGTAGAACAACTCAATGGTGATTTCTCTTGCTTTGACCACGTCATTCAGGTGCAGACCGTAGCCGGAGAAGTCGTATTGAATTGCCCGGTGCCAACGCGTATCTGATCGATCTTGAGTTGCTGCGAGATCTCAATAGACGCAGACGATTACCGTCTGCGACGACGGATCAGGGTCTAAGAGCTGGAGACACTCCGACACACGGAAGGGATTCGACCAATGATTCGGAAGCCGGTAACAGAGCGACACTAGCTGAGCGCAGAGAAGTACCGACATTAAGGGGTCAAACCAATCAAAAAGGGGTTAGTGATTGTGGCCTTCTCGGCTCGGCGAGGACCATACCGCTGTCGAGACGTGAAGTTAACAGAAGAATGAAAGCCCACGCGAAGCAATCGGCTCGCGACATGATCGGCATGTTGACCGGAAGCGAAAAAATCCCATGGATGGCCGAGCAATCTTCCGCCGAGCTTTTGGAAGATGCGTTGCAAACTCGTGCTGGCAAAGGGCTTAGCCATGAAACGGTCGGCGCATCATCGACTGAAGGCGTGGAGGTTCTTCCAGCAAACAGCTACCCCGCAGGAATTCGTTGGCCGCGGCGCCTACGGTGACCTATCGACCGGTGAATCTGGGGGAGCATTTCAACTATCTACTCGAAGGGTGCGCGGATGCCATGATACCCGGCGCGACTCGTGTCAAGGCGCGATGCTCAAGCCCATCCTCGGCAGGGTGCTTACGGCATCGAGGACGACCTGAAGGACGAAGAGGGAAAATCGCACCCATGCGCCGATCCGGGTGTGGAAGCACCCGATTCCCATCGCCAGAAGGACGCAGCCGGCGCTCGTACCATTTTGCTGGGGGATATTCAGCGCCGGCCTCGTGAGATCTCTTCGTGAATCACTGGTCGGTATGGCGCTTACACCAGCCACCTGAGTGCCCGATCACGGCCTTTTGCAAGTCGGTTATCTGGGATCTCTCAAAATAATCTCACTGGTCAGCAGCCTTTCGATACTAAAAGGCTGCCCCCTGATGATACTTGGTGCTCATAAAACCTGCCTACGACGGGGGCGGAAAATAATTCTGTGAACAAGTAACATCTCGGCTATACTTCGGCCACCTTTCAAAATTGGAATTTTCGGAGACCCAACTGATGCGCCGTAGAGCTTCTTGCGTATGTTGTCTGGTTTTTTTTGTGCTCGCTTCACTGGCCGGTCTCGTTAGTTCCGCTCAAACGCAGCCTTCGGCTCCTGCTTCTGAGCAGACGCCACCCTCCCAACAATCACAGAATGAGGGACATGTTCAGACCGGTGGTAATACGGTTCAGGACATCGAATCGAAGTGTGGGTTCAGCCTAACAGAGACCGATGCGAAGAAGATCCGCAAGGCGAATGCGTGTGTTGCCGACGCGATTCGGATTCGGCAGGAGCGCTTGCGGCTGGAATACAGGCTGGAGACAACGAAACAGGCGGAGGCACAGCTTGCCGCCGCTCTCTCGAAACAGCCGGCTAAGCAGGCGGCGGAGGAGGCGGTCCAACCTAGCCCTGCACCAGCTGGAGGCGCAAGCGGCGGAGGAGCGGGCGCAGTCACACCAACTCCCGGTATGACGCCTACCCAGTACTTTGTCGGCGGTTCGTTGTCGGGAACTCCTTCGACCTGTATCGCAGGAAACGCGATTAGCAATTCGGCGTTTATTAGGGTGCACCGCGATGTTCTAACGCCGCAGACTAGTGCGGATGATTTCGGCTACCGATTGGGGCGCCGGTTCGTCGTGTACCAGGTAACGATTGAGAACGGGAACAGAGACTATCAATTCATGCTGCAGGATGTGAGTGTCGACTTCAGTCTGCAGTTTGGTGCAGCCCCCGGGACATATATGTACAGCGCATCGGGGCAAGACCTGACGCTACTGCGTGGGGTACCGGAGAAAGGACAAGATCTGGATCCGCGCAACAAAGTGCTGCATATATTACAGGGTATTGGTTCTGTGGCGGGGGCGGTGAGCGGCCTTACGAGTTTCGCCGACGTCATGGGGCCTTCGGTCGCGATATTCAATGGATCATTTCTCCAAGCGTACACGACAATAGCACCGGACCATACTGGCACACAGTTGAACCGTTTGAGCGACAGTGCCTTTACGGCAAACACTATCATCGACAAACAACGAGCGAAGACGATAGCGATGTTTATTCCGCTAGATGAGCTATTGTCCGCAAAGGAGCAGAAACATTTTCGTAGCGATCCATATACCTTCATTGGTTTCGACGGCAGCGACGGCCGCCTGAATCAGGCGGATATCTGCGTGGATGGGACGTTCATTCAGGCTGTGACGGTGGCGGCGCCGACACTAAGTTCGGTGGCGTTCGGCCAGGGCTCCTCGACGGCGGCAGGGACCGACGCGGTGTTCGACCTGACGGGAACTAATCTGGTGGGCGGGGACACGATCCTCGTGGTGAGCAGCGGGACCGCTCCGGCGACTGCCCCGGTGACCGCGAGCGCCGATGGCAAGACCGGGACGGCCCAGGTGCATCTGCCGGCGGACTTTGACTCGACAAAGACGACATTTAAGTTGCAGTCGAAGTCGAATGCAACGCTGAACAGCGGGGCGGGCGTGACGTTGCAGGCTGCGAAGCCGGCGGCTGTTGTTGCGCCGGTTACGCCCCCCACGGGGATTGTGACGCCGACGCTGAGTGCAGCGACGCTGGAAAAGACCCCGGCGCCAGCGGCTGGAACGGACGCGACCTTGGACGTGACCGGAGCCGATCTGGTAGATGGCGACACGGTTGTCCTCATTGGAGTGGGTCCCGCGACGGCGGCGGTCAAGGTGAACGCCGGCGGCGAAACCGGGAAGGCGACGGTGCATCTGCCGCCAGACTACGTGCTGGGCACTACCACGGCGACGCTGCAATCGAAGTCGACCCCGGCGAAGAAGAGCGCTGCTGTGAAGCTGCAGGTTGCCCAGTAGAAAATCGAGGAAGATGACGGTCAGGGAGACTCGGCTATGGTTAATGCAGCAACAAAGCGGACGCTGATCCAGACGGCTTTGTCGAATGGATTTGTAAGCACTCCAGGAGGTTTCCGGAGGCGGTCGGATGTGCACCTGGTGCAACCGGGAGAGTCTGTGATCAAGCGGGCAGGCGCTTCGTTTGTGATGAACCTGGCGACGGGGCAGCTGACCGGCAGTTCAGCTGTCGGCATTGCGGCGCGAAACCCAGCGGATCAGAGCGGAGGCTGGGTGACCTGGGCGAGTTGGCGGAATGCGACGGGAACCGCAATCTCCTCGTTTGCGACGAGTTGGGTCGTGCCCGCGGCACCCGTTGCTCCGGCAAACCAACTTGTCTATCTCTTTAATGGACTGCAGAATGCGGGTGGCTCGGAGATTCTGCAGCCGGTGCTGCAGTGGGGCAGCTCGGGGGCGGGGGGCGGGCCCTTCTGGAGTATTGCCAGCTGGCACGTCGACTCACAGGGACACGCGTATTGCACGCCGGCGACGCCGGTGAATCCAGGAGATCACCTGACCGGCGTGATGACCCTGACGGGCTCGTTCAACGATGGGACTCACAATTATCGTTGTGAGTTTGCCGGCTTGGCTGGAACAGCCTTGATGGCACTGGGCACGCCGGACTTAACGGACGCTGAGGAGACGCTGGAGGCGTATGGTGTGACCGCGCAAACAGAGTACCCGGGCGGGCCGTCGACGGCGATGAGCCAGATAGACCTTCAGGTCGGGGGCAACGCGGCGCCGGTGGCGTGGGCGAGCAACACCATGCAGAATCCGCTGTATGGCGAGAACGCTGTGATCGTGAGCAATGCGTCGCCCGGAGGCGAGGTGGATCTCTGCTATTGAGCCGGGTTTTTCGGGTGGACGCCTTTACGGATGTCCGGGCCACCGCATTTTCGGCGTCGGCCTCTCAAGAGCTCGTGAATCACCGATCGGTATGGCGCTTGCACCAGCCGCCTGAGTACCCGATTACAGCCTTTTGCAGGTCGGTTATCTCGGATCTCTCAAAATAACCGCCCTGGTGAGCAGCCTTTTGGTACCAAAACGCTGCCGCCTGGTGATCCTGCTCAACGCCAACGCCGTGCTCATACATCCGGCCTAGCTGTCGTTGGTGGCATGGATGTCCCTGCCTGGCTGCCTTTTCCATCCAGAAAAAGGCCCGCTGATCGTTTCGATCCACACCCTCGCCGTCGTGATACATATTCGCTAGCGCGCTTTGTGCCTCCGCATTGCCTTGATTGGCCGCGATACTAAAATGCAAGAATGCTTCTTTAAAGTCGTCTTGTGGCAGAAGTCCCGAAGTGTACATATGACCGAGCAAAGTTCGCATTTCTGTATGATTCGGGTTTAACTCTAGCCCCCGCTTGCACGAAAGAATAGAAGAGTCATGAGATTGTAGAACTGATTCAAGCATTACCGCGGGCAGCAGGAGAGCGCTTTCGTTCACAGTATTTCGATTTAGCATCGCACTTCAGCGAGTTTTCTGTTTGGACCAATTTGCGCGAACATGCGATCACGCAAGCCCAGATCGATAATCTCTCAAAGGGCGCCAAGGTCCTCATGTCGCAGTTAGCTTCGGATCGCATGGGGATAGATCTCGGATTGACGCGACTGCGACAAGCCGTGCAGGATCTCCCGAAAGCTATAGAGGACTACCACGCCAATGCGGTATGGAAGGATCTGGACAAGAAATATAGCGCCGCAATTGAACAACCTATTATTAAAGATCCGAGCACATCACAGGGTGCGGGAGCCGTCCTGAAGTACCCCCTGCGTTCTCAGATATTTGTCCCTCAGTCTTTCAAGGTTCTCAGGTATTCTGCCGGGCTGCACCTTGAAGACTCGCGCACCTGGGCGACCATTCCAGTGCGAAAAGATATCGGAGAGTTTCTCCTCGCTTACTTGGCCTCCGACTATAGTTCGACTGCACCTCTAGTAATCCTCGGCCACCCGGGTTCTGGTAAGTCACTGCTTTCGCAGATGCTCGCGGCACAAACGATGTCCAACGCTTACGCCCCAATTAGGCTTGAGCTTAGAAGTATCAACGCTGACAACGAGATCGAAGCTCAAATTGAGGAACAGATCCGGAAAGATATTGCGCGAACCGTCTCTTTCTCAACGTTGGTTGATGGTCTCAAAGGTCGACCAGCAGTCGTAATATTTGATGGATATGACGAGTTGCTTCAAGCGACCGGGCAGGTCTTCGCTGGCTACCTTACTAAGGTTCAAAAGTTCCAGGAGCGAGAAGCGCAAACCCTAGGTCGTAACAATGTCCGTAGTATAGTAACTAGCCGGGTCACTCTCATTGATAAAGCGGTAGTACCCGAAGGTACAACAGTTTTGCGGCTCCTCGAGTTTGACGAAGAGCAAAAGAAGAAGTGGATCTCTGTTTGGAATAAGACAAACCTCGGGTATTTCAGTGCCGCGGGAATCAAGGCCTTTTCACTTCCCACCTCGGCTAAGTTAGCACCAATTGCCGAACAACCTCTTCTGTTGTTGATGCTAGCGCTTTACGACTCCAAATCAAATCAACTGAATGAAGCTAAGGGACTCGATCAAACGCTCCTCTATGAAAGCTTGTTGAAGCGTTTTATCGACCGTGAACGCACGAAGGATCCAGGATTCGAAGAGACCGCCGACGATAAGAGAAAAGAGAGCGAAATCGCAACAGACTTGGAGCGCTTAGGTGTAACCGCGATAGGCATGTTCAACCGGCAGGCACTTCATATCAGAGCAACGCAACTGAACGCAGATCTAGAGTTCTTTAAGCTCACCAGACAAGTTCCTAGTGGATCAGGTCGTCCACTTTCCCAAGCGGAACTGGTCTTGGGTGGGTTCTTTTTTGTACACCAGTCAACTGCACAACAGCGCGGTGACGCCGGTGAGGACCGTGAGGCTGACGCGTCATTTGAGTTCTTACACAATACCTTCGGCGAATACCTTACTGGGCACTTTCTTACTACGCAGGTGCTCCGAGAAACAAATAACCTGTATAAGTTGCGAGTAGATCCAGACTTGGCCGACTACCGGACTAAGGTGCTAAATGATCGTGACGGTTTAGGACCCACCTGGTATGCGAGCCTCATGTATGCACCCCTCTTCCCTCGACCTGTCATCGTTGCGCTATTGAGAGAGTGGTTTGGACACCCATTGAACCGGACTCAAAGGAAACGGGAAGACGTCCTAAAGGACCTAGATGACATTATCTTCCGTGAAATACGGCGGGTTGTAACCGGACGCGATTTTCCATCCGTAATGGTCAGCCAAGATACCAGTATCACTGCTCTTCCATTGTTCGGCGCGCTCGCCACCTATACGTTAAACTTACTGATCCTCCGTGTGGCCATCGGAGACACAACGTTCGTTTTCAATGAGAAGAAGTTCGACTCAATGGATCGTGGGCCAAGGGTTTGGGACAAGCTCGCTAACCTCTGGAAGTCGTGGTTTACCATTGATGAGCTTAGTGCCCTCACACTAATTTTCTCTTCTGAGCGAACCGGCGAACTGATCACGATCAAGCGGGCCAATGATCATTATTCTGGTGTGGTGGGGCGTCGAGCCGAGACGTATGCCAATGTCGCACGGGCACTCGGCGACAATGTGGGAATAGCTCTGAGCGGAGCATTGCTCTCTGAATCACTGGAAGAGCAGTCAGCTTCGTTGGCCCGTGCCCAAAAGGCCTCGGCAACTGAAAATCTTGGAATCGATGATGAACTCTTGCTTCGGGACATCCTAAACGCTGCACGCACGCGTGTAGATGATGACGAGCGAAAGGCCATATTTGAACGTTGCATGAAGTCGATCGAAGGAAACAGTGTAGTCGAGCTAGGAAGATCTATTGATATAGTGCGCGCCTATGGTGTTGTCGGCGAGCCTACGTTGCATCGCTCTTTGGCCTTTCATCTTGTCTACGTCATCTATGCTCATCGAATTCGGCTTAACGATCCCGCGAATGCGGAGTCGGCTGCAGCACTTCTCGATTTACTTGGCGTCGCTGACGCGCGGCACAGTCACCCTTTTCCGGAGATGATGAACGAAGGCTTGGAGCACGGCTTTGATGGTGTTAATGCGCTTTCTGACTTGCCTGCAAACGTAGCTTTGAGCATCTTGAGGTGGAGCATCGTGCATCGGAGAGAACTTCCGGAAACTGTCACAGAACCGCTGACGCGGCGGATCCGCGATCGGCAATATGTCTCGAGGCTATCTCCTTACATTGCCGCCGGCATATTGCGGCTGGCTACTCGAGCAAAACCAACGCAGTACGACGAGCTTTTTCTCGCGGTCCTCGCTGATTTCCTCCAACCGTCCCAGTTGATCAATATGAAGAGCGAAGTGGCTATAAGCATTCTGCATTCGGCCCAGCGTCCCTGCTTTAGGAGCTTACTAAGACAGTTTTGTGACGATCTGGCAGAAAGTTTAGGCGAAAGAGAAACGAATGAAATCCGTTGGCGACTATCACGCTTCCAGTTGCGATACAGGGATGATAAGTGGATAGAACCTCTTGACCTAGCGATTACGCTGCTGCAGATTATGGCTAAGTTCGGAGGACAAGCAGCGAAGGAGAAGTTCTACAGGTTTGCATTGGAACGCTGGTTTCGGCAAGGTAGGCTGAAACTAAGTCTTGCAATTCTCGAGTTCGCGCGACGTTTCGATGACGGTGAACTTCTGATGCAGTTTGTCAAAAGCGATGGTCGAGGTACTATCATCCAAAATCAATTGAATTTTCGAATGAACACGCGCGTCCTCTTTCATCGTAGTGATCTGCGTACCTTGTCTCTATCCGACATCGAGGTCCTCGAATGGTTCGCTGTAAAAAGCGAAGATGCGGAAGGTCTGGAAAGAATGTTGGGACTGCGGAGAGATTTTGCTGATTCTGCCATTCCACCGGTTTCGTTCACGTAGGTTCATCCTTTGCGCTTCAGCCTTTGCGCCGAGAGCACGTTCGCGAAAACCCCTTCGTTTTATTACCGGTTTTGGCAGCCGCGCCTGAACCACTGAAGAGCCTGGCAATGGTCCCGGTGATCAATCCTCTAGAGAATGTGGAATTCGTTGGCCGCGTCGTGTACGGTGACTTATCAAGCGGTGAGTCCGGCGAGCATTTCAACTATCTACTCGAAGGGTGGCTGCGTCGACACGCGTCGTTGAGCGAGGTGAATCGTTGGGGCTGAGTATCTCTTCGATATCTAGTGCTTCTTCTTCCTGTAATCACCGGGGTCTCGGCGCGGGGTCAAAGTAATTCCACTCTCCTGCGCCCCAACAGCCCATGCGGTCGTTCTTTATGCGGCGGAGTCGAATTTGGAACGAAGGTTGTGCACGATCTTGTCCGGGTGTACATTTACCTCAGCGAGGGTTGAAGTAAATGTATTGAGGTGAACTATGGCACAGGGTAGGTTTGTGAGTTATTTGAGGGTTTCGACGGCACGGCAGGGAATCAGCGGTCTCGGCGTCGAAGCACAGCGGGAGTCAGTCGCCAACTACCTCAATGGCGGCAAGTGGAGTCTGGTGAAGGAAGTGGTAGAGGTCGAGAGCGGCAAGCGTAACGACCGCCCCGCTATCGCCGAAGCGCTACGACTTTGCCGGCTGCACCGGGCCACCCTCATCATTGCCAAGCTCGATCGCCTCGCCCGCAACGTCCACTTCATCTCCTCGCTGATGGAGGCCGGTGTCGATTTCGTCGCCGTCGACTTTGCCGGCTGCACCGGGCCACCCTCATCATTGCCAAGCTCGATCGCCTCGCCCGCAACGTCCACTTCATCTCCTCGCTGATGGAGGCCGGTGTCGATTTCGTCGCCGTCGACTTTCCCCAGGCAAATCGCTTGACCGTTCACATCCTGGCCGCTGTAGCAGAGCACGAGGCTTCCATGATTTCCGGTCGCACCAAGGCAGCCCTTGCCGCCGCTAAGGCCCGCGGCGTGAAGTTGGGCGGGCGACGAGGAAGCCTAGACCGTATGGGGCGCATGGCCCTCAAGGGCAACGTCGCTAGCGCAGCGGTTCGGAGTGCATCCGCAGCCAAACGGAATCAGGATCTTTTGCCCGTCATCGACGACATTCGCGCGGCCGGCCTTACCAGCCCGCAGCAGATCGCAGACGGTCTCAATCAGCGAAGCATCGCAGCGGCGCGCGGAGGAGCATGGTCGGCAGTCCAAGTCCGCCGTGTCCTTTCGCATCCCTAGCGAATGCTAGGTTCGGCATTGTTACTCGAACCGATTAAGGGGTAGGGCTCTACCGAACCCCTGCAGCCTCCTAATTAGGGGACGCCTTGGTTGTTGCTGTTGCCTAAGAAAACCCAGAAGTCCGAACGTGATGACGCGGCCTATCCGCAGCAAGCGCCGTACAAACAGCACGTAGGTCAGGGCTGTGATGTGTCCTACCCCGAAGACTTTCAGTGGCGCCTGTGTCTCTGGATACTCAGTCTCACCGAGCTGCTGAATCTGTCGATCGTACTGCTTGATCGTGATCGTCATCTCTGCGATCTGCTCGAGCACAGGACCGAGTGCCGAAGAAGAGAACAGTTCCGCGAAATCTGGTTCGGTGCTTGCGCGAAGTAGTGCAAGCCGCTCACGCGCACATCAAAACATCCTCTATTTTTCCTTTTCCAAGGGTTCCGGGAACGTGGTCCCCGTTATCGCGCTGAGATCGAGCGTAGTGAAGCCGGTGCTGGCACTGAATGGGCGGACGTGGACTGCTCCTTTGTCATCCACCAAGAAAGAGAAACTGGTAATGTGGGTGTATTCCGTCTCGTAGCCACCTGACGGCGGCGTATATTGTGTGGGCTGGTTCGTGTCGAGCGGCGTGACGTAGTGACGGCGCGGATCTTCCGGCGCCAGTTCCTGGCCCTTGGCCTTGAGGTCACTGGGTTGATTGAATTCGAACGTATGGTACATCAAGGCGGCTCCCGGTACCTTCGAGGTTTCGTCCAAGGTGGTCCCGAACGAAGGTAGGACTTTTTCGACGGCCTTCTTGTTGGCGGCAAGGTTTTTTTCGGTCAAAGGATACCCTTTCCCGAATGACACGTCGCCGCCGAGCGCCTTGGCCCTTTCCGCCTTAAGCTCTGCTTGGAACTTGTCCCCTTTTTCCTCCGCGGCTTTGGCCTGCTTTGCAGTTGCTGGGTCCTTCTTGATGACGAGATGACCGTGAAAGAAATCGAGCGCGTTGATGCCCTCGGTGGCCGGCGGCATAATCTTCGGGCCAAGGACGAAAGCCACGGTCTTCAAGAGATTTTCTTGAAGCTTGGCAGGGAAAAAGCCGCTATCGGGCGCGATCGTGAGGGCCCTGCCTCCCTCTCGGATCCTCGCAAAGTCTGCGGGAGTGAAGTTCCAACCGGGGATGGGTTTGCGAAAAATTACTGCCGTCCCGGGCGCGATTGGCTGATGGATGGTGTGCGCCAACTCATGTGCCAGCAAGTACCGGCCTGCGTGCGTTTCAGGCGCATACTCACCCTGCAGAAATGCGATATCAGAACCGATCGTGTACGCCCGAGCTGCCACTGCTTTGGCAGACTGAGAGGCCAACGCTTCCGTATGGACGCGCACGTGAGAAAAATCACGCCCAAAACGTGGCTCGAAGTAGGCTCGCGTGGGCGTATCGAGCGGTTGCCCCGGTGAGCGTAGCAATTCATGCACGATAGCTGGTGTCTCGCCGGCGGCGGCTATGGAGCCCCCGGGAGCGGGCATGCGCGTTACCTGGTCCGCGACGCGGTCCGCCTCATGCTCCAGTGGATCATCCGTTCTTCCAACGGTCAGCTTTGTCTGGACCGAAGGCCATATTTCGCCAAAGTCGTTCCTCCCTTGCTCCCGCAGAACAGAAAACACAGGGACAGAAGCAAAATTCCAGTGTGGCCCAGCACCTGCCAACGTGGAACCGGCATTGGCAGACCTCGCACCTCGCGCGTTGAGGCCTTCCGGGAGAGCGTCGCTCCGCTGTCCGTCGGTCCTTTTGCTATCTGAGGATTTTGGCGTCAAATTTTTAGCGATAGTGGGCGCCAGCTTCTTAGCAATGAGTGGAGCGAACATAGTTTCGTCCCTGCTTGCGGTCCCGTCGGCTCTGTCAGTCTCAGTACGTCCGAGAGGACGTACCCTCCTGAACCAGGTACACGCAACGAATCTACAATCTCCTCAAAAAACTGTCCAGAAGCTCGATGGTACCCGCTCCGTCGTCTGGACGGACACATGCCCGAGTAGAAATTGGATCTGCTCCAACTCGCCGCCGCCCTGATGACAGAGAGGCCGCAGGTGCTGCCTAGGTCGTGCGGTGCGACTCCGGGAAGATCGTCCTCCCACGCCAGCACCTGACTCTTCAGCTTCCTCTCAGCGCTTCCGCGGGATCCACCTTCGTCGCGCGTCGCGCGGTAGCTTGCCTGGTTGAAGGCGGCGAGCCAGCCGTAGAGGAGGTGGCCGGCGGGAGTGTCGGGAATGAGACCCACCTGCTCGCCGAAGCGGGGTAGGTGAACGAGGATGGTGGGGTGAACGGGGCTGACGTGGTCTCACTGGGTTTATCGTGATTTCATGAACATCGAATCTGCCCGTCGCTTCCTGCTCTCACTTCCGCACGTCGTCGAAACCCGCCAGTGGGGTGACAACCTGCTCTTCTGGGTTGGGGATAAAGCGATCGGCGGCAAGATGTGCGCCGTGGTCGATCTTGGCGCGGAGGGAGCGGCAATGGGAGGGCATATCTCTTATCCGGCACCCCGCGAACGCTTCGCCGAACTGCTCGAAATCGAAGGCATCACTCCGGCCAAATACCTCGCGCACCTATCCTGGGTCTCCATCCACCGATGGGACGTCTTCCGCACGGCGGAGTGGCAAAACGAACTCCGCACTGCTCACGCCCTGACGCTTGCCAAACTACCCGCGAAGTCCCACAAAATCCTCGCTCTGCCGAAGAAGGAGCAGAAGCGCATGATCGCCGAGCAGAAGGCTAAGGCGACCTGACGTCTCAGATGCGGAACCTCATTGATCTTCTCTGGCGTACAAATTCGCTGGGAGGCCTTAGGAGCATTTCAGGGATGTAGTGTGCCAGAAGTCACCGCGCCGGGCAGGGCGGGGTTGCCAGCGCGATTTTAGGGGCCGGTTTTTGGTAGGTCGTAGGGTCCGAATCCGTTTTTGTCAAAAATCCTGCTCACCATAAGTAATTCTCAAGGTCACATTTAGACCCGAGCTGGAACCGTGAGGTCGTCCTTTATGTCGAGTCTCCTGCGTAATCTCCGCTACTCTGCGCGTACGTTGTGGAAGAATCCCGGCCTCACCCTCACAGTTTTACTCACCCTGGCCCTCGGCATCGGCGCAAACACGGCTATCTTCACCGTGGACTATGCCACTCTACTCGCCCCCATACCTTACCCCGAGCCCGACCAGCTCGTTGTCGTCTGGTCAAAGATTCAGACCTTCCACAACGGCATCTCCGCCGGAGACTACACCGACTGGAAGCGCGAAAACTCAAGCTTTCAGGACATCAACGCCTTCACCGGCGGCTCCTTCAACATCGCCAGCAAGGACCAGCCCGAAAACATCGACGGCAGACAGGTCACTGCAGGCTTCTACAAAATGTTTGGCCGTCCTTTCCTCATGGGCCGCGACTTCCTGCCCGAAGAGGGCATCGAGGGCAGGGATCACGTCGTTATCCTCACCCACAAACTCTGGGCACACCTCGGCTCCGATCCCAAAATCATCGGCCAATCCATGCGCATCAACGGCGAACCCTACACCGTGGTTGGCGTCCTATCCCCCGGCCTCGACGATCGAGCCCAATCCCAGCTCGCCGTCCCACTCGTCTTCAAACCCGAGCAGATCAACCACGACTTCCATTGGCTCCTCTCCATCGCGCGCCTCAAACCCGGCGTCACCGTCCAGCAGGCGCAGGCCGATATGGACTCAGTCGCTACCCACATCGCCCAGGCCAACCCCAAAAGCAACAAGGGCTGGGGCGTCTTCGTCGAGCCGCTGAAGAACGACTTCCTGCCCAGCGAACGAAAGCAGACACTCTGGCTTCTCCTCGGTGCCGTAGCCTTCATCCTGCTTATCGCCTGCGTCAACGTCGCCAATCTTCTCCTCGCCCGCGGCCTTGCTCGCCAGAAGGAACTCGCCATCCGGAGTTCACTCGGAGCGAGTCGCCGAACCATCTTCGGACAACTCATCACTGAAAGTTTATTGCTTGCAATCGTAGGGGGCCTCCTCGGCATCGGTGTCGGCTACGCCATGCTCCAAGCTCTGATAGCCATCATGCCTCGCGGCACCCTGCCGGATGAAGCGGATCTCACCCTCAACCTTCCTATTCTCTTCTTCACACTTGCCGCCACCACGCTCGCCGGTCTTCTCTTCGGCAGCGCGCCCGCGTGGTACGCCTCCCGCGTCGATCCTGGCGAGGCGCTCAAGGAAGGGAACCGCACCGGCGTAGGAGCAGGCCGCCATCGCTTGCGGCAGACCCTTGTCATCGGCGAGTTCGCCCTGGCACTCGCACTGCTCGCCGGCGCCGGCCTTGCAATCCACAGCTTCCTCAATCTCCTTCGCGTCGACCTTGGCCTCCGCACCGACCACGTCCTTACCTTCTACCTTCCCGTCCCCGACTCGCGCCCCAAAGACCCCGAGAAGATCATCGCCTACTACAAGCAGATTCTCTCCAGCGTCAACGCCGTCCCGGGTGTAACCTCCGCCTCTGCGATGACCGGCCTCCCTCTCTTCGGCGCCGGCTTTGGCATGCCGTTCACCATCGTCGGGAAACCTGCCTTCAACGATCCCTCCATGCGCCCCAACACCGGCTTCGGAATGGTCACGCCCGACTTCTTCAAAACCTTCGGTATTCGCATGGTCAATGGCCGCTCTTTCACCGATCAGGACACCGCCTCGAGCGTCAAAGTAGCCGTCGTCAACGAGGACTTCGTGAAGAAGTACTTCAAGAGCGTGGACCCCCTCCAACAGCGCGTCTCGGTCGAGCAGCTGATCCCCGGCATCACCAAGCTTGGGCCTCCCGTCGAGTGGCAGATCATCGGCGTGTATCACAACGTCCGTAGCCGCGGCTTCCGCGAAGATCGCCCCGAGATGGAGATCCCCTTCTGGCAGATCCCATGGTCCGGTGCAGGCATCGGCGTCCGCACCGTCAACGACCCCGCAACCATGGTCAAGAGCATCGCTGCCGCCGTCCACTCCGTCGATCCCGAGATAGCCCTTGCCCAACCCCGCTCCATGGATGAGGTCCGCGAGTTGGTTCTCTCCAACGACCGCTTCACTCTTGTCCTCTTCGTTAGCTTCGCCGCCGTCGCGCTTCTTCTCGCCGCACTCGGTGTCTACGGCGTCATGTCCTTCTCGGTGGCGCAGCGCTCGCACGAGATCGCCCTTCGCATGGCGCTCGGCGCAAACCGCGGCCGTGTCATTGCGCTCGTCGTACGGGAAGGCCTGGTTCTCGCTTGCATTGGCCTCACCGTTGGACTCATCGGAGCCTACTTCGTCGGCCGCGGCATGCAGAGCACGCTGTACGGAATCGGCAAGCTCGACCTCTCAGTCTTTGCGTCCGTCGCGCTCCTGCTGCTCTTCGCCGCAATCATCGCCTGCCTAGTCCCCGCCCGCCGCGCCGCCTCGGTCGAACCCATGCAAGCCCTTAGGGCGGAGTAACCAAGGGGGGCTCACCGACGAGCAGTAGCCAAACTTAGGTGCTGTAAAGAGAGAAGTGGCTCCTGCGCCAAATGCTTCGGGATGTCCGCCGCCTCGCATGTGAGCCCCTGAACCTACATCAAAGCTTCCGGAACCACGATTCCGCACTAACACGAAGTGCGTTGCTGACATTGCCGTCGACACACCCGCGGAAGACGCAAGACCCTCGTTCGTGAGATTTACAATCGGGTGTTTAGTAAGGTGACTGAGAAGCTAGAGTAATTACATTGATCAGTTTAACTTGTCTTTCGGAGGATCCTTGAACCTATTAAGATGGACCGTTTTCGCTTGGTTGTTGGCCTCCACAAACTTTGTTCATTCGACTACTCACATTTTGTATTACGACGGGAACGCGGTCTACGTCGGAAGTGATTCCATGCGCACTTATGGCGGTGCGAATCGTGCGGTTACAACCAGTTGTAAAGTAGCGACTGGAAGCGGAGCGTTGCTGACAATGTCCGGACGCACATTCAAAGAAGCCAGCAAACAACGACCAATCGCTGGAAACGTTGACTTCGTTCTCGAAGTAAGACCATATGCGGAGGAGATTCTTCGAAAGAACGAACCCATTGAAAACAAGATCAAGGAACTAGAGGAGAGAATTCATCTAACTTTGTTAGCCGCATGGCAAGCCGATTATAGGACAGGGAGTGATCACATCGAAAGTTACAACGTCTCTATACTTCTGGTTCGTTTTGTCGATGACGTACCCCTAATCAGCCACTTCGGTGTAAGGATCAAAGACTGGCAGAAGGGGCCTGAGCCACCAGAGGAGGAAGGCAAAGAACAACGTATGGCAAAGTTTTACCCGTACTTAGAAGATGGTGGCGATAACGATCCCGCCCGCAAAGAGTTCTATCATCTGGTGGCCCCGGGCAAAGATCGGGACAATCCCGTCGAATTCGTCGAAGCATTTTTTAATAGAGAGAGCCAAACAGAATCCAAGGATGTTGGCCCACCGTTTTCAATTTATAAAATGACCCCGCGGTCGATAACTCTCACGACGATTCCGGAAGGCTTGACGTTTTGCCCGCAGCCCAGACCATAGCACCAACTACGTCAATCTGACTGATGAGCGATGAGCAATACGCCAAATTGAAGAAGTAGAATGGCGCTCATGCCCATCGACCCCAAAGCGTTGCTCGGTCTCTGGAGACTCGAGGAGATGCCAGCCTGCGACGAGGGCATGCGGCTCGCGCGCTCTTTCCTGATCAGCGCGGGCGAGGCGGTGTCCATGGTCGATCGGCAGGACCCCGAACATCTCCGGATGGAGTTCAATGTTCAGTACGACGCCTTCGTCCGCCATTGCGCCGAATGCCCGAAATGCAACGAGGTTTGAGTTCCCGAAGGTGCTAGCCTGACTGGACCATGGCCAAGTCCCAGAAGAAGGCTGCCGCAGCCGAAGCGCCGCCCGAGCCCCAGGTCGGAGACAAGGTGAAGCCCGGTCGCTCTGTGTTGACCTACGAAATATCCAACGTCCATTACGGGGGCAAAGAGGTAGACCTTCAGGTCCCCGGAACCAACATGCAGCGCTTCCGCGAGCGCGTCGACAACCTCACCTTCGTCGAACGCAAGGCGCCAGCCAAAACCTCCAACCCCTTCACCAACCCTGAACCCGTCACCGACGCAGGGGAGGTGCTGGAACGCATCGCCACGGTCAAAGATGAGAATCTGAAGCGGCTCGATGACGACATCGACATCCTCAAGGCCTACCTGAAGGCAGAACGCGCGCCCAAAGCCGCGATCGAGGCTCTCGAGGACCTCACCGTCGAGCAGCATGTGAGCTGGAAGAAGGCCGTGGAGCGGATCAAGAAGCTGCTGGAGGAGTAGGGTCATGTCACACGTTCTGACTGTGTTGTCGGCAACCCTTACCTTGGCATTATTTCCGGATAGTCCGTGATTCGCCAGGAATCATGTGACGGACCCGAAAAGCATTACTCAAAGCCGATTTGCAAATACTGGCCGACTTCATAGTACCGATGCTCAGACCGGATCGCCTTGGAGCAGCGTCAGTACGCTTGACGAACAAGAATAATTATCGTTTACTAGCACTTGATGCAGACCTCTCCCAGCGTCGAGACCCGTCCCTTCCGTAAACTTTGTGAGGAGCACGGGCTCACCGCGACCCACCAGCGCCAAGTTCTCTATGAGGTCATGCAGACGATGCCTGGCCACCCCAGCCCGGAAGAGGTCTACGCGCGGGTCAAGAAGCGTATACCCGCAATCTCCCTCGCGACCGTCTACAAAAACATTCATCTCTTCGTCGAGAGAGGCGTACTAAAAGAAGTCAGCATGCACCACGGCTCTCTCCGAGTCGAACTGAATAGCCACCTCCACCACCACATGGTCTGTTCGCATTGCAAGGCCATCACTGACATCGAAGAAAAGGATCTCGGTGTACTCCCAACACTGCCGCGGTTGCCTGGAGGTTTTCAGGTGGAACGCTATGCTATCGACCTCATCGGAATCTGTGCCGAGTGCCAGAAAGCAAAACGCAGCTAACACCCATATCCACTCACGAACCGGATAAAAGAAGTTGCAATATAAGCGGGCGGCGCAATCGTGGGATAGGTTCCCCCGCAATGAGGACGAAGGAGAAAAAATGTCGAACGAAATGAAATGTCCAGTGCCGCACGGCGGTAACCCCTCCACGAGCACGGAGACGGCCTCCCCTCTGCATGGCGCTGTCACGCACAACTCTCGCAAGATCACCCGCAACGAGCATTGGTGGCCCGACCGCCTCGACCTCGCCGTCCTGCACCAGAACACTAAGCTAGCCGATCCCATGAGCCAGGACTTCGACTACGCGGCAGAGTTCAAAACCCTCGACCTCGACGCCGTCGTCAAGGACCTCCACGTCCTGATGACCGACTCGCAGAGCTGGTGGCCCGCGGACTACGGCCACTACGGACCGTTCTTCATCCGCATGGCATGGCACAGCGCCGGCACGTACCGCACCTATGATGGTCGCGGCGGAGCCGGCATGGGCACGCAGCGTTTTGCACCGCTCAACAGCTGGCCGGACAATGTCAGCCTCGACAAGGCTCGCCGCCTGTTGTGGCCCATCAAGCAGAAGTACGGCAAGAAGATCTCCTGGGCCGATCTCATGATCCTTACCGGCAATGTCGCGCTCGACTCGATGGGTCTCAAAACCTTCGGCTTCGGCGGCGGCCGCGCTGACGTCTGGGTGCCGCAAGAAGACATTTTCTGGGGCTCGGAGCACACGTGGCTCGGGAGCGATCGTTACCAGGGTGAGCGTGATCTCGACAATCCTTTCGCCGCCGTGCAGATGGGTCTTATTTACGTGAACCCGGAAGGCCCCGATGGCAAGCCCGATCCAATTGCTGCGGCCCGCGACATCCGCGAGACCTTCGGCCGCATGGCGATGAACGACGAGGAGACGTTCGCGCTGATTGCCGGCGGTCACACGTTCGGCAAGGGCCATGGCGCTTACGATCCGAGCAAGTACGTCGGACCCGAGCCCGAAGGCGCACCCATCGAGCAGCAGGGACTTGGCTGGAAGAGCTCCGCCGGCAAGGGCAACGCCGAAGACACCATCTCTTCGGGTCTCGAAGGCGCGTGGACCTCGCAGCCCATCAAGTGGGACACCGAATACCTCGACAACCTCTACAACTACAAGTGGGAACTCAGCAAAGGCCCGGGCGGCGGCTGGCAGTGGTACGCCAACGGCGTCGAGGCCAGGATTCCCGATGCGCATATCAAGGGCAAGAAGCACCTGCCCATGATGTTCACCACGGACCTCTCCCTGCGCTTCGACCCCATCTACGCCGAGATCGGTAAGCGCTTCCAGGCAAACCCGGCCCAGTTCGCCGACGCATTCGCTCGCGCATGGTTCAAGCTCACGCACCGCGACATGGGGCCCATCGTCCGCTACCTCGGCCCCCTGGTTCCCAAGGAGCAGTTGATCTGGCAGGACCCCGTTCCCGCAGTCGATCACGAACTCATCGGCGAAGCGGACATCGCTGCGCTGAAGACGAAGGTCCTCGCTTCCGGCCTGTCCATTTCCCAGCTCGTCTCGACTGCCTGGGCTGCGGCGTCTTCCTTCCGCAGCTCTGACAAGCGCGGCGGAGCCAACGGCGCACGCATCCGTCTCGAGCCGCAGAAGAACTGGGAGGTAAATCAGCCCCTCGTGCTTGCAAAAGTTCTCAGCACGCTCGAGGGAATTCAGAAGGGCTTCGGCAAGAAGGTCTCGCTCGCTGACCTGATCGTTCTGGGCGGTTGCGCGGCGGTTGAAGCGGCTGCGAAGAAGGCCGGACACGACGTCAAGGTTCCCTTCGCGCCCGGCCGCACGGACGCTTCGCAGGAGCAGACCGATGTTGCCTCATTCGCCCCGCTCGAACAGACCGCCGACGGCTTCCGCAACTACCTCCGTCTCGGCCACACCACGCGCGCTGAGGATCTGCTCGTCGACCGCGCCCAGTTGCTGACCCTGACGGCTCCGGAAATGACTGTCCTCGTCGGCGGCCTCCGCGTCCTCGGCGCCAACTACCGCGGCTCGAAGGACGGCGTCTTCACCGACAAGCCCGAGACCCTGACCAACGACTTCTTCGTCAATCTGCTCGATATGGCGACCGAGTGGAAGGCATCTTCTACTTCGGAAGGCTCGTTGGAAGGGTTGGATCGCGCGACAGGGGAGATCAAGTGGACTGCCACTCGTATCGATCTGATCTTCGGTTCCAACTCCCAGCTCCGGGCCATCGCGGAAGTCTATGCATCGGCCGACTCGAAGGAGATCTTCGTGAAGGACTTTGTAGCCGCATGGAACAAGGTAATGAACCTCGATCGCTTTGACCTGCGCAAGGCGTAGTTCGCCGGTTCTACCTCAACTCCGCAACCAAAGGGGCTACCGCAAGGTAGCCCTTCTGCATATCCTGCACTCAAGGACTAGGAGGCAACCGACGACAACGGTGGATAAGTAACGAGAAACGCTAGATCCCTATCGGGACTGCCCGGCAGATGGGGCGGGCTGGAACGCGGTTCCCTCCTTGGGGGCAGTTTCGATAGACGAAGGGGAACGCACGCGCCAAGTGGCTGGCTGCGCGTTCGCCTGAACTGTTGCCCGTGCCCGTACGGTGCTCTGAGAGTAGTTGCGACGCTGGAGTTCATCCAACATCATCTGCCGAAGATAGGTCACGGGAACCTCCTGTGACCCGAGGCTTACACAGCCAACAATGACCGGGGAAAGCCGCCGCCGCAGCGTCCGCCGCGCCAACGGCTTAGTTCAAACGCTCCAGTGTTTAGCTATAACGCCTGGATTGTTTGAATGTTAAGTCATTGAGGAGCACGTGGTGTTGCATAGGCTGAACTCAGCGGCGACGCTGATTCAGAGAACAACCACGGAGGCTCCTCGAGGACATATGTATTACATCGGACTGGACGTAC
>Ga0210406_10001687_pt1 | contig 26394 bp, 25 predicted proteins | sample IncBWC30MmetaG_FD_155454 | JGI IMG/M metagenome (GOLD analysis project Ga0210406, IMG submission 155454) | Forest soil microbial communities from Barre Woods Harvard Forest LTER site, Petersham, Massachusetts, United States - Inc-BW-C-30-M | ecosystem: Environmental > Terrestrial > Soil >... | reverse complement strand
AGCACCGCCGGTTCGCATAGCTGATCAGCCCCGCCGTATCCAGCACCAGAATCATGCTCTGCGTGGTATTCAGAATCTTCTGGTTGAAATCGCGCTCGCGCTGAAGTTGCGACTGGAACATCTTCTGCTCCGTCACATCCAGCATCAGCCCGCGGATCTGCACCACGTTTCCCAGTGCATCCCGCACCGCGCTGATATTTTGCAAGGTATGCAGCAGCCCACCGTCCTTCTTCCGCAACGTCTCCTCGTAGTTCCGCAGCGCCCCGCGCTCCGCAATTGCGCTCACCAGCCGTGCCTTCGCTGCCGGCGTCGGATACAGGTGCGAGCTCACGTCCGCGCGCAGCAACTCTTCCGCCGACTCATACCCCAGCATCCGCACCAGCGCGTCGTTTACATCCAGGAACTGCCCCTCGGGCGTGGCAAAAAACAGTCCTTCCTGAATACTGTCGAACAGCTCGCGATACCTTCGCTCCGCCTCGCGCCGGTCGGTGATGTCCTTCAAAACGTGAATCGTGCGCGACTCCTCCTCCGTCACGCCCCGCGTTCGTGAAGTCGACACCAGAAAGGTTCGCCCCGCGCTCGTCGCAATATATTCTTCCCGCGCCTCCCGCGTGTCGCGGCAGAAGGGGCAGGGAAGCGCACTCCCCGTTTCTGCAATGTGTCGCAAGCTGCTGATTGGCTCGCCCACAAGCGCCGCCGGAGGAATTCCCAGCTCCGTCGCCAGCGACCGGTTTGTACGCACAATCTTCCAAGCCTGGTCGTGCACCGCGATGTAATCGCTGATCGCGTCGATATCTTCCACCCACTGCTTCTTCGACCGCTCCAACTGAGAAAAACGCCGCACTTTCTCCATGGAGAGTGCCGCGTGGCTCGCCAGTGCCGCGAGTAGTTTCTCCTCGGCCCGCGAAAAGCCATCCGCCTTTCGCAACATGCAGAGCGTGCCCATCAGCTCTGTATCGCTCGCATAGATGGGATAAAAGGCAATGTGCTGGCCCGTGCGCATCAGCGGAAGCACTTCCAGACCCGGCCGCCTCCGCCGCAGGCCCTGCGCGAGCCATTCCCGTTCCTTTTCGTTTGCCGGAAATTCCGCCGGCCGCGCGTAAATCTCGACGCGGGTGCCGACAATCTCGCCCACTCCGGCCCATTCCGCATCCAACATTTCCGCGGCGCGTTCCGCAAACCCGCGCAAAAATTCCGGCAGCACGCGCGAATTCGCGGCTTCCACCACCAGTTCCATCAATTCTTTGGAGTAGTCGTGCTTCGGCCGTCCGGTTGTCTTCCGGCCTGGGGCAGCCGCGGGGCGGCGCGCAGAGATGCTTTTCCGTTCACGCATAGGGGGCTTAGGGGCTTTGCGCGTCTCAAATTAAGAAACCACGCGCTTCCACGCTACTCAGCCATCTCATTCTGAGTCAATGGAACTTCCTCCCCCTGACACGGATTCGTTACCTCGCCCAGCGCCCGTTCTCTCTCGCGCGTCTCAGCGTGAGACCCAACACGTCCTTTCACTAGTTCACTGAGACATTTTCGCTTCGGCAGCGGCCTTGGTGAATTTCCTTCAATCGCTGTAATCAGTTAAAACAAAAACATTTATCCGTTCCCGGGACGAACTTTCACCTAACTCCATTTCTTCCCCAATCATGGCATCGCACTTGCCTTCTCCTCGTTGGGGTACTTTCCCACCTGAGGAGGGTGTGGTTCAAATGGCATTCACTTGGAGCAAGAAACTGCTCGCCGTCGCTGCAACGGCTCTATTCGTCGTTTCGCTCGCTTTCGCCCAGCAGACCACCGTTGAAGAGGGCAAGCGAAAAGTAAAAACAAGAGTCCTGCCGGCCATTCCGGAGCTTGCTCGCCGGATGAACATCACCGGCAAGGTCAAGATCGAAGTTGTCATCGCTCCCGACGGCCACGTGAAATCCTCGCGCGCGCTGGGCGGCCATCCTGTTCTGGTCCAGACTTGCCAGGATGCGGTCAAAGAATGGAAGTTCGAACCAGCGCCGGAAGAGACGACGCAAGTGGTGGAATTCGACTTCAAGCAGTAGCGCGGCGCCGCTCGGCCGCTCGTTCCGTTCAATTTTTCGCAATCAGTTTCGGATTTGGGGTGTGGAGGAAGTGACGCAATGACCATCAAGCAGCAACTTTACCGGAGCTTTGGGGCGATCCTTTTGATCCTCCTCATTCTCCTTTTCGTGGATATCGGCTCGATCTGGAAAGCTAGCTCCGCGAGCACCGAAGCCTCCAATGCGCTGGAGAGCGTGCGCACCATTGGGGAAGTCCGCAACCAGATCATGCAGAATCGCTTGAATCTCAATAATTTCCTGCTCAGTGGCGATCCTCGCGACGAAGACAAGGTCAATAAGGGTTTCACCGAGCTTGCAGACCTGGTCAAACAGGGAGAATCCAAGACATCCAACGAATTTCTTCACACCGCGCTCATTCAGGTGGAAAGCACCGAATCCAGCTGGGCGGACAATTTCGCCAAGCCTCTGCTTGCGAAGCGCCACCAGGTCGATTCCGGTGACGCTACCGTCTCCGACCTCCAGATCTTCTATTTGCAGAAGGATCCCGCGTCGTGGCTAACCAAGTCTTCCACCGTCCTGGACCAGGCAAATACGGACACCAGCAAAGCGCTGACTCAGTCCGAATCCGCTGCGTCCACAGCCAGCAGAATCAGTTTCGCCATCGTCGTTTTTGGCACTCTTTTTGCCATCGGCTTCGGCCTATTCAAAGCTGTCGGTACAGCACGTTCCATCACCGAACCGCTCCAGCACCTCATCACCGTTGCGCAGGAAATCGGCAACTCCGGAGATCTCGACCAGAACATCGACATCCACAGAAACGACGAAATCGGCGCCCTGGCCACCACCTTCAACAACATGGTCGCCTACCTCAAGGAAATGGCCAGCGTTTCCATGGCCGTCGCTGAAGGCGATCTCGCCGTCGAAGTCACGCCGCGTTCCAAGCGCGACACTCTGGGCAATGCCTTCGTGCGCATGTCCCATGGCTTGCAAGAAATCGTCCGCTCTACCCGTGACAGCGCCTCGCAGGTTTCCGCCGGCTCCAATCAGGTTGCAGGCGCCGCCGACGAATCCGCAAAAGTCAGCGTTCAAGCCTCTTCCGCTATCGAGGAAGTCACCAGCACCATGCACGAAATGAGCATCAACGTGCAGAACGTCGTCAAGAACACCCAGGTGCAGGCTTCCAGCGTCGCGGAAACTTCCGCTTCCATCGACCAGATGGTCACTTCTATTCAGCGCGTTGCCGACACCGCGAAAGTCCTTCTGGACATCGCCAACCGCTCGCGCGAGGAAGTCGTCACCGGCATCAAGACCATGGAGAAGACCACCGACGGCCTGAACCGCACCAACAAGGCCATCCAGTCCTCCGCGGAAATCATCAACATCCTCGGCCACCGCGCGGACGACATCGGCAAGATCATCGAAGTCATTGATGACCTTGCCGAGCAGACCAACCTGCTCGCCCTGAACGCGGCTATCGAAGCCGCACGCGCCGGTGAACACGGCCTGGGCTTTGCTGTCGTCGCCGACGAAGTCCGCAAGCTGGCCGAAAAGTCCACTCAATCCACCAAGGAAATCGCCGACTTGATCCAGAGCATCCAGCGCGAAGCGCGCCAGGCCGTCGAAAACATGGAGCACAGCACCCGCATCGTCGAGGAAGGTCTCAGCCTCGGCAACGATCTCGGCAGCGCTCTCCACAAAATTTCCGACGTCGTCACAGAAGTTTATAAGTTCTCGCAAGAAATCGGCGCGGCCACCAACGAACAGTCCGTCGGCTCCTCTCAAATCGCCAAGGCCACCAACCGCCTCACGGAAATCACCCAGGAGATCAGCTCCGCCGTCGAGGAACAGGCTTCCGGGGCGCAAGCCGTCGTCCGCGCCATGGACAAGATGCGCGAACTGGTTCAGCAGTCGGCTTCCAGCTCCACCGAACTTTCCGCCGCGGCCGAACAGATGCTTAAACTTTCCCGCAACTTGCTGGACACAATGGATCGTTTCGTCATCGATCGTGCGGTTCAGGCCCGTGCTCGCCGCGAAGCGCCGCCAAGCCGGCGTTCCTCCACGGCATCCCGCGAATCCGGCGAACTCGAATACGCCGAATTGACACGGTCCTAGGGCGGAGAAACCTTCATGGAGAAAGAACTCCAAATCGTCGGCTTTCGAATCGGAAGCGAAACCTATGGCGTTCGCATCGGTTCCGTCCGGGAAATCGTCCGCGTACCGGAAATCACCACCGTTCCCAGCGCGCCGGAGCTAATCGAAGGTGTGATAAACCTTCGCGGGAAAATCATCCCCGTAATGGATTTGCGCAAACGCTTTGGTGCCGCTCCGACGCAGCCCGACAAAAAGAATCGCATTCTCGTGGTCGAGCTCGAAAACAAGCTCATCGGCTTGATCGTCAGCTCCGCTTCGGAAGTGCTTAAGATTCCACCTTCCGAAATCGAAGCCCCGGGCTCCGTTTTTGCGGACAGTGAATCCAACTACGTCACGGGAGTCGGCAAGCTCAAGGGGCGGCTCATCATCCTGCTGGACATCGCCCGGCTTCTGCGCCAGCCCGAATATCGCAAGCTCGAGGAGGCCGTGGATCCCGTCGCGCTTTCCAGGTAACGCCAAACCGCGTTGCCGCCGCCACGGATTTCCGCATCACGCGACATGGGCACGATCACAGCTCAAATTCAGCTCACCGAAGCCGAACTCAAGCTGCTCCAGACGCTGGTCTACCAGGAGTGCGGCATGTTCTTCGACGAACGCCGCTCGCATTTCCTGAAAGACCGCCTGCAGCGCCGCCTGAAGGCTTGCCAGCTCGATTCTTTCTACGCGTACTACCGCTTGCTCACCAGCCGCGAAGGCCGCGCCGAGCTTGCGTTGCTCCTTGAAAATCTCACCGTTAACGAGACCAGTTTTTTTCGCAATCGCCCGCAGCTTGATCTGCTCCAGAAATCGGTTCTCGAGGAAATTCTTCGCCACAAGCAGGAACGCCGCGACTGGAATCTTCGCGTCTGGAGCGCCGGCTGCTCTGCCGGCCAGGAAGCCTATTCCGTCGCCATCCTCATTTGCGACGCGCTCGCCTACTACTATTTGCGCAATCCGCTTCCATTCGAAATGCCTTCGCCGAAGCCGCTGATTCCTCCGCCCTGGAAACTCGAAATCGTCGCTTCGGACATCAGCTACGCCAGCCTACGTTCCGCCCAGGAGGGTATCTACAACGAACTCCAGATGGAGCCGGTGGACTACACCACCCGCCTGCGCTATTTCGAAAAGTCCAGCGACAAATATTCCATCAAGCCGCAACTGAAAGAACTCGTCCAGTTCGACTTTCACAATCTCAAAACCGAATTCCTCCCGCGCCGCAACGACATCATTCTCTGCCGCAACGTCATGATCTATTTCGACGAAGCCGAGCAGAAGCGGCTCATTGAAAAGTTTTGGCACTGTTTGAATCCCGGGGGCTTCCTCTTCGTCGGCCACGCGGAAAGCCTTTTCGGTCTTACCCAGAAATTCAAAATGATCCACGAGAACAACGGCACCGCCTACAAGCGCATCGAGGTGAATACTTGAGCTTCCTTCCCGATGAGCGGGGTGCGGAGCTTCGCGCTCTCTTCTTTGAGAGCGCCGGTGAGCTTCTCCAGACCATCAACGATACGGGTCTGCAGCTCGAAAAACGTCCCGCGGACGAGGAGCTCATTCGGAGCGTCCGCCGCGCTATCCACACGCTCAAGGGAGATTCCGCAGCCTGCGGCTTTTCGAAACTCAGTGAAATTGCACACGAACTCGAGGACATTCTCTCGCCGCAAATCGGACAGTCGCACGGCCAGCAGCTCGCGGAAGTCGTCCTCTCCGCGGTGGACACATTCGAAAGTATGCTCAGCGCCTATCAAAAAGATGTTGAGCCGCCGACTCCAGCCCCCCTGCGCACATTGATTCAAGAATTGTTGCGGTCCGCCGAGGGAGCCCAGCCCTCAGGCAAATCGGCCGCCGGCTCCATCCCCGCGCAGTTCGACTGGAGCGAGTACGAGCGCCTGATGATTTCCGAAGCGCTCCTCCGCGGCGACAACGTGTTCAACATTGCCCTGCGCGTCGACCCCAACAGCGCCATGCGCGCCGCCGCGTTCCAGTTAATCCGCAACACTCTGCACGCTTGCGGCACAGTCATCGCCCTGCGCCCAGAGGACAACCTCGCCGCCGCTTCCGTCGAAATAGTGGAAGCCGCTCTTTCCAGCAAGCATCCCATCGACCACATCTCTCACCGCTGCAAAATTCCCGCGGTCGTCTCTAAAGTCCGCATCGAAGCCGCCGAGCACGCCGAATCCACCGAACACGAACTCCTCGGCGATCTTCTTGAAGCCCAGGCCGCTCAGATTTCCTCTCGCGCTGCCGAAGCGCCGGGCACCGCGCCCGCGAATCAGGGCGCTGGCTCTTCCGCGGTCGCCACGGTTACCGAAAGCTCCCTCCGCGTGGACGCCGCGCGCATCGACGCGGTTATGAATCTCGTCGGCGAACTCATCATCGGCAAATCCATGCTGCACCGTACGCTCACGGAATTCGACGTCAAGCACGCACGCGACCCCGTTCGCGGCAAGCTTGCCGAAGCTCTCGCCTTCCAATCCCGTGTGCTCGACGAATTGCACAAGTGCGTTCTCAAAATCCGCATGGTGCCCGTCGAACAACTTTTCCGCCGGTTCCCGCGCGTCGTCCGCGACATCGCGAAACTCTGCGGCAAAGACGTCGCCCTCGAAGTCTCCGGCGAACACACCGATCTCGACAAAGGCATCCTGGACGCGCTTTCCGAGCCGCTCACTCACCTCGTTCGGAACGCCGTCGACCATGGCATTGAGCCTGCCGACGAACGCCTCAGCGCCGGCAAGCCTGCACGCGGCACCATCTCTCTCAACGCCTACCATCAAGGCACGCAAGTCATTATCGAAATTCGCGACGACGGCCGCGGCATCGATCTCAACAACATCCGCGAACACGCCATCCGCAACGGCCTCATCAAGCTCGAAGATTCCACACGCCTTTCCGATCAGGACGTCATAAATCTGATCTTCGAGCCCGGTTTCAGTACGGCCTCGGAAGTCACCGAAGTTTCCGGCCGAGGCGTTGGGATGGACGTTGTCCGCACGGTTCTTGATCGCCTCAAAGGCACGGTTCACGTCACGTCCAGCAAAAGCAAGGGCACCAGCATCCAACTCCGGGTTCCGCTGACCCTTGCCAGTATCCAGACGTTGCTCTTTCGTGTCGGCGGCCGCCTCTTCGCGGTTCCACTTTCCGCTGTCGTTGAAATCACCCGCGTTCAGGATCAGGAAATCCACAAAGTCGATCAGCGCGAGGTTCTCCGCCTCCGCGATCAGATTCTCACTCTGGTTCGCCTCAACCAGCTCAATCGCATTCATCCGGTCGAAACCCAGGGGGCCAAAAAGACAAAGAACTTCGTGGTGGTCATCGGGCTGGCCGAAAAGCGCTTTGGCCTGGTGGTCGACAGCCTCGTGGGTGAGGAAGAACTCGTTATCAAAGCTCTCCCGGGCGAAATCGTATCCAGCGATCTCGTCAGCGGGGCCTCGATCCTGGGCGATGGAACCGTGGTTCTGATTCTCAACGTTCCGGCAATTCTTTCCCGGCTGTCTCGATCCGTGTCTCTCGGAGCCATCGCATGAAAGAACGCGTCCGAGTCCTGGTCGTCGACGATTCCGCCCTTATGCGGAAACTGATTCCCATGATCCTCGAACGCGATCCGGACATCGAGGTGGTCGGGACCGCCATGGACGGCGCCTTCGCCTTGCGCAAAATCGCGGAGCTCCAGCCGGACATCGTCACCCTCGATCTCGAAATGCCGCGCATGGACGGCCTCGAAACCCTGCGCATGATCATGAAGAGCGCACCGCTGCCCGTCATTGTTTTCAGCACGCATTCGAAAGAGGGCGCGTATTCCACTTTCAAAGCCCTCGCTCTTGGCGCGATCGATTTTGTCCCCAAACCCAAAAACGCGGCTGCAGGGAATCTTGAGCCCGTCGCTCTCCAGCTCGCCGAAAAAATCAAAGTCGCCAAGCGTGCGGGGGGCCGCAAATCCATTCCCAAGCCAGTTCTCGAACTTCCCCCTTCTTCCAAGAAACGTTCGCGCCCGGCCGTTCCGCCAAATCGCATTATCGCCATCGGCATCTCCACCGGCGGTCCCAACGCGCTGCAATATCTGCTTACGCAATTTCCCGCAGATTTTGCCGCAACCTTTGTTGTCGTCCAGCACATGCCCGAAGGCTTCACGGACATGTTCGCGCGCCGGCTGGATGAATGCTGCGCGCTCGATGTCCACGAAGCCAAATCGGGTGATCTGCTGATCGCTGGCCGCGTGCTGATCTGCCCCGGCAATCGTCACATGATGGTTCGCCGCATGCCTCGCGGCGAAATGGTTGTCCTCTCAGACACGCCTCCTATCAACGGCCATCGCCCTTCGGCGGACGTCCTCTTCCACTCCGTGGCCCAGGAATTCGGCCTCACATCCGTCGGCATTATCATGACGGGCATGGGCGAAGACGGTGCCGAAGGCATCGGCGCGATCAAAGCCGCTGGTGGCATGACCATCGCGCAAAGTGAAGAAACGTGCGTTGTCGGCGGAATGCCGCGAGCCGCCATGATGAAGGGTTTCGTTCAGAAGGTGCTGCCGCTGGATACGTTGGGAGCGCACCTTATCAGCCAGTATGGTTCCGATCGCAGTAGCCAGGACAGTTCGGAAAAATCCGATAAGGGTGAAAAAGTTCCAGTTTCAACTCCGCGGACCTGACGGGGTCACGGAGCAAAAGGAGATGTATATGCCACAGTTCGCGCCATTACTTCGCAAGGACCACCAGCCGGTCCGTTATCTCGTCGTGGACGATTCCGTCTTCGCCCGCAAGAACATCATGAAGATGATCGAGCTGTTCGGCGGCGAAGTTGCCGGCGAAGCCGGCGACGGCCTCACCGCCATCGCCGAATTCAACCGCATCAAGCCCGACATCGTTCTGATGGACATCACCATGCCCCAGATGGAAGGCATCGAAGCCGTCGAACGCATCGTTCGCCAGCACGCCGACGCCCGCATCATCATGGTCTCGTCCGTCGGCTACCAGGAAAATATTCTGGCCGCGCTGCAAAAGGGCGCCAAGCATTTTGTCCAGAAGCCCGTGAAGCCCGAAGTTCTCTACGAAATTCTTCGCTATGTTCTCGGTGACGATCCAAATGCCACGGGCGCGCCCGTTGCCCTCGCGGGGGAGCATCAACTATGAGAATGGAACTCATCCAGCCGTTCATTAACGCCGCCGACGCAGTTTTCGCGGAAGCCCTGCAGGCGCCGACGAAAATCGCCGACCTCTCGATGGACGAGGAGACCTACCGCCGCAAAGGCGTAGCCGCCCTCATCGCCATCAAGGGCGACATTGAAGGCCGCGTTATTCTCGATCTCGCTCCCGATGTCGCCATGCGCGTCGCAAGCCAGCTCGCTGGCGAAGCCCTGCCCGAAAGCGAGCAGGTTATTCGCGAAACCGTCTGCGAACTCGCCAACATGGTCATCGGTAACAGCGTGACGCTTCTCAACGACCAAGGCTTCCGCTTCAAAGTCTTCCCGCCCGAAATTCACATGAGCGAGGAAGGCCTTGGCGGCAACACGGACACCGAAGCCATGGTCCTCTGTATCGAAACCCCTTGCGGCGAAATCTACCTCAACATCGCCATGCACTATCTGCACCGCCGCCGCGCCGAGCGCACCGCCGTAAGCACGCTCGACTAAACACCTCGGCAAAACTTACTGGCCACATGCAACTAGCCTCCTGTCCGTGTAGCGGCAGCTTTGCGAGCTGACGCTTTTCCGATTGATTTATGGACAGTCCCACCTTTTAGGTGTTAAGCTAATACAGCTAGCTGTAATCTAGCTGTATCTAAGGGCTTAACCATGAGACAAATAGGCGCTTTCGAAGCAAAAAACAAACTCGCCGAACTCCTGGACCTCGCCGAGTCCGGCGAAGAAATCATCATCACCCGCCACGGCAAGCAAGTCGCTCGCCTCGGCCCCATCCAGAAACCCTTCGACCGCGAAGCCGCCCGCCAGGCCGTGGAAGACATCAAGAAGCTGCGCAAAGGTATGCACATCGACGATGCGACCATCAAGGAATTCATCAACGAAGGTCGTCGTTGATCTGCGTCATCGATGCCTCAGTCGCGTTGAGTTGGGTCTATTCCGACGAGCATAGCGTGGTCGGCGATGCGCTCCTCGCCCGGGTAGCCGATCAAGGTGCAGTCGTTCCGGTGCTTTGGCATCTGGAAATCGCCAATTCCTTGCAAGTTGGGATTAAACGCAAACGCATTGACGCCAGTTACCGCGATGCCGCGATAAGGAAACTTGCCCTTCTTCCAATAGAAATTGACCCCGACACCAACAACTACGCCTGGACCACCACGCTCCAGTTGGCCGAGGCACATCAACTCACCGTCTACGACGCATCCTATCTCGAACTTACTCTACGCCACGGTTTGCCCCTCGCCACTCGCGACGATCAACTCGCCGCTGCCGCCTCCCGCTCCGGCGCAATCTTGCTCCCCACTCGCTGACTCCGTCCTTCACTCATTCTGCTTGTAGTACACTCGCTTCGTTTCTGTTCGTTATTCTTGCTCATCCCGATTCTGGAGGATCACCTTGATCCGTTCGTATTTCTTGTTTTTAGCGCTCTGTTTTCTCACGGCCGGTATTCAGGCGCAAAATCCCGTTCTGCCCGACATTGCCGAACCCGGCTCAGCCGACGAAATCTCCAAAGCTACCACTGAAGCCCGCTTCCTCTCTCCCTGGGTCTCCTATCTTCCCGTCTCTTCTACGGTCCCATCTCCGCGCGCCTTCTTCGGCCGCATCATGGGGGCTCCCGGCGAGCTCGTCGACTCCGCAAAGGCTTACGCCTACTGCCGGGCTCTTGCCGCCGCCTCCCCTCGCGTCCGCGTATTCTCCATCGGCAAATCCGAAGAAGGCCGAGACATTCTGCTCGTCGCCGTCGCCGACGAAAAGGGAATCGCCTCTCTCGACCAGCTGAAGTCCGCCACCGCCGCCCTCGCCGATCCACGCAAAACGGATTCTGCCGCGGCCGAAAAATTAATCGCCACCTCGCGCCCGATCTACTACTTCAACGCAGCACTCCACTCCGACGAAACCGGCTCCACCGAATCCGTCCTGGAACTCGCCTACCGCCTCGCCGTTTCCGATCAACCCATGATTCGCCGCATTCGCGAAAATCTCGTCGTCCTTATCAATCCCGTCTCCAGTCCCGATGGCCGCGACAATCAGGTCCAATGGTTCTATCGCTACCTCAAAGGCAAAACCGATCGTGCCTCTCTACCGCGTCAAGCGCCGCCGTACTGGGGCAAATACGTTTTCGTGGACATCAATCGCGACGCCCACCAGCTAACTCAGGAAACCACCAAAGCCGTCGCGCGCATGTTTTTCGACTGGCACCCCACCGTCATCCACGATCTCCACGAAGGTGAACCCTTCCTCATGTCCTGGAATGGCACCGGCCCCTACAATCCCAACGTCGATCCCATCACCTTCACCGAATTTCTCGCCCTCAGCTTCCACGAAGTGCAAACCCTCACCGGCCTCGGCATGCCCGGCGTCTCCACCTGGAATTTCGGCGAAGGTTTCGCTGAACTATTTCTCGATTCCGTCGCCATGAACCACAACTCCATCGGCCGCGGTTACGAAACCCTTGGCAACGGCAGCGCCGAGACACTCACATGGCTTCTCTCCGGCGAAGAAACTTCCCGCGAGTGGTATCGCCCGCTTCCACCCCCCCCCGGGAAAGTCAACTGGTCCGCCCGCGACAATCTCAATTACAACGAAACCGCCGCCCTCGCCGCTCTGGATTACACCGCCACCAATTCCCGCGCCTTCCTCCACAACTTCTACGAAAAAAATCTCCACTCTTATCGCAAAGGCCTCGAGGACTCTCCCGCCGCCTTCCTCATCCCCGATGACCAGGGTGATCCGACCCGCGTCGCGCAACTCGTCGCTCGTCTGATGAGCCAGCACATCGAAGTCAGCCGCGCCAAAGAACCGCTCCATCTGAAGGAAGGCAACTTTCCCGCCGGCACCTATGTCGTCCGCCTCGATCAACCCTATCGCAACTACGCCGTCGATCTACTCGCGCCCCAGAACTACCCAATCGACGCCTTCGAGCCCTACGACGACGTCTCCTGGTCACTTCCCGCCCACTATCATCTGCAAGCGTTGCCGACTGACGACGCTTCTGTGCGGTCCTCTTCACTCAGGCCCCTCACCGAAGCTCCGCAGCCCCACGGAAAGGTCACCGGCACCGGGCCAGTATTCCTCTTGAAGGATTCCGGCCAGGAGAGCTTCCTCGCCGCACGCTACCGTCTCTCCAATTTCAATATTGAAATTGCGGAACACGCGTTCGCTGCCGGAGGCGTCGAATACCCCGCCGGCTCCTGGATTCTTCCCTCTCAACCCGGCCTTTCCGAAGCGCTTCACCAAATCTCCGATCAACTCGGCCTCGACTTCACAGCCGCCACTTCTTCTCCCGAGATTCCGCATCACGCCGCCAAAGCTCCTCGCCTCGGCCTCTGGGTTCCTTGGGCCGACACGGACTCCATCGGTTGGGTCCGCTACTCTCTCGACCAGCGCAAGGTCCCCTACACGTACATCCGTGATGAAGACATCCGCGCCGGCAAACTCAGCGAAAAGATCGATGTCCTCCTCTACGGCCATGTCGATCTCGAACTTGCCGAACAAATCGAGGGCCTCCCCAAGCGCTGGGGCCCCATGCCCTTCAAGAAAGCGCCCGAAACTCCCAACTTCGGCTTTCCCGCCGAATCCGACGACATCACCGGCGGCATCGGTTACCAGGGCCTCGCGCAAATTCAGGATTTCGTCGAACGCGGTGGCCTCCTCATCACCCTCGGCAGCGGTTCCATGCTTCCGCTCGAAGCCGGCCTGGTTCGCGGTGTTCGGCGCAGTGCCGGCGGCGTTCCGCGCAGCACGCAAGGCGGCGGAAGCGATTCTGCTGCAGCCGCGCAGCGAGCCGCCACGCGCACGCCCGGCTCTCATCTCCGCGTCACCTTCGATCAGCCGGATAATCCGATAGCCTACGGCTACTCACCGCACACCTACGTCTTCCGCCAGAATTTTCCGTTGTACGCCGAACCGCGCCGTTGGCTGCGCATGGCTTACTGCACTACCTGCCTCGACGGTCCGATTGACACCAGCACCGTCGTCCTCGAATGGGGCGACACCACCGGCGCGCCTATTCTCATCAGCGGTCAAATTTGGGGGGAAGGGAACTTGCTCGGCCGACCAGCCATTCTCGATTCACCCGTTGGCAGCGGCCACATCATCACTTTCAATTTCAATCCGATTCACCGCGACCTCAACCGCGGAGACCAACGCATGCTCTGGAACGCCATCCTGAACTGGCAATCCATCCTCGCCGCCCAACCAAAATAGTTTTTGGAAAATTGAAATTGGAAAATCGAATGTAATGAGCGTTGTCATCCTGTGCGCATCCGACAAGGTCCGGCGTTTGGACTCCGGTGAAACCGGAGATGCACGAAGGACCTCAACTCATCCAAACCGCAAATTGTTGGTTGGGAGAAAATCAGACCTGCTACTCCGGCACCCGCAAGTACGCCGCCCCATGCCGGAACAACCCCGCCGAAGCAATCGGCTGCGAAAACACAATCCGTATCGGCACAAAAATCGCCCCTGCGCCCGGTGTGTAGGGCACCGCCACTTCCAGCCGCGTCCCTTCCGCGTACTCGTTCCTGCTCCGGAAACTGATTCCGCCCTTCGACAAATCCTCGCACACCGCCACTTCTTCCGTAAATCCGCGCTGCCGGATGCACGCCAGCACCCGCGCCTTCACCCGAAGCCGATTCCGCCGCGGTACCACGCGCTCTTCCACCGCCGCGCGCGAAGGCAACACTTCCGTCGAGTTCACATCCGACTGCGCCTCCACCCAGATCGACGGCGCATCGCAATGCTTGCAAACCCGCGCCACGCAGCGCCGCACCTCAAACGATTTCAACTCTCTCTCGTTCAGGTACACCACCTCGCGCCTCTGGCAGAAACTGCACTCCATCAGTAGACGCGCCAGCGCCTCTTCGCCCTGTTGCAAAGTCGGAAATTCAATCTCCCAGAAATCCGCTCGCGGTTCCAAGATCGCAATCGCGTACAGAAAGCCTTCCGCTTCGCGGTCGATCTCCGCCACAATTCGCGCCCGCGCCGTTTTGACGGTGTCCGCTTCCAGCGTCCGCCGCAGAGTCAACTCTTGCCCCGTAAACAGCTTTTCCTGCAGTCGGATCACCCCGCCGTTCCGGCTCACCAGCAGCGATTCCGCCGGCTTCGTCACGGCCACACCATCGCCGTCAAACCACGAAGCTTCCACTTCCAGACGCAGCGTGACCCGGTCGCTTTGTCGCATTCGTTCCGTTCTCATCATCCGATGCAATGGGGAATTGCTTACAATTCAGGCTATCACGCGGAAAATCGCCGAAATGCATCTCCAGCGCTGGTAATGTCGTACCCACTAATAACCCAGCGGGGCACCGTTTTCCACTACGGTTTACCCTTTCGACGCCCCTTGCCAGCCACCCATTTCCAATCCGGCACACTTCCGTCAAACTAAATCCATGCCGAAGCCTGATCCGCCATCAGGCCTTTTTCGTCCCGCGCATATTTTAGGTGTGTGAAGTGAGCAAAGTTATCACCATGGCCGACCGAAGCCCTTCCAACTCCGGCGTCAGCGGAGTCCGCGACCGCCGCTACGCTATCCGTTTTCCCTTCGCCGCCGACGTCGAACTGATCGATCTCGAAACCGGAAAGCAAGTCGAAGGCGTTACCTCCGACATCTCCCTCGGTGGATGTTTCGTCTGCACCAGCAAGCCGCTTCCCATGAACGCCCGCGCCCGCCTGAAACTTGTCCGCAAGGGCCAGATTCTAGAAGCTCTCGTTTCCGTCCGGATCGTCAAGCCCCGGATCGGCATGGGGATCGAATTCTTCGACCTCGAACCAGCCTGCAGTGAAATGCTAAGCGCCTGGCTAGACGCCCTCCGTCAGGCCCGCTAGTGCAGGGGCGGAGTTACGCCGCCTTCTTCCTCGCTTGGTTTTCCTAATGAGCCGTTTCGATCGGCTTTCCACTCTTCTCATAAAACTCTTTTTGCAATTTCCAACTCTCCTCATCCGCCTTCACCGCCCGGATCGCCCGCACTACGGTATTAATCCAGGCCTGCAAATCCTCTTCCCCCTGTTCCTTCGTTGCCGTCGATCCATCCCCCGAATAATGATTCGGAAACCGCGCGTACCACCAAATTCCGGTGTACACATTCTCCGGCAGTCTCACCCGCTTCTGATCCGCCCCCGATTCATTCTTCGCGCGATCCATGTGCGTCAGGTTCGGATGCGTCACCAGCATGTTCGACGTCTCCGTCTCCCCCGCATGCCAGTCCGGTCCTTCTTTCTCCGCGCCCACTTTCTTCGTTGCATCGTGCCCCCATTGCACGTACACCACATAATCATGCGGCGCATCCAGCTGTGACTGCGCGAAATACGGAAGAAAATTCTCGTTTCCTCCGTGCCCGTTCACAATCAACACCTTGCGGCATCCGTTCCGTCCCATCTCATCCGTCGTCGCCTGCAGCAACTTCATCTGCATATCCGCGCTGTACGCCACCGTCCCCGGCTCATGTCGCGCTTCCGCTATCTGCCCGAAATAATAATCGGGAAATATCACCGCATATTCCTGCGTCACGGCGTGCTCCGTCACGTACCGCACGTTCAGTAAATCCGTCCCCAGCGGCAGGTGCGGCCCGTGCTTTTCCAGAATCCCGATCGGCAGCAGGCAGGTCCCCTGCGCCTTGCCAATCGCCTGCCGGAACTCTTCCGCCGTTAGCTCTTCCCATTTCGTCGGCAGCTTTGTTTGCCCCTGCCCCCAGCACACCGTCGCCACTCCCAACGCCAAAACTCCCATCGCCCAACGAAGCATGCCCGCCTCCCAGTCTTCGTACAATAATAATGTCGCGGCCAAATTGTAGCGTAGGCTCGCGTTGCAGGGTAACGCCGAAGCTCAAAAAATTGGCACTTCTAATCTGAAGCCAATCTTGATGTGAAGGTAATCGCGCAGCCCTGGCTGGGAATCATGTTGGTCGTTTGCAGCGCGAGGCAACCTCCCGCCGGACCACTTCATCCATCACATCAGTTATTTTTCAGGTGCAGGGCCAGGTGCAGCGAATGAAGTGCGGTTGCGCTTCCCTAGTTGTGTTGTTTCTCGGGCCGCTCGTTGCGGCTACGGCTCTCGCGAGTCCGCAGGCTGACGATTCCTCGGTTGCGAAGGATCCCCTTGCTTCCCCCGGCCTTCCTTCTCATGTTGTAATCGGCGAAATCCAATTTGTCGGCCTACATCGCATTCCAGCCGCAACGGCGATGTCGCGCCTCTCGATCCACCCCGGCGAAGAATTCGAGCCAGCGCAAATCGCTGCCGACGTTCACGCGCTGAGCCAATCGGGTTGGTTTCAAGATGTTTTTGTCAAAGCCGCGCCTGTGTTTCAGCAACTCGAATCACCGGATGGTTCTCGTTCCATTCAGATCCAGTTCCACGTCGCCGAATATCCCTATCTCTCCTCCATAACTTTCACAGGATCAAAACTTCTCTCTCGGCAACAAATCAAAAAACTCCTCGATGAAAACCATCTCTTCCCGCAGTTGGGCACACCGGCCGACCCTGTCCAATTGCATCGCGCCGCGCTAGCCATCCAGTCCGAACTCGCCTCGTCTGGCCACCCCGAGGCGCAAGCCATAATCAAACAGCAAACTCTTCCCGGCCAGCGGGCAAAAATCGAGTTTCAAATCCGTGACGGCCCGCGCCTGCCCGTCAGGCAGATAAGTTTCTCCGGCGATCCGCAAGTTCCCGCCGATCTCCTCCGCAAACAAATGCGCCATGTTGCCCCCGATGCCTGGTTCTCCGGATTCCGTAATAAAAATGTCTACACCCCGGAAAGATGCGACCAGGATCGCGTGAATCTCCTCGCCTATCTGCAGAATCACGGATTTCCACAAGCCCGCGTCGGCGCGCCTCACGTCACCGTCGTAAATGCTTTTTCCAATCCCTCCTCTCCTTGGCACTTTCGCCCCGTCCAGCCTGGCCTGACCGTTGCCCTGCCCATCAATTCCGGAACTTTCTACGCTTTCGGTCCCCCCGAAATCAGTGCCCCTCTTCTGCAGCGGCTGAACGCGACAAAAAAAGGCAATCTGCTTTCACCTGATCTCAATCCCGGCCGCCCATACTCTGAGCACGCCGTCGAATCTCTCCGCCGCGACTTGGAAATCCACCTCCACCGGAATGTGCGACGCCAGAAGGGAACTGGAGATTATCGCCTGCGAGCCACTTCAACCTTCGACTACACCACGCACATCGCCACCGTAGATTTCGATCTCGATCCCACGCCGCCCTACACAGTCCGTCGCCTTGAGTTCCGCGGCAACCAGCGTTTCCCGGACAAATATCTTCGCCGCCGCATCCCCCTCAGCGAAGGCCACCCTCTCGACGAATACGCAATCGAAGCGGGCCTCGCGCGTCTCGCCCGCACGGGATACTTCCAGCCCTTCAAAAAAGAAGACGTTCAGATTAATACTCACGCAGCAGACCACAGCGCCGACGTAATCATCCACGTTCATGAAAAAGGCAAACAGCGCATCACCTTCTCCGGCGGGCGCCAGCAGTTCGGAAGCACCGCCGGAATCGCCTACACCGTTTTCAATCTCCTCGGTCTCGACGAATTTCTCTCCACTCAATTCGACGGTGGTCCGGAGTCGCTGCAACTGGCCATGAGTTTCGCAAAGGAAGGCTTTCTCGGCTCGCGCGGCACCCTCGCGCTCTCCGCGTTCGACACATTTCTTCGCCCGCGCCTGACGCCCGGCGTGCAAGGCCCATTCCAGCGCTCGCAATCCCAAGGCCTAAACCTCGGCTGGACTTACGCCGCTTCAAACGTGGACACAATCGGCGTCAACTTCGGAATCTCCCGCTCCGTCACGGAATATACGGTCAATCAGCCTGCGACCGGGACAAACACTCAGCCCATCGATTTGCAAAGTAAAACGTCCAGCCACTCTCTCGGGATCGGCTGGACCCATGACACCGGTGTACAAACAATCCAACTGAGCGATTCCGTCTCTGGCGGCTGGCTCGGGGGAAACGAAAATCTCCTCAAATCGAAAGCCGAATACGGCCAGATTTTCCCCGATGAACTCTTCAACCATCGCAATGCTTGGGCTTTCCGCACCACCGTCAGCGCCGTTGGCAGCTACAAAGGCGACATGCCGCTCTACGCCCGTTTTTTTTCGGGCGACGATTTCGTCCGCGGCCTCCGCCCCGGCGAACTCGGCCCTTACCAGACTCTCACCACCGTCTCTCCCTCTGGAGCGACCACCTACTCCGCCATTCCCACGGGCGCCAACCTCATCACCGCCTTAAATCTCGAATACCGCGTTCCGCTCACTCGCACCGTCGAAGGCGCCACTTTCTTCGACGCCGGCTCCGGTTTCCTCCTTCCCAACTGGTTGCGTCCAACGCGTCCCACCCTGATTAATTCCACCAACGGCCTGATCCACGGCACCACAGGCTTCGAACTTCGCTGGACTCTCCCCATCCTCGGAGCCCCCATCCGCATAAATTACTCCTTCAACCTTCTCCGCCTGAACCGCACGCTGCTGCAACCCGACGGCTCACTCACCCGCCTGCACGATCCCCTGGGCGCGTTAGGCTGGGGCCTCGGTCCGTTTTTCTGATTGATGTTTGCCGTGGATGCAAGACTACAAGGCAGGAAATACGGCCGGGACCTGCGAAGAAGCTAGCCGGCCCACTTGCTGCTCGCCCGCCGGGGCTTCGCCTTGCTCTTGCCCTTAGGCTCCTTGAGGTTGAGCGCCACTGCAGCGCGGATGAGATCCCTCAGGGCCGCCTCATCCACCTTCTCGCCTTCGTGGATGTCGATGGCGCGCCGGACATTCCCGTCGAGGCTGGAGTTGAATAGGCCTGCAGGGTCCTTTAACGCAGCTCCTTTGGCGAATGTCAGCTTGACGACGTTCTTATATGTCTCTCCGGTGCAGACGATGCCGCCGTGGGAGAAGACGGGAGTGCCCATCCACTTCCACTCTTCGACGATCTCAGGGTCTGCCTCGTGTATGATTCCGCGCACTCTCGCGAGCGTCTTCCCGCGCCAGTCCCCAAGTTTCTTAATCCTCTCGTCGATCAACGCAGATGCAGATTCCATCGGGACCCTCCTTTCCATTTAGACCCTTAGCGAACCGCGAAATCCCCTGGCGGCATAATAAGATTCTGCACCGTTGTGATACACGAAAACAGTGTCGAACCGGCGATCGCAAAAGAGCGCGCCGCCGAGTTTTCTGATAGCAGAAGGTGTCCTCACCCAGCTCGACGTTTTCGCATCGAAATTGCCAAGCTTCTGCAACTCTCGATATTGTTCTTCCGTTAAAAGCTCGATGCCCATGGCAGCTGCCATATCAATTGCGTTATTTCCTGGTTTATGTTCTTTCCTTGACTCCAGCGCCTCGCGATCGTAGCAACCACTTCTGCGGCCTTTAGGACTTTCCGCTGAACAGTCACAAAAAATGTACTCACCCGTCCTCGTGTCGTGACCAACTACATCCGGTTCGCCGCCAGTTTTTTTCCATCTCATTAAGTGACAGCAGTTTTTCAGTATTAGCTTCCAGTTTTGATTGTACTTTGGCCCATTCGAGGCCTCTATGGCGGCCCATGTTTTTCTCAAAACGGGTTTTCAAAACTCCAAGTATTTCTTCGTGCTCTTTTTTTAAAGCGGTTGCGTTTGACATAGTTTCATCCAGAGGCGGCTAGGGGTTGACCGCTGCACCTCGTTGGGCTGATCTGTTCGAGATATGTTGTCGAAGGAGATGGCCTTTCCACATCCAAAGCCCCGAAAGGAGCAAAACAGGAAGACAGATATAGCGAACACCGGTGGCGTAGTTTGGAGTGTCCGAAGGTGAATCATAAATGTATCCGAGTATCGGGGTGCCAAAGACAATGTGTATCCAGCGAATGATCGAACGCTTTGTGGCCTCTTTCACGATTAATTTGTCCTCTCTTTCTGAGGCGGCCAGTTGGGAGCCTCGATACCGAACTGCTTTGCGTATTCGGCGTTCAATCGCTGCCAGCCGCCAAACTTCAAGGCGCCGGCACCAACCATGCGGCCGATGGGAGTTCCGCTGAGAAGGTGATCCAAAACATCGAAACAAATGTGCCACCCGGCAGCGCCCATCGAGATGAAGCGGCGATCGATGTTATGCCAAAGCGTGAGACGCGTGCCGCCACCGAAGGCTTCGAGTTCCCACCGGAGATCGAAGGCACCCCAGTTGTACTCAAGTGCCTTGGGAGCGTCGGCTCGAGTTACTGTTGTTTCGGAAACTTGCGGCGTGGGCGCGGCCACCGTGGTGAGCTTCACCGTCCCAACCGTGCCGAGGCTCCCATCGGCGTCGAAGGGCGCCCACTCGCGCAGATGTGCCGGGTCGGTTAGCGCCTGCCAGACTTTTTTTGGCGAGTGGCGCAGTTCTCGCACGAGAACGAGCGTCCACTTCCCTCCGTCCTTTCGCACCTGCGCCCCGCGGGCCGGACCCGGTGAGTACTGCGCGCGCTCGATCATCTTCTTCTCCTTACGTCAGCCTCGATCATCCGCCCTACCAGCGCTTCAGCTGCGTCACCTGAATGAGATTGCCGCAGGTGTCCTTCAGCATGGCGATCTTCGAGGCCGTCACGTCCGTTGGGGGCATGGTGAACTCGGCGCCGCGCCCTTTCATACGCTCGTATTCGGCCTGCACATCGTCGGAGAAGAACATGGCCGCGGGCTGGCTTTGTTGAAAGAGCGCCTGCTGATACGCTTTTGCTGCCGGGTTGTTGTTCAGCGCCAGCTGCAGCTCCGTGCCGTCCGGCTCCTCGGGCGAGGCCACCGTCAGCCAGCGATATGGCCCCTGCGAAAAGTCCGTCTTCTTTGTAAACCCGAGCACCTCCGTATAGAAGCGCAGGGCCTTCTCCTGGTCGTCCACGTATACGCTGGTCAATTTGAGCTTCATATCGTTTCTCCTTTCTCACGTTCGCGGTTTGCGCCGCGTCGGCTTCTCCTTGTCTTCCTTCTCTTCGGTGTTGCCTGACTTTTAGTCGGTGTTGGTTCATCCATGCTGTCCAGGTGGCGTTCGAGGGCATCTACGTGACCGGACCAGAACCGGCGGAACTGAGCTAGCCAGGCATCCACCTCCTGAAGTGATTCAGGTTTCAGCCGGTAGAGACGACGCTGTGCGTCCACCGTCGATTCCACAAAACCTGCGTCCCGCAGCACGCGCAGGTGCTTCGACACTGTCGGCTGCGGCATATGAAGTTGCCGCTCGATCTCTCCCACCGACTGTTGTGACGAGACCAGCAAGCTCAGTATCGCCCGGCGGTTCGGCTCCGCAATGACTTCGAACACAGATTCCATTCCCTGTGTATACCGTACGGAGTATATACGTGTCAAGGCATATGATGACGAGGCCCGGGGCGGTTTCATTCGGCTGGCGGGGACGCACCGTCGATGTGTTTTCAAGGGGTCGATTCGAAGCGCTCCGCGCTCCGATCACTTTGGAGATCAACGCGACATTGCGATAGTTTGCGTTAGTTGACTTAAGGGTGGAAGTGGCAGGAACCAATCATTCCCAAACGGTTTGAAAAAAATGGCGGGGACGACGAGGCTCAAAATTGCGACCCATTCTGTGCCAGCGTAGCGTGGTATCCGACGTCTGCCTGAGATAACCCGAAACCTCTCCGGCATTATTAACCGCCTTCAACGCGGAAAGAGCGAACGAATGACAATTTCCACTCGATGGCATCTTGGTTCTACTCTCCGTGTCAATTTCTAGGCTGGTTTGAAGGATTTGCCGCATTCCAGGCAATACACTTTGCCGCGTGGGGTGATCAGTCCACAAAATGGACATATCCGCTGTGGCGCGAACTCGGTGTCTGGTGGTTTCATTCCTACCAGCTTTCTTGCCAAGGCAGACATGAACCCAAGCGAACGGCGGACGCGCGAAAAGAGTTGATAAAGCGCGGGCAACATGGCTTTAACTCGCAGGCTCCCTTGTGGCTGGAGATGCGTTGGGATTCGTCCCGAAGGACCAGCGGAAGAATCGGAGATCGCATTTCTCACACCGAAACGGCCGGATGAAAATCATCGCCAGGATTCCTTTTTCCAGCAATCCTTTGCGCCTGGAGAGATGGATGCGAGCGCTATCGCAGTTAGGGCAGCAAATCATACTGCTTCTCCTGAGGCTGGGGCCTGACTCCAAAGCGATTGTCCAATGCAAAGGGAGTGCTGGACTGTTCACTTTTGAACGTTCCATTCCGAAGCCCACGCCGAGCTTCAGAGAGAGCACCTCCACTCTCCCAATAGCTCTTTCGGATAGCCCAGGTAATCATTAGAGCGAATGTCTAAAACAGTACAGATATCGATTGCCCACCCGATTAGACTAATCATGAGGGGTCTGCATTTCTGGTTGTTCTCCTGTGCTTGCGGACCGGTGGGTGGTTACAAAGACTATGGCTTCCATTTCAAGCGCGAATCGGGGCCAAAACGTATTCAGCCCGGGGACTTCTGCCGCAGAGAGGGCACAGACCCATAGAACGCGTTCGCTTCGAGTTCTTTTCATGCACCGCGATGCAGACGCCATCGACAATTGCCTGCAGGAACTCAAGAAGGGACAGTTCACGGTCACTTCCGATTTTGTCTTGAATCTTCCGCAATGCGTGGAACAATTGAAATCCCACGCTTACGACGTCCTTCTTGTCGAATTTCCAAACCCCAGCTGCAAGGCGCCGGAAGCGATTCTGCTCCTCCATCAGATCGCACTTCGGATCCCGCTGATCCTATTGACCCCACGGTTCGGCATTGAGTCACTTGTCAAGCTCGGTGACCAGACTTGCTTCGAATATGTTGCCCGCGAACACCTGGCTCATATCTCTAGCGCCGTTCGCCGCGCCATGAACGAAAAACATTTGCGAGACGAACTCGACGACGCCCGCAGGGCTTTGCAGCATTCGCAATCGCTCTATCGCGCGCTGGTGGACAACCCCGCTTATGGAATCTACCTGTGCGATGCCGAGGGTGAACTGCTCGATGCCAATCAGGCGCTGGTAACCATGCTGGGCTACGACTCAAAAGAACAGCTCCTGGCGGCGAACCATGCCTCAGCAATCATTCCGAATCTGAGGAAGAGCGAGTGTTTCACCGCGGGCTCCGGCGAGCGCCAACAAATCGAACCCATCGAAGTCGAATGGAAGCGCAAGGACGGAACAACCCTGAAGGTCCGGCTGGGTGGCCGCGGTGCTTTTGACGAGAACGGCAACTCCGCGCATTATGAAATTATCGCTGTCGACATCACCGAGCAACGAACCCTGGAAGATCATCTTCGCCATCAGGCCGACAGTGATTCCCTCACCGGCCTTGCCAACCATCGGCGGCTCTTCGAGGTTTTGCAGGCCGAAATCTGCCGGTCCAAGCGTACCGGGCGAGAATTCTCACTGCTCCTGCTGGATCTGGATGGCTTGAAAAACGTCAACGATCACTTTGGCCATCTGACCGGTGATCGAGCCCTGTGCCGTCTGGGGCAAATTTTGAAAGACTGCTGCCGCTCCATAGACACGGCGGCGCGGCACGGCGGCGACGAGTTTGCGCTGGTCCTGCCCGAGACCGGCTTGGCTGCCGCCACATTGGTCGCAAGGCGCATTTGTTATCTTCTTGAGAAAGACGCCGAGGAGCCGGCCCTTGCCGTCAGCGTCGGCTTGGCCAGTTTTCCGAAAGATGCCGGGACCATCGGAACTCTGTTGTACGCAGCGGACAAGTCTCTCTACGAGATGAAAGCCGCGCAGCCTCGGGCCTTGCGGGTCACAAACTCTGCTTGAGATTGCGGGGGAAGCAAGCAGGTCAAGAGCATGTCCGGCGATAGCGACAGTCTGAGGCGAAAGCGCGACTGTACGTTATCGAACACCACCAGCAAACCCATCAGCGCGAATTCGACGCAGGCGCGAGCATGTCCGCCGAAGGTTCAAATCTACGATTTTTCCCAAGTGCGCCATTCCCGCAATCCCAAGTTGCTTCAGTCGTGCAATACCACGCTCAACAGGGACGCGTTGATCTGCAGCCCGCCGTCGTATTTGATGAACCCCAGGTTCTTGAACTTGTTCATGAAAAAGTTCACCCGCGGGCGCGTCGTGCCGATCATCTCCGCCAGCATCTCCTGCGATATCGGGGGGAGGACTCCGTGCAGTTGGTCCTCCTTGCCGTAACGCGCCAGCAACAGCAGCGTACGGGCCAGGCGCTTTTCGCTGGAGTTGAACAATTGGTCGATCAGGTCCTCCTCCACGCGGATGTTTCGCGCCAGCATGAACGCGATGAACTGGTCGGAGAGGGTGTGCTGTTCGTGCAGCACCTTTAACATTTCGCGCTTCTCGATCACATGCACCGTGCTCTCCGTAATCGCGGTCGCCGTCCCCATGCGAACGGTCTGGCCCGCCAGGCAACCCTCTCCAAAGAAATCGCCCGGGCCCAGGATGGTAATCACTGCTTCTTTGCCGGCTCCGTTGACGACCGTCAGCTTTACACTGCCCTCCTTCAAGTAGATTACGGTATTGGCGGCCTCGCCCTGCGAATAAACGACATCCGCTCGATTCACCTGTTTGATTTTTCTGCCAATCCCGGCGGAATCCAGAAATGCCTGGGCATCAAAAACAGGCCTTCTAGCTGGCACTCGCTTCGAACTTCTGCTTCTTGGGCTCATCATCATAAAGATCGTTCCCCCTCAGAATCCCCTAAAACCGTTCGGTCGAATTTTCCTGCGCGGCCAAGTGCTCTCTCGCCAACTTTTCCTTGCGGTTTAATTCATCCTGGTTGGCTTTTAGTTCACGCCGGATTTGTCCTGCAACCATTTTCCAGACCATGGTGAGAGGAACCTGCTGGAAATGTGTTTTTGGCTTAAGCATCGGAATTACCCTCAAGCACCTGCAGCCTAGCATTCCAAAAAGGGTACGGGTCAACTCTTTTGGAATCCGAAAGCTGGCGTTAGTCGGGACGAAGCGCGCCGATTCGTTGCGGGGGGAGGCAACGCGTTCGAAGAGGTGTCCAAAACGGGACATATTGTTTGCTTGCGGTCAGCATTACGAAGGAATACGATAGCGTCAGGTTAGTTTAACGCGCACTCCCATGGGAGGACTTTGTGGAGCGCATTAATGCGAAAGCCGTGCACTTGCATTTCAAGACTATGATCCAGTCGGATGTGCCGCAGGGCCGCGAGGGGAAGCACAAGCTGATTGTCAGCACCATCCTCAAGGACCTCGACCGTCTCGGGGCTGGTTCGGCGCTTAAGGTGCCACTGGCCGATTTGGCGCAATCCAAGGAAAAAGTTCGCTCTGCGTTGAATCGGGCCACTCGGAAGGTCGGTCGCCACGTGGCAACCGCCAGCGACGACACATTCCTGTACGTGTGGAACGTGAGTAAGTAGCAAGGGCAGCCGGCAAACTCTCCATTTTAGCCCGCATCCAAAGCGGTAATTAAGCGGTGCGGTCCAAACCTCGGAAATCTGAAACTCACGCGGATTGTAGTGGTGCCTCGGAGCGAGGCCTGTGGAATGCCTCTGCGCAAACTGTCGTCAGTTATTTCGCAGGACCTTACGCAAGGATTTGTTCACTACCAAAATTCCATCGTAGTGAATGAACCCGCGCTTCCGGAACCGGTTCATGAACAGATTCACGCGCGGGCGCGTGGTGCCCACCATCTCCGCCAGAACCTGGTGGCTCACCATGGGAATCTGTACCGACGCCAAACCATCCTTTTCCATGTGTGCCAGGCGCAGCAGAACGCGCGCAAGCCGTTGTTCGGCGTTGGATGTCAACAGGTCGGCGACGTGATCCTGGTATTTCTTGAGGCTGGCGAGCAGGTAGCTGACCAGGGCGTTGGAAGCGAGATTTTTCTTGCGCAGCAATTGGAGCATTTTCCCTTTTTGGATAGTACGTATGGAGCTCCCTGTCATCGCGACCGCCGTGGCCATCCGCAGCGGATAACCCGCGAGGCAAACTTCGCCAAAAAAATCATGCACGCCCAGGATCGCGGTGACCGCCGAGGGTTGCCCCTTCGATCGCGTGGTCAGCCGCACACCGCCGTGCTGAATGTAGAACAGCGTAAGAGCGGTGTCGCCTTGGGAGTAGATTTTTTGTTTGTCCCGGTATTGCTCGACCTTGCCGCCCAAGCTTGCGCCTGAGTTGAAAACTCCCAAATGGGAAGCCAGCTGCCCCGCGTGATTCATAGCCCGCTC
>Ga0210406_10001686_pt1 | contig 26399 bp, 18 predicted proteins | sample IncBWC30MmetaG_FD_155454 | JGI IMG/M metagenome (GOLD analysis project Ga0210406, IMG submission 155454) | Forest soil microbial communities from Barre Woods Harvard Forest LTER site, Petersham, Massachusetts, United States - Inc-BW-C-30-M | ecosystem: Environmental > Terrestrial > Soil >... | reverse complement strand
TAGGCCCATATTGCTGTTTCCGTAGTCCGCTGTTTAAGCCAGTCAGGTTGAAGCGACAAAACGGATTCCAGAGACTCTGTCATAAACGCATGCTACTCTGGCACAGTGACCCCGCGCCACGTGCTTGTAACTCAACCAAGAATGCAACTGCTTCAATCGCAGCCGCACGTCTTGTCCGAGTGACGCATCCCTTTCATCCACTCAGCGGACGGCAGCTACTCTGCGTAGGGGAGCGGTACAACCGGTATGGGGTGACCCTGCTGTTAGAGACCGACGACGGGGCTGTTTGCACGGTTTGGCCGCAGTGGACCGACGTTGTTGCCCCCGATCCTGAGATCGTCATGGGCGGGCAGCGGGCGCTGTTCCGTGTCGCGGACCTGCTGGAACTCGCCCGCTTGGTGGATCGGCTCAGCGGGCGCGATTCGCGGGGAGGTGAAAATGGTGCGTAAGGCAAATTTTGCCGCGTGTGTAAATGCAAAGATGCCGCAAACCGATAAGGCTGGGCGCGATTAATCTGAGGCATATCTGGTATGGACCAAGGAACACAACACAATATGTTCTTGACACGCGCTGCATGTGCGGCATAATTACAACAACGATCGGCAAGCCGATCCTCGGAGATCACGGTGGCCGCCCAAAGCGACAGCAAGCATCCCAAGGTCCGGGCCCTGCTCGAAGAGGGCACGCTGAATCCGGAGCCCGGGAAGGTCCAGGATCCGAAGTTCCACGATGGCGAGTTCTTCGATCCGCGCGACATCGTGCAGGTCAAGTACGAGATGCTGCGCCGCGTATCGGTGGAGAACGCATCTGTGACCAGCGCGACGGAGGAATACAGCGTGTCCAGGCCGACGTACTATCAGACCAAAGCCAGCTTCGATGGCGCAGGGATCGCCGGCCTTGTTCCCAGGAAGCGTGGTCCACGCGGTCCTCACAAGCTCCAGGGCGCAGTACTGGCCTTTATCCAAAAACAACTTGTCGCGGGCGAGCCCATTCGAGCGCGCGAACTGGCGAAGCTGATCCGACAGAAGTTCGACCTCGACGTACACCCGAGAACTATCGAGCGAGCGGTCGCCGTAAAAAAAACTCCGAGATGACCTCGAACACTGGAGCTGGTTCGGAGGGCACATCGAGTATCGTTGCCCAATACGAAACTCTACGTCGAGCCGCGCTCGGCCAGGCGCTGCCGCCCGAGGCTCGCTCGGGCCTCCTGCTTTTTCTCCGTCGCGGCATGTGGGGGTGGACACGGATGATTGCCACGCTTGACGGGAGCCAGCCGCAGGCGAGATGTGGAGGATCGTTGAGCTTTTCGGCCGCAGAAGAATCTAGAACCGTTATTCATATCTTCGCGGCAATAGCCATGAATGCCAAGCATCAGGAGCAACGCCATGAGCGATTCCTTGAAAGTGCAGCCTCACCATGTGGAGCGGAGTGCATACCTATACGTTCGACAGTCCTCGATGCGGCAGGTCATCGAGAACGTAGAGAGTACGAAGCGTCAGTACGCATTGCGCAGCCGGGCCATCGCGCTCGGCTGGCGCGAAGATCAGATCGTCGTGGTGGATAGTGATCAGGGCGAGTCCGGCGCGTCGGCGGCCTGGCGCGAGGGCTTTCAGCATCTGGTCGCCGATGTGAGCATGGGCCGCGCCGGCATCGTTATGGGGCTGGAGGTTTCGCGCCTGGCGAGGAACAACGCCGACTGGCATCGCTTGCTGGAGATCTGCGCGCTGGCCGACACGCTGATCCTCGATGAGGATGGCGTTTACGATCCAGCTCACTTCAATGATCGATTATTACTTGGGCTAAAAGGGACAATGTCGGAAGCGGAGCTTCACGTCCTGAAGGCTAGGCTGCGCGGCGGAATCCTGAACAAAGTGCGGCGCGGGGAATATCGCTGTCCACTGCCCACCGGCTTCGTTTACGACGAGGCCGGCAGCGTGATGCTCGATCCCGACATGCAGATTCGGGAGACGATCACTCACTTCTTCGAGACGTTCGCGCGCGTCGGCTCGGCGTGCCAGACTGTTAAGGTGTTTCGCAAGGAGGGCCTCAACTTCCCATCCCGGCGCACTGGCGATCGCGTCACGGTATTCCGGCCACTGACTGCGTGGACTGCATTGCGCGTCTTGAGCAACCCACGATACGCAGGCGTCTACGTGTACGGACGTCGCCGGTATCGGCGAGCAGCCGACGGCCAGAAAAAGATCCAGCGAAAGCACGACTCCAACGACTGGCTCGCCTGCATCCCAAACGCTCATCCCGGCTACATCAGTTGGGAGCAATATCAGCAGAATCTAAAACTGCTTAAGGCCAATGGCCGGGGATACGAGTTGGCGCGCGGATCGCCGCCGCGTGAGGGCGCGGCACTGCTGCAGGGACGTGCGGTGTGCGCCCGATGCGGCAGGCATTTCCGCGTCCGATACCGCACCATGCGGAGCAAGCAAGAGGCCTGGTATGTCTGCGACCGTGGGCACGGCAATCTCGGTGAGCGGGACTGCCAATCGATCGCAGGGCCGACCGTCGACGAGGCCATCGGAGCCCTGATCGCCGAAAAGATGACGCCTGCCGCCGTCGAGTTGGCGCTCGAGATCCGGCGAGAGATCGAAGCCCGGCAGGAAGAGGCCGATCGACTGCGCTGCCGCGCCATCGAGCGTGCGCAGTTCGAAGCCGATCTGGCACAACGTCGATTCATGCTGGTCGATCCGGGCAATCGACTGGTTGCCGACACTCTCGAGGCAGGATGGAACGACAAGCTGCGCGCTCTGGCCCAGGCACGAGAAGAACGAGAACGCGCGCGCCAACAGGATCAACTCATGCTGGACGATGCGATCCGCCAACGGCTGGTCACAATGACGACAGACTTCTATAATCTCTGGAATGATCCGGCTACGCCGAACCGGGAGCGCAAACGCCTACTTGCGTACATCATCGAGGATGCCACGCTGATCAAACTGCCTGCAGAAGGCATTACGAGGATCCACGTGCGCTTCAAGGGCGGCAAGACCGAAACGCTGACGACGCCGAATCCCAAGTCCTCCGCGCAGCAGGTAAAGACGCCGCCCATGATCGTCCAGCTCGTCGACAAGCTCCTCGACGACTATATCTATGCCGAGATCGCCCACATCCTCAACGAGCAGGAGCTTCGCCCCGGCGGTTCAGCTCGATCGGGACGCAGCCAGACGCGCTTCACAGCGCTGCGCGTCGCCTACCTCGTCCATCGATACGCGCTTCGCTCTCGTTACAACCGGCTTCGCGACCGCGGTATGCTCATGGCCGCGGAAGCGGCCACTCGCCTCGGCATCCATGAAGCGACGGTTGTGCGCTGGGCGGAATATGGCATGATCACAAGGCACGCTTACAATGCGCACGCGTATCTTTATGAGTTGCCACCCTCTCCACCGCCCAAACACTGCAGTCGATGGGACCGGCTCTCAGATCGAGCAGCGGCCTTCAAAACCGGAAATCAAGACCTTCGGATCCAATCGAAAAGAGGTGTAGTGTGAAGCCAGCTACTTTGATTACGAACAAAACCCTTCAATGAGCGCAATCGTCTGTTAGCGTCACTTGACGGTCTCCGAGAAAACGGCGTTGGATTGAGTGCGGTCAGATAGAAGAGCGCGGCGGGGCTGCATGCGGGATCAGACGGGCACTGATCGGAATGAAGATGCACATTGCAGGATGCTGTAATCAGGTAAAACCATTTAATCTTTGTACCAACTGGACAGATCGCGACCGAGCAGCTTGCTTAGCTGGTCCACTTTAGGCGCAACCTCTGCCTGCAGCAGTTTTCGCACGCATGGGTCAATAGGCTCTCTCGGCCGTATGGTGCCATTCAACCATAACAGCCGATGCCAGATTCGTCGCCGGATTTGTCGAGGGATCAGAGCGCCTAGTCGGAGCAGGTTTGGTGGCGGATGACACAGCATCTGCTCCAGCCGGGGGTTGCGGATCTTTCTGTTGGAATTCGCCCGTGGAAATTTCAGAGTGGAGTCTTCACGGACGCCCAGAAAGCGTAGCGTATTCCGGCCAACGCCTGTAGCGTCTGCCTCTAAATCGTCGTAAATAATGATGTGCACATTCTCTCGGCCGAATTGATCGAAGTATCGTCGGACCTGCTCGGAGAAATCTGTGAACTCCCGGTAGCCTATCCTTTCACGACCAGTTCGTACCGAGTCTGCTTCCAATGCCGCCGCAAAATCGGTGATCGGCTCGGAGCCATAAAGGGCGAGAGCGTGCAACGAGTGCATCACGTCCACAGGATTCCTAAGCATAACTATGATCTGCGCACTGGAACTGAAAGCTTTGATGGCTTGGGCGGCACATCGCGATCGGAGATAACTGGCCGTTGCCTCCCCAATCTTCTTCTGATCACTCGCTGCAGAAAAATGTCCTAGATACTCCTCCATCGACATTTTCTGCTTTTCTCGCAGGTCACTGTCGAAGAAATAAAGCTCTTTTTCCGCCGACATGAAAATATCGGAATGGCCTTTCAGGTAGGTCCATAACGACCTAGTACCGCATCTAGGTGCTCCGACGATGAAAAGATTTGGCTTTGTCATGCCTCTATGTCCAACTTATCGCACATAGACTGGCCCCACCCGTATACAGGCACAGTTATATGATAAACGCAATTGCAAACCGCGGGTCATAAGCCATCGCGACCGACGAGGCCTTGCCATACCGTGAGGAGCCTTCCAAATCGAAATGTTTCGCGTCCACTGACGTGTCGGTTTCCAAATAGTCGAGGGCGGGACTCGCTCCCCATAGCCAGGCGCGCAGAGGGCCCCAATCGTCGAGCTTGCGCGGCTGGCCTTTGTTCACCAACCGCTCACGCCCTGCGTTAATCCTTCTCCCTTGTCCGCCTGCACACTTGTGGGGGGACATAAATGGCGTAGCCCAACCTTTGGCGAGAACCTGCTACCGCCATGTGAGTCCCGGGCGCGACGCATTCATCTTCGGAAAGCGCTGGGCCAGAGACGCTAAAAACTCTGGGCTCCAACCGAATTCCATCTTCACCGGCACCGGACCGCTCGCATTGGCTGGCGTCCTGCGAGTCAGGTCGATGTCCACGGTCACAGAGGGATATGCGGAGTGGTCGACGTGTCCCGCCAACTTCTTCGTAATGATTGGAACGTCGTCATTCGCCTATTTCGTTGTCCAGAGAACCTCCCAATTCAGTGTGAGCGCGTTCATGGGCACGCGGCCATAAACCTCGCGCTCGAAAGCGTGCACGATCTCCGGACGACGCTTTTCCCTCCACATCTTCGCTGTGGTGACTGTCTAAACGTCGTTCAACAGCGGCGTGTCGGGGAGTTTCGCGTAGCGATTGGCTTTAGGCTTATCGTAATTCGCGGCGTTCGGCGACATCGGATCGCCGTCCGCACCTCGGCCGCAGCGATTAATGTTGAGCCGATCCATCATGCGTTGATGGTCCTGCTCCGACGGGAGACGTGTCGGTGCGTGCTGTCTGCCGTTCCTTGCGCGTACCAGGAACATGGAGAACTCATGCTGCACAGAACGTGAACCCGAAGAGCCTTTGCCTGGATCGTCCCCTCAACGAGCTCCTCCAGTCCTCACAGTCGAACCGCCGCGCATCGCAATCATCGTATCGAGGAATGATTGCCCCGCGGAGTCACGAGGAAGTCAGAACCGATTGCGGACGGTAAGGGATTGCCAAAAAAAATCCCGGCCAACCGAGCCGGGATTTTTTTCAATCAATGGATCCGCTCTTCAGCTAGGAAGCACGGCGCTGGCCCTGGTTCTCGTCTTCTTCGTTCTGGCCTTGGCCGCCCTTCTTCTGTTGATTCTGCTGGTTCTGCTGACCGGGCTGTTGGCCGGTTTGGCCGCTCTTTTGGCCGGACTGACCGGGCTGACCGCTCTGTCCACCTTGCTGTCGGTTCTTATCCATATCATCTGCCATGAAAATAGTCCTCCCTTTAAATGCGCGTCTCGGCGCATAATTTACGTCCACTGCTTTCATTTAGTTGCTGCCTAACTTTCGAAGGTTGGGGGCGGAAAAACAATTCGGTAAAGACAAAAAAAGTCGAAGATTCCCGAGAGAAATCTTAAGGGAGGGCGGAAGGTTGACTCGCGGGAGTCTGCGATGGCACGAAGGCCTTCAATCGTTCGATCTCCTCCTCGGTTCTCTGCCAGCCCTGGGGATTTCGCTTGGTCGCGATCGGAGCAGTGAGGTCGCTATAGAACGCGAGGATGTTCTCGCGCAGTTCCGGCGTTACTTTTTCGAAATTGTGTTTCGCCAATTGATCGAGCAGGTGAGCGTAGGCGTTGTCGGTCAGAACGTACTCGCCGGCGCGCGTCACCTTTCCAGTATCGAAATCGGTGTTGGGGAGCTGAAGTTTATTGGCGCGGACTTGGGTGAGAAGACCCTTGTAGTTATCGAGAGTGTGGTTGACGCTGGCGATATACAGATCCTCGGTTTTTTGCGACGGGATCTTGAAGTCAACCGCCTTGAACGGCCCAATCTTCGGCACGAATTTCAGGAAGAATGCCAGCACTCGCGTGCCGAAGCCTGGTTTCCGATACCCTTTGCCCCATTCTTTTTGGTAATTGGCCCGCGATAGGTAGTAACGGAACTTTTTGGAATTGAAATTCGGGGTTTCGGCGACCAGTTCTTTCTTCCTGGCCACGAGCGCAACCCTCGTCATCTCGGGAATGATGGTACTGATTGACCGCCGGAAGGTTCCAATTGCCAAATCTTCTTTGGCAATTACGTCGACCAGTTCAAGGCTATAGGTATCCTGGAAAGCGCGCTCCAACACAGGTTTCGATACTTCAAATCCGATGAAGTCGTGATACCGGTCTGAGGTGTAATTATTCTTGGCGACCTGGGTGACGTCGAAGCCGAACTCGGTGCGAATGTGAGCCTTCGGATCATCGGCATAGGTCACTTCTTTGCCGAACTTCTTGCGCAGTTTCGGAAACTCCAGTCCTACCGCCTGATTGACAATCGGATGTCCAAGATTGTCGGCGGAGTAGTGCGCCAACGCGCCCAGGGCGAACGCATATTCGTTCAGGTCGGAGGATTCGTTGATCATCTTGACGATGAAGTCCCCGCTGCGAACGTAGTGAGTGAGGTCGCTGAAATACTTATTGCCGAAGGGGTAATAACCCATGTCCTGGACGAGCGAACCGCCATAGGCGAAGGCGTGCGCTTTTTTCAGGTCATCCGCGGTGGCATCGGGAAAACGTTTGGTGAGGAGGGGCTGGATATCGTCTTTCCACAGCAGATCGACAACCTCTTCGTGCGTTAGAACGGAATAAGCGCCGCAAAGCGGCGCGAGGCCGAGGAGCAGACCGGCAAAGATCATGGGTCGAAAAAGGTGGAGAATTCGTGTCATAAAGGCCGTCGAAAAACTTCACTGGCTGAGCCCAGCTTAATTACGGCACGCCGGTTCTCCTGCAACCTGGTTTCGAGCGCCATGGCAGGATGTCCAAGTCTTGGTTAGTTGCCAAACGGGGTACAAGGTTGGCCTAAAAGCATGCGGCCAAACGAGTTCCATGCCATGTTTCCCTGAACCCAGTGTACAGAAACATTTCCCGGTGGATACAAGATGCCGGGTAAGGACAAGTTGCGGGCCAGCAGCTAGGCTGATGTTGTCAGGCCTCGAACGAATTCGGTAAAGGAGAAGAAAATGAGCATTTGGACAATTCTGTTCGTCATTCTGCTGATTGCTTGGATTACCGGCTTCAGCGTGTTTCACGTTGCGGGTGGATTGATCCACTTGCTGCTGATCTTTGCTGTAATCTCTTTGATTTTGCATTTCGTAATGGGTCGAAGCGCAGCCTAACGCAAGCGCCCACATGCCCATGGCTCGAAAGGATGGTGGTGACTGCAACCACGGTCACCGCTATCCGAAGTTTTGCGGCAATCCCTCCCGAACTCCTCTGTCTTCTTCCAAAGCTGTGCCTTCAGGAGCGAACTGCAAATATGGAATTCAGCTTCGCGCATATTCACACATAAGTTCGTTCCCCTTTTGGAACGATATTACTGGTCGGCAGTCCCCCTGCCACGGTGATCGATTGCTGGCAGCGAGAATGGGTGGGACGGCGGCCAAACTGGACTCTCCGGCAGCATTCATTTCCGATTTCCGATGGCAGCGGCGCTGCGCGGAAAGTCGGCTTCGCGTCGGTCGATGTTGTCGCTATTCTTCTCGACCATTTCTGGCTGTTCCTCGATGTCGGCGGCGCCGAGTTTCGGCAGGGTTCGGATCTGTAGCAGGGCTTCGGCCAGAGTCGTCACTACTGCGTTGGCGGTACTCACCCCGACTCGTTCTTGGGCTTTCGGAACGCCGCCGGCAAACTCCCATAGGCCTACGACGATTACGAGGTCAGGAAAACTGGCTCGAAGACGCTTGCAGAGCGAGCGCGCCTGGCCAACGGCGAACGGCGGAAGCGCGGAGACATATGCAATTTTGAAACCGCCCTCCTTCACCTGATCCAGCATATTGTCCACGGCTCCGATGGCCAGATAAGTTGCGCCGTACCCTGCCTGCCGAAGAAGTTGGGTGAACATCATTCCTACCAGTTCGTCAGCCTCGTCCCTTGCCGGCAAGCAAACAATATCGACCGGACCGAGTGTCGCATTCGATCGATCGCTGCCGCCTGCGTCAGCCTTTTCGTCAGCGTCGTGGCGAAGAACGCGGTCGCCCACATCCTCGATCAATTCTCTGGTGGTTTGGTAGACAAATTCGCTCGCGCGTTCTCCCAGAATGTCCGTGTGGCGATCTTCCTCCGCCAGGCGCAGAGCCGGGATCAGAACGTTTTCATAAAGGCTCTCGAGAGATTTGTCGCGCAGCTGAACGTCCGCGACGTTTCTTGCTTCGTCCTGATCCATCGCCAGCAGGCGTTGGTAGAAGAGTTCGTGCGGACTCAGCACCGGCTCATCGCCGAGCAGAACCTCGAGGAAACTCAAGTGCGGGACGTAGCGCCCCACAAGCATGAGGCAGACGGTCAGGGGAGTAGACAAGATCAATCCGACGGGCCCCCACAGCATGGACCAGAAGACTGCAGCGACCAGGATGGCAAGGGAGGAGATTCCAGTGTGCGCCCCGTACAACCAGGGCTCAATCATGTTTGCCACGATCAACTCGAGTACGACAAACAGGCCAAAAATCAGCGCCGCGTGCTCCCAGCCCGGAAACACAGCTAACGCCATTGCCATCGGGAAAGCAGTCGCGATCAATGTCCCGACGTAGGGAACAAGGCGCATCAAAGCTGAAAGAATTCCCCACAGTAGCGCGTGCGGAACTCCGATAAAGTAAAGGCCAACTCCGAAAACCAGTCCGTAGCCGGCGTTTACGAGAAACTGCAGTAAGAGATATCGACCCAGGCGCTGACTCGCTTCGTCCAGTGCCTGGGTCATGACAGTCAATTGCCCTTGTCCTCCGAGTCGTATCAGGCGATTGCGCAAATCCTCCCGCTTGATCAACATGAAGGCCACAAAGATGACGACGATTGTGGCTGTCTCCGCCGGAGCAGCAAGAGGGCCGAGAAGGGCGTGCAAATCCTGGACGAGATTGGTCGGGGCGGTGGTCACCTGGACCTGAAGGGGGCGATTTGGGCGCGATCCGTTTGCTTGGTTTGGTTCGTGCGCAGCTGCGGCCTGGCCGGGCGCTGCGGCCAGCTCCTTGTTTAACTCTTCGACCGTAGCGGTTGCTTGCCCAAAGGCACCGCTAGCCGGAGAACGAAGCGAGCGAATGGTTTCCTCGACGTTCTCTTTGTAGTCCCGAATGTGGCCGGTGATGTCGAGCAGTTGGCCGGCGACCTCCCAGCCAGCGCCGGCGGTCAGTGCAAAACAAAAAATCAGCACCACCAGGACGGCAGGAAGGCGGCGCAGGTGGCCCCGTTCCAGCAAGGTGACTAAGGGCGTGAGCAAGAAGCTGAGGACGAGAGCCAGCGCCAAGGGAATGAAGATCTGGCGGCCAAAATACAGCGCCCCGATCGCCAGCGCGAGGGCGATGAATACAGATGATTTGGAGGAAGTCGTTGAATTCGTGGAGCGAACCAATGCCTAGCCTCCAAATCCAGTTTCAGGCGTCCTCCCGAGCGAGAGTGGACGGATCGTTACATCATTAAGATGCGGGCAACGTCCTTACGAGGCTCGGCCCGAGCCACCTGCGGAAGCGCAACCGCAGGCAATTTCTGTCCTGTTCGTGGCCGCCCCCCAGTAGGGCCTGCAAATATCTGCTGTCGGCTCCCGCCGTGCAGTTCGAGCTCTTGTGGATGCATTTTCCCGGCTTCCTGGTATCCACGGGTCCTGCCACGATTTGTGCGATACGCTGGCTGGAACTGTTGGACCAACTGCCTGACGGGGCGTTGAGCGAGCGTCTCCGGAGCCAAGCCGGGGAACGCGCACTAACTGGCTTTGCTCCTATCCGCGTGTTTTTCTTCCCGGGCTATGGTTTCAAGCAACGTCTTCATATCCTCGGCATGCTCTTCCTCTTTGGCGAGAATGCCTTCCATCAACCTCCGGCTGGTTGGGTCGTTGTCGGCAAGATATCGGATGATTTCAGAATAGGATTCAATGGCAATCCTTTCCGCGATCAGATCCTCGCGAATCATGTCGATCAAACTTTCGCCTTCCACATATTCTGAGTGGCTGCGGGTAAGCAGGCCTTCGGGACTGAAGTTCGGCTCCCCGTCAAGCTGTGTGATCCTTTCCGCGATCGAATCGGCGTGCTCCTGCTCTTCTGCGGCATGTTCGAGAAACTCCTCCGCAACCGCCTGTGAATGGATTCCTTTGGCCATGTAGTGGTGACGCTTATAGCGCAGGACGCAAACGATCTCGGTAGCGAGGGCCTCATTCAATACGCGTAAAACGACCTTGCGATCACCTTTGTAGGTGTCGGTTACGGCGCCGTCCTCTATGTGTTGACGCGCGCGACGGCGAATCTCGGCGATGTCGGTGAGAAATGTGTTCTTCTCTTTCTTGTCTTTTCCGTCTTTCTCAACTTTCATTCTCGTTCCTTCCTTGAACAACGTCGTCCTTAATACAATCGGGGCGCCGAGCAACAGCTGCGAAAGCTGTTGCCGGCAACCCCGGCGCTTCAAACAATTTTGCTCTGGCTAAACCGCACGCGGCAGCCGTACGTTTTCAGACTTATCATCGGAGCCCGCTTCTCCAGACGATGAGATGTCCTGAGCGCCCGTGCGCTTCAAGATTTCCTTGGCTCGCTTCGTCTGGTCAGAATTATCGGAGTGGACGGAAAGCAGGATGCCGCCATCTTTCACCCGGCCCTCGTAGCGCTTGGCTTCATATTCCGGAATTCCCATTCCGATGAGGGCCCCGGCAATCCCGCCGACCGCGCCGCCTAAGCCAGCACCGGCCAAGGCGGCCATGATCGGACCGGCAGCGATGAAGGGCCCCAGGCCGGGAATGGCGATGGCGCCGATACCGAGCAGCCATCCCATGGCGCCGCCGAGGACAGCTCCCGATCCGGCGCCGGTGGTGGCGCCCTCCGGAGCTTTCGTGTTCTTCTGGTGAGCGAAGTCTCTGGTCCCAACGCCTTCGGGGAACAGAGCGGAAATGTCGTCGTTCCGGAATCCCGCGGACCTTAAAGCATCAACCCCGGTTTCAACGCCTGCATAGGTGGGATAAATGCCGAAAACAGCCGTATTTTTTCCTGCCATGATGAACTTCTCCTTGGAGTATTTTGTTTGGAATGCTAGCTCTTTGGTTTCACGGTCAATTCGCTCGTGACCTTGCCGTCGCCAGCCACTGCCGCCGCCTTGGCTTCGACGGCTTGCTTCTCTTGTTCTGAGCGGACTGGTCCCTTCAGCGTTACTTGGCCGTTTTGAGTGATCACTTTCACGTTGTGGGCGTACGAGGAGAAGTCCTTGTCTCCTTCGATCGCCTTACGCACCTGCTGGGTGATGTCGCGGTCAGAGCGGTTATTTTGCTGCTGATCGGCGGTGGGTTCGTTCGGGTTCCGGTCGCGCTGATTCATCTCCGTGTTGTCCGACGCATGGCTACTCTGGCCCGCAGTATCTTGCGCTGCCACCGAGGCCCCACAGGTTAGAACCAGCGAACCAATTAACCACAAATTTCGACAACGGGACTTTCGATTCATTGCATCACTCCCTGACATGGGTTGGTTGTTCGTCGATCGTTGTCGAGCATAGAGATGTTTCGTTTGCTACGGCCATCAGGTTTGGCACCTAATGCATTCGTGGAAGACCTGTAGCTTCCCGTGGTAGCGTTTCGCTGCCTCAATCGGGGTTATGATCGACCGCGCTGGCTCGCACCTGCCGTGCTCGGCGCGGCTACGCGGATCTGATCGCCGTATTTCCCAGCCATGGAGTACCAGCGAATCCTGAGCATCTCCCCCACCATGCGGGAGCCGTCCGCAATGGGACTAATCCTGGTTCCACTGTCGTGTCCCCATCGGACAGGAACCTCGACCACCGTGAAACCGGCGCGGTCCGCAAGAAACAGAATCTCCGGGTCAAAGCCCCAGCGCTCGATTTTTTGCAGGGGAAACAGCGCTCGTGCGGCATTTCGACGGAACGCCTTAAAGCCGCATTGGGTGTCTTTGAAATCCAGCCGGAGCACTCCTCGCAATAGAAGATTGAAAACTCTTCCCAGGACCTGCCGGGCTACGGACTGACGCTTAGTCTGAAGTTCGCTGCGCATCCAGCGTGACCCAATCGCCACGTCGGCGCCGGACTCTATCACTTCCAGAAGTTTGGGCGCCTCTTCGATGGGTGAGGACAGATCGGCATCGGTGAAGAGAATGATTCGGCCGTTTGCGTTCATGACGCCGTTGCGCACGCTGTAGCCCTTGCCGCGGTTACCCGGGTTCTGTAGCAAGCGTACGATCTCGTTGTTCTGGGCGTAACCTCGGACGATATCGGCCGTTCCGTCGTGCGACCCGTCGTCAACCACGATGACTTCCGCGTCCCAACCCTGTTTCCGAACAAAATCGAGGACTCGATCGAGGGTCGGGCCCAGACGCGGTGCTTCGTTGTAAGCGGGAATAACAATGCTGATGCGATAAGAAGTATTCAAGAAGGCATCTCGCTTTATATGCATGGGTTTTATACGCATCCTGAAGTGGCCAGCGCAGCCCGAATTGGGTTCGAATCTGCCTCTGCTCCACCCGACGCAATGCCTTAGAGATTGAAGCCCGTCGAGAGGTTGCGCGCAAACCGGCTCTACATAACGGGCTCTACATAGAAGTGATCCGTGAGCCATGACACGATAGGTCCACTCCTTTCGGCAGCGTCGGCTACAGGAAATACCTTAGGGCCAGCGCTCAAGCGTCCGTGGTACCAATAACGGAAGTAAAAACAGGTGGCGAGGCGCTGATACGGGGCGCGCCTCAGGCACCGGGTTAGACACTCGTACTCCTCCATTACCGTGCCGAACCGCAGTCCAAAAAGCTGTGCTGTCCGCGCGCAAATTTGAGTCGGTGAAGACTGATTGCGCGACGGCTACCCCTGATTTGGGTACTCCTTTGGGGAGAAACAATGAAACGATCCGGACTCAAGGAAATCGCGCCCAATGGTCCTGGGAATTCTCCGCCGACCATGGCCAAGAACAATGGGAAGTCCAACAATGGGAAATCCAAAGGCTCGGAGGAATCCCTCGACCTGACCGTCCTCTTGACCAGCCTGCAGAGCATGCGCGATGGCGACTTTACCGTGCGGCTGCCGGGCACCTGGGTGGGACTGGCGGGCAAAGTCGCCGACACTTTTAACGACATCGTCGCGGCCAATCAGCACATGGCGCAGGAGTTGAAGCGCGTTGGGCAGGTGGTGGGTAAGCAGGGTAAAACGCGGGAGCGTACGCGATTCCATGAGTCGAGAGGCGCGTGGGGCGAGATGGAAGTTTCGGTCAACACGCTCGTCGAGGATTTGCTGCGGCCTACCGCCGAGGTCACGCGCGCGATTGCGGCGGTTGCGCAAGGCGACCTTACGCAGACTGTGCGACTCGATGTGGACGGCCGTCCTCTGGAAGGCGAGTTCCTGCGTTCCGCCAATCTTGTTAACACGATGATTCAGCAGCTCGGTGTGTTCACCGCCGAGGTTACGCGGGTGGCGCGCGAAGTAGGAACAGAAGGCAAGTTGGGCGGGCAGGCGCAAGTACCCGACGTGGCCGGGACGTGGAAGGACCTCACCGATAACGTAAATCTGATGGCCAGCAACCTGACTGGCCAGGTGCGAAACATCGCTGAAGTCGCAACCGCCGTTGCCAGCGGCGATTTGTCCCGCAAGATTACGGTCGACGTTCGCGGCGAGATTTTGCAGCTCAAGGAAGCCATCAACACGATGGTGGATCAGTTGCGGTCGTTCGCATCGGAAGTGACGCGTGTGGCCCGGGAAGTGGGAACCGACGGAAAGCTCGGCGGACAGGCTGTGGTGCCCGGCGTGGCCGGCACGTGGAAAGATCTCACCGACTCGGTGAACGCCATGGCCGGCAACCTGACCGCTCAAGTCCGTAACATCGCTGAAGTCACGACGGCTGTGGCCCGCGGCGATCTGTCCCGCAAAATTACGGTCGATGTAAAAGGTGAAATTCTCGAACTGAAAGATACCATCAACACGATGGTGGACCAGCTGAACGCGTTCGCAGGTGAGGTGACTCGTGTGGCCCGCGAAGTAGGTACGGAAGGAAAGCTCGGCGGCCAGGCGCAGGTGCCCGGGGTCGGCGGTACGTGGAAAGACCTTACAGACAACGTGAATTTCATGGCTAGCAACCTGACTGGCCAGGTGCGAAACATCGCTGAAGTTGCAACCGCCATTGCCAGCGGTGACTTGTCGCGCAAGATCACGGTTGACGTGCGCGGCGAAATCCTGCAGCTGAAAGAGACCCTCAACACGATGGTCGATCAGCTGAACCGGTTCGCCGGCGAAGTAACGCGCGTGGCCCGCGAGGTGGGTACGGAAGGCCGGTTGGGCGGACAGGCGAACGTGCCCGGCGTCGCCGGAACGTGGAAAGATCTTACCGACTCGGTCAACTCGATGGCCGGTAACCTGACTGGCCAGGTCCGAAACATCGCTGAAGTTACGACGGCTGTGGCTCGCGGCGACTTGTCGCGCAAGATCACGGTCGACGTGAAAGGTGAAATTCTCGAACTCAAGAACACCATCAACACGATGGTGGATCAGCTCAATGCGTTCGCTGGTGAAGTAACGCGTGTGGCCCGCGAAGTCGGTACGGAAGGAAAACTTGGCGGTCAGGCGCAAGTCCCGGGGGTAGCCGGTACGTGGAAGGATCTCACCGACAACGTCAACTTCATGGCCAATAACCTGACTGGCCAGGTTCGCAATATCGCCGAAGTGGCCACGGCAGTAGCCCGTGGCGACTTATCACGCAAGATCACCGTCGACGTGAAAGGTGAAATTCTCGAACTCAAAGACACCATGAACACGATGGTGGATCAGTTGCGGTCGTTCGCGTCGGAAGTAACCCGCGTTGCCCGCGAAGTCGGAACGGACGGGAAACTCGGCGGTCAGGCTCTCGTGCCCGGCGTCGGCGGAACCTGGAAAGATCTCACCGACTCGGTGAACTCGATGGCCAGTAACTTGACCGGCCAGGTCCGCAACATCGCCGAGGTGTCAACGGCGATCGCGAGCGGCGACCTTTCCAAGAAAATTACGGTGAACGTGAGTGGCGAAATTCTTTTGCTCAAAGAAACCATCAACACGATGGTGGATCAGCTGAACGCGTTTGCGGCCGAGGTAACCCGTGTGGCCCGCGAGGTGGGTACCGAAGGTAAACTGGGCGGACAGGCGCAGGTTCCGGGCGTCGCTGGAACGTGGAAAGATCTGACGGACTCGGTAAACTCCATGGCCGGCAACCTGACTGGACAGGTGCGAAACATTGCCGAAGTGACCACGGCCGTGGCCCGCGGCGACTTGTCGCGCAAGATCACGGTCGACGTGAAAGGCGAAATTCTTGAGTTGAAAAACACCATCAATACGATGGTGGACCAGCTGAACGCGTTCGCCGGCGAAGTAACGCGCGTGGCCCGCGAAGTAGGCACCGACGGCAAGCTCGGTGGCCAGGCGCAGGTACCCGGAGTTGCCGGAACCTGGAAAGATCTCACCGATAACGTGAACTTCATGGCCAGCAACCTGACTGGCCAGGTTCGTAACATCGCGGAGGTCGCGACCGCTATTGCAAACGGCGATCTGTCGAAAAAGATCACGGTAGACGTGCGCGGCGAAATCTTGCAGTTGAAAGAAACGCTGAACACGATGGTCGAGCAGTTGCGCTCGTTCGCGGCCGAAGTCACGCGCGTGGCCCGCGAAGTGGGCTCTGAAGGCCGGCTGGGCGGGCAAGCCAACGTGCCGGGCGTCGCCGGAACCTGGAAAGATCTCACGGACTCGGTAAACGCGATGGCAGGCAACCTTACTGGTCAGGTCCGAAACATCGCCGAAGTGACGACGGCTGTGGCGCGCGGCGACTTGTCGCGCAAAATCACGGTGGATGTGAAGGGCGAAATTCTCGAGCTGAAAAATACCATCAATACGATGGTGGATCAGCTGAACGCGTTCGCCGCTGAGGTCACGCGTGTGGCGCGCGAAGTCGGCACCGACGGCAAACTCGGCGGACAGGCGAAAGTCCCCGGCGTCGCCGGGACGTGGAAAGATCTCACCGACAACGTCAACGTCATGGCGGTCAACCTCACCGAGCAAGTGCGCGGTATCGTCAAAGTCGTCACGGCTGTGGCCAACGGCGACCTCACGCAAAAGCTGACGGTGAATGCCAAGGGCGAAGTCGCGGCCTTGGCCGAAACTATCAACAACATGACGAAGACGCTTGCCACCTTTGCCGATCAGGTGACCACCGTCGCCCGCGAAGTCGGCGTCGAAGGCCGCTTGGGCGGCCAGGCTAATGTGCCGGGCGCTGCCGGCACGTGGAAGGATCTGACCGGTAACGTCAATTTGCTGGCCGATAACTTGACCAACCAGGTGCGAGCGATCGCGGAAGTGGCGACCGCCGTGACCAAGGGCGACTTGACGCGATCCATTCAGGTGGAAGCCAGCGGCGAGGTGGCCGAACTGAAAGACAACATCAACACGATGATCGACAACCTCCGTCTCACGACGGACCGCAACACGGAACAAGACTGGCTCAAGACCAACCTGGCGCGCTTTACCGGAATGTTGCAGGGCCAGCGAGACCTCGCGACGGTGGGCCGCATGTTGCTCTCCGAGCTCGCACCGCTGGTGAACGCCCAGCAAGGTGTGATTTACCAGATGGAAACGGAAGAATCGGCGGGCATGGTGCTGCTGTCGGCCTTTGCCGACGACGGCGACAACGGGCACCTTCGCCGGTTGCGAATTGGCGAGGGATTGGTTGGGCAGGTTGCGGCAGAAAAGCGTCGTATGTTGATTTCCGATCTGCCGGAAAAAACAGTCGCGATCCGTTCGGGGCTGTTTGAATCAGTTCCGCGGAATGTGATCGTCCTGCCGGTGTTGTTCGAAGATCGGGTCAAGGCCGTGATCGAACTGGCGTCGTTGAACGCATTCACGGCATCGCACCTGGCCTTCCTGGAACAACTCACCGCTAGCATCGGCATCGTGCTGAATAGTATCGAAGCGACGATGCAGACCGAAGGCCTGCTCAAACAATCACAGCAACTTGCAGCTGAACTTCAGACGCAGCAGAAAGAGCTGCAACAGACCAACGAGCAGTTGGCGCAGAAAGCGCAACAGCTGGCCGAGCAGAACGTCGAAGTGGAACGAAAGAACCAGGAAATTGAGCAAGCCCGTCGCGCTCTGGAAGAGAAAGCAAAAGAGCTGGCGCTCACTTCCAAGTACAAATCGGAATTCCTGGCCAACATGTCGCACGAGTTGCGTACGCCTCTGAACAGCATTCTTGTTCTGGGCCAGCAACTCAGTGAGAATCCCGATCACAACTTGACTCCGAAGCAGGTTGAGTTCGCCCGCACCATTCACGGTGCAGGCACCGACTTGTTGAATCTGATCAGCGACATCCTCGATCTTTCGAAGATTGAGTCCGGCACGGTGTCGGTCGAGGCGGAGGAAGTCTTCTTCGCCAACCTGCTCGAAATGGTGGCCCGGCCGTTCCGGCACGAAGCCGAGAACAGGAAGCTTGCTTTCGAGGTGCAGGCCGATCCGCATCTCACGCGCAGCCTGGTGACAGATTCGAAGCGCCTGCAACAGGTGTTGAAGAATCTGTTATCGAATGCGTTCAAATTCACCGAGCATGGTTCGGTACGCCTCGCGGTGTCGGTCGCGCCCAAGGGGTGGAGCGAAGATCATCCGATTCTCAGCGGAGCAGCGTCGGTCGTGGCCTTTGAGGTCACCGATTCCGGCATCGGCATTGCGCTCGATAAACAGCGCATCATCTTCGAGGCCTTCCAACAAGCAGATGCCAGCACCAGTCGCAAGTACGGCGGAACCGGGCTGGGCCTGGCCATCAGCCGCGAACTCGCCAGCTTGTTGGGCGGTGAAATTCAACTGCGGAGTACGCCTGGCCAAGGCAGCACGTTCATTCTCTATCTGCCTCTGACGTATGTGGGGCCGACCGCATCGAAGCTGAACCTGGCAGATGGGAAGGCTTCCTCGGCTGCCACACCGCTTCAACTTTCGACCATCGCTGTCTCGGAACACCCGGTCGAGCAGATTACCGACGACCGCAACAGCCTGCAGCCAGATGACGCCGTGCTGTTGATTGTTGAGGATGATCCGCACTATGCCCGTGTGATCTGTGACTTATCGCGGGATAAAGGTTTCAAGGTGCTCGTAGCCTTGCGAGGCTCAGACGCACTCGCGTTGGCTCGCGAGTTCCATCCCACGGCGGTTTCGCTGGACGTGTTCTTGCCCGACATGCTGGGCTGGACCGTTCTGAATCACCTGAAACAAGACCCCGCGACCCGGCATATTCCGGTGCAGATGCTGACCCTGGATGAGGATCGGCATCATGGCCTGGCTCGCGGAGCGTTTGCTTTCGTGACCAAGCCGACGAGGGCGGAAGAATTGGAATCGGCGCTGTCGCGCATCAAAGAATATGCCGCTCCACGCCGCAAGCGGTTGCTGATTGTGGAAGACAACCCGGCGGAACAGTTGAGTATCCGCGAATTGCTGGGCTACAAAGACATCGATGTCACCGTCGCAGCCACCGGTTCTGAAGCTCTGGATTTGGTTACCCGGGAATCGTTCGATTGCGTCGTACTCGACTTGCGGTTACCCGACATGAGCGGCTTCGACATCCTCGAGCGCATGCGGGATATTCCCGAGGTGACTGACTTGCCGGTTGTGGTCTTTACCGGGAAAGAGTTATCTCCGGAAGAGGACGCCCGCCTGCACACCTTGGCCCGCAGCGTAGTTGTGAAAGGTGTGGAATCTCCGGAGCGGTTGCTCGATGAGACGGCGCTCTTCCTTCACCGGGTCGTCGCCAACCTCCCTCAAGAAAAGCAGAAGATGCTCGATCGGCTGCACCGATCGGATGAGGCCCTGGTCGGCAAGAAAGTGCTGGTCGTCGATGACGACATGCGAAACATCTTCGCACTCAGCAGCGTGCTTGAACGTCGGGGCATGGCGGTCTTGACTGCGGGAACCGGCCGTGAAGCCATTTCGATGCTGGAATCAACTCCCGATGTGGCCATCGTTTTGATGGACATCATGATGCCAGAGATGGATGGATACGCTACTATGCAAGTGATCCGGCAGAACCCTTCGTTCCGCAGGCTTCCGATCATTGCTCTGACGGCCAAGGCGATGAAGGGCGATCGTGAAAAGTGCCTGGAAGCTGGCGCATCGGAGTACTTGGCCAAGCCGGTGAATACTGAACAATTGCTCTCGGCGCTTCGTATGTGGCTGCACAGATAGCGAGCGGTTTGAGTGGTTCGATGCGAGGTAAGTGGCGTGAATCGTAGGGAGCGTTCCTGAGAGAGTGATGACCGCACACCAAGCAGTGAACATTCTCATGGTCGACGATCAAGCTGGCAAACTGCTCAGCTATGAGGCTGTCCTTGCCGATCTGGGAGAGAACCTGATCAAGGCCACCTCGGCCAAGGACGCTCTCGAGAAACTGCTCAAAACCGATGTTGCCGTCATATTGATGGATGTCAGCATGCCGGAGATCGACGGCTTTGAACTCGCTGAGATCATCCGGCAGCATCCGCGCTTCCAGAAAACCGCCATCATTTTCGTGTCTGCCGTGCATTTGACCGACCTCGACCGCCTCAAGGGATACCAGCACGGAGCAGTGGATTATCTTTCTGTCCCGATTGTTCCAGAGGTCCTGCGGGCGAAGGTGAGGGTATTCGCCGAGCTCCATCGCAAGAAGCTTCAACTCGAGCGGCTGAACAATGAACTCGAACTTCGTGTTGCCGACCGTACGCTGGAGTTGGAGCAAAAGGCGGTGGCTCTGCAGCAACTGAACAACGACCTTGCACAGAAAAACCAGGAACTCGATGCCATCGTGCACACCGCCCCTGATATTATTTTCAGCCGGAAGGCGGATGGTACGCGGGACTACATCAGCAGCCGATTTTATGATTACACCGGTGCTGCGCCAGGCACTGCCATTGGATTTGGCTGGATGGAGTATTTGCACCCTGAGGACAAGGACCGAAGCCTGTCGGAGTGGATGCGATGCGTCGAGTCCGGAGAAGCCTATGAGTCAGAATACCGTATACGCGGCGCCGACCAGCAATATCGCTGGTTCCGCGCCCGAGCTGTCCCGTTGCGCGATCCAGCCGGAAACATCTTAAAGTGGTACGGAACTTGCTCCGACATTCATGACAGCAAAGTGCTGGAACAATCGATCCGCAACAGCGCGGTCGAATTGGAGAGGATGGTCGATCTCCGAACGGTGGAACTGAGACGCCTGTCAGGCCGCCTGATGACCATGCAGGACGAAGAGCGGCGCCGCATTGCCCGCGAGATTCACGACGGTCTGGGACAGGAATTGGCCGCGGCTAAAATGATTCTGGACGGGGTCCTCTCCAAAAGCTCGTCACCTGCCATGCGACAAGCATCCGGGGACGCGAGTCAATTGGTGGATCGCGCCATCCAACAGGTCCGGACAATTTCCCATCTTCTGCATCCCCCACTGCTCGACGAGGTTGGCCTCGTCTCCGCGCTGCGCTGGTATCTCGAAGGGTTATCAGAACGCAGCGGAATCGATATTCGCCTGGAAGTTGAACCTCCTGATCTCAGCCGGCTTAGGTCAGAGCTGGAAACTGCGATCTTCCGCATCATCCAAGAAGCCTTGACCAATATGTTCCGGCATTCGGGAGCGCGCAATGGATCGATCAGCCTGAATGAAAACAATGGGCGCATTACAGTTACGGTCCGCGACGATGGCAAGGGAATCGAAGAGCAAGTCATTCAACTCCGGCCGGACAGCGTGGGAGTGGGGATCGGTGGAATGAGACAACGGGTCACCGAACTTGGCGGAAGTTTGCGATTGGCCAACGCCAATCCCGGTACGATCGTTGAGGTTGTCATCCCCTCCCGGCGTACTGGGGAGTTGCGAGTGCCAATTCCAGTTTGAAGTCTTGATTTCCTCAAGCGGCCTTGCGATCGACGACGGCTCGATTATCGAACTTGCGACTGTCCACCTTCTGTTCGTCAGCCTTGATTTCAACCTGTTCATGCTTGATATCGAGGCGTAAGCGGTTGTAAATGCTCATGTACTGGTTGGCGATCCACACCAGGGCGAAAAACGCGATAAAGTATCCCCGCCAATCCACGTACAGCAACTTGAAGCGGACCACGAATAGTACGCCGGCTGCGACATAGTGGCTGAAGCAAAACTCGCAGGTAAATAAATAAAAGAGTTTTCGACGCAACCGAGAGCGGGATTGAGTCGATTCCCGCTGACAGTACTGCCGGGGCTCGCGAAACACCTCTTCATGGGTCACGGTCCAGGCTATCGATGCGACCGGGATAGCCAATATCACAAGCCATGTGAGCTGAAGCCCTAAAGACATGAACGTTGGATGCAGAGGCCCCGACAATCGTTGATTGATCTCTGAGTCTTGTCAACCCGCCTTGGGCTCGACCAATCACGATCCGACAAGGCACATTTTCGCAACGGGAATTAAGCGATCGAGATTTGATTGCTACACAGTTTCACCGATGTCATCGGCTGCTGATCGTCTCTATCCTGATGTTGACCGGAATGTGGACAGGATGCTGGCGGTCACGTCCTGAAATCGCAGGAGTGACTGCACACGGTGGCCCTCGTGGGGACTTTGCAGTTTAACCGACTTGGAAGCCATCCCTGACCGCCGCATCCGCTTGCCTGATCCCCGGTACATTTTCCTGTCCCAGCGGCAAATCACAGAAAAATCTAGGGACTGCCGTCGATGGTGCGATCGGCCACGCGACGGGCGCAGGGTCATGCCGACCCCGGGGCGCGAATCATTCCCGTTCAGCGACCTGGTACCGTGACCGTGTAATTTTGTAGCCAAACTCGTGTGATACAGCTTCCCGCTTCAATACTGCAACGTGTAAAAGGGCCGTCGTCGAACGCAGCCTAAGACTCTGCCTTTTCACTCAATCAAGGGCGAATCTGTGCTGGGTCGCGTCCTGTTGCGATTGTCCAAATGTAGCTGTGCAGATCAGGCACAGAGCAGTCGCAAGAAAGACGGTCGGTGCAGGCAGGTTACGTTTCATTAGCATCTCCTTGAAGTTGAGAAAAAAGGGACGTCATAGAACCGCACCGAACGCTGTTGGGATACCCGGGGGGACGAGACATTGGAAGCAAAGGCACGCATCTGCTGACGCTTTCCGCGGCCAACGTCTTGTTAGATCCGGTCACCAAAGTTCGTCCCTACCCGGATTTTGGGCAAGTGAGTTGGCGGGGCAACACCGGCAACAGCAGCTATCAGGCACTCGCCCTATCGGTTAAGCGTTCCTTCTCGCATGGCTTGCTAATCTCAGGCAACTACTTGTGGTCGCATGAAATTGACGACGGCTCGAACGGGAGTGGCGACGGGGACTCCCTAGTACCTCAAAATGTCGCTTGCCAGGCTTGCGAACGTGCCAGCGGTACCTGGGATGCGCGCCACGTGTTCAGCGCCAACACCGTGTATCAGCTTCCGTTTGGACCGGGCAAACCGTATCTCAACCAGCCGGGAATCGTGAGCAGCATCGCCGGTTCGTGGGAACTGACTTCCATGCTCGTGGCGCGCACGGGATTTCCCGTTAACATTCTGATCAGTCGCTCATCTTCCGCTACGCCCGACGGAAACACTTCCAATCAACGTCCTGATCTCGTGCCGGGAGTATCGATTATTCCACCTGGGGGCTCGACCATCGGCCAATGGTTCAATCCGGCTGCCTTCGTGGTGCCGGCTCAATATGCATTTGGCGACACACCGCGGGACTATGCCCGTGGGCCGGGCGCATGGCAGTTCGATATCGGAATCGGGAAACACATTCCGGTGACTGAGCGTGTGGAGCTTGAGTTTCGTACTGAATTCTTCAACATGTTCAACCATCCGCAGTATGGGTTGCCGGTTGCAAATATCTCAGCTACTAACTTCGGCACCATCAACCAGACCGTAAACACGACTACTCCTGTAAGCGCGGTGGGGACGGGAACTCCGCGCGAGATTCAGTTTTCGTTAAGGCTTGCTTTCTAAACGCTTCGCGACCGTCAGGCGGACATGCGGCGCCGGGCATCGCTTCCACCCCGCGTTGAGAAATTCTGCGGCTTTTGGGACGTGTTCGGGGAGAGGACTTCGTTGAACAGACGCACCAACCTGCGGGTGCGGAGGCCTAGCGAGCGATGTCTAATGAGAGAAATCTACAATCTGGTCTTGATCTGCACTTTGGTCGTGTTGGTGACGACGGCGACCACGGTCCGAGCTGCGAACCCGTTTGTACCGGTACCCGCTCGCGCGGCCAGAAGAGGAACTCATAAGCTTCAGCGCAACCGGCACCGCGCGCGAGCGGAAGCATATCGAATTCATAGTCGCCGGGCTCGATCGTAGATCAATCGAGGGTGTATTTTTCACACAGCGGCAGTTCGAGGCGACTTTCATCCGCTGCTTCATGCCGGTCTGTCCCGCCGCACTGAAATCGCGATCTTTCGCCACCCGAGATGTAGTTGTCTGGTTGTCTGCAGGCAACGGAGTTTGCGTGAGATCGATTCCACTTTCCGTTTGCCATCCCATCCGGCCCGTAACATGAATTGCATCGTTTAGGGTTTTCGGAAAAGGCCCGCAGGCAGTTCCCGCAGGAGCGCTGAATCGGTCATTTTGGGACGAGGAACCTGGCGGACAGGCTGTGGCTTACGGCGGATCCCAGTGGCCCAGAATGCCGATCATGAAGGGTGAAAAGCTCACGTTCCCGTAGTGCAAGGCGCCGTAATCTGGCGGATCACCCGGCTTCATTGCGGGTCCGACTCCCACGGAAGTCTGTGCTGTCAGCGATATGGTCGAGGTGACATGAAGCTCGATCTGCGCTTGCAGCGCACCGCTGGGAACGCCCCCAAGACCCGGCTGGCTGATTTGAGGCGACAGGCTGAATTCAACATCTGGTTTGATCAGCCCCCAGTTTCGCTTCAGATGCAGATTAATAAGCGAGAAAGCCGCCTGGTATGTCGCGGGATTGTTGGGGTCCGGAGACAGCTGGACGCTGATATTCGGCTCGTGAACCACATCGAGCTCGGTGTCGTCGTCGCCAAATTTCCACTTGTCGAAGTTCCGATAAATCACGGTCACCGTATAGGTTGCGGGATTCGCTCCCGGGCGATAATTGGCGGATACGCCGGTGGCAATATCGGCGGCAAGGTGGGCATCGTCTTTACTCTTATTCGAGTCGCCTCCGCTTTCAGGGGAATAACTAGCGACCAGGCTGAGAGCGGGCAACGACCGAGTCGACCAGTAGTACTTGGACCACAAGGACGGACTAAGATTCGGCGGAGCCTGGGTCACCGCGCACACGCTCATGATTGACCACTGCTGGTCGGCTGGCAACGACCCCACGAGCGCGTCGAAATCGCCCGGCGGCCGGAGTTGGAGGGCTCCGATTCCCGCTCTCAGCCGCGCAGTGTTAACACCACTCGCTCTGGGAGCAAATACACTGAGGCCATCCAGCTTAGAGGAGGACTTGATTCGCCAAAGTTCGTCGAGCATGTCAGGCATGCTCATGCCGTTCAGGATCTGGCAAGCAGTTTGCCAATCGGGAGGGGAACTCTGGTGCAGGGACATTTGGAGCCGATTGTGGTAATCCCACAGTTTCGGATCATCGAGAGAACCCATGTCACACCTCTGGCCACGAGTTGTGGGCGCCCGCAAGTGGGAGCGGCGCAATTCTACTCCTAATTGTGACGGCGAAGCGGATTGCGTTTCGCCTGCATGGTTTCGGCAGACTGCTCAGTGACCTATGGACTTTCGCGGCGGTAAGAAACTGGAGCCGGCTCAACCAGAGAATGTTTTGGGGAATCCTCTGCCAACGCGCGCGTCGTGCGAGATCCTTTGCACAAAATGCACAGGAGTCCGCAGTTTCGCCGAGGTTCAGAGCTTTGGATGGTGAATCGTTGACTCCGAACGGGCTTCGGCTCATCGCGGTCATTCCTGTGCCCGCGGCCCACAGACGTCCCCCCGCTAGTGCTAGTCTGTGAGCGGCTTGCGCCCAAGCCCGCGAATATGCACAGACTTCGCCCAACCAACATCCACTGGCGCGCTCTCCATCGCCACAATGGTAAAACCAGCGGCTTCGAGCAGGGCGGTAACAGCCGGGACGCAATAGGAGTTGATATGTTCGTGAATCCCGATATCCAAGCGGAGAGCAGAGTGCTCCAACTCAGCCCGTTGCTGATCTGATATCTCTTGGGGTGTCTCGATGTAGAGGTACCCCCCAGGTTCAACGTATGCACTGAGCTTGCGAACCAGGTTCAACGGATGCGTTACGTGTTCAGTAACATGCGCAAGCAAAACGAGAGAATACGTTCCCAGTTCCGATTCCGACTTGAGGCGGGTAACGCCGGGAATGGGATCGACGTTCGAGATCTCATAGACAAATTTGGATCCGGGAATATCCGGGATGAACCTCCCGTCAGAGCCTCCGTAGTCGAGTATGGTGAGCGGATCAGATGTCTGCAATCCCTTCTGAAGAAATGTGCTGAGAGCCGACCGTCGGGTACTTACCTCCCTCAGATCCTGCCCAATAGCTGCAGCGATCTGGGCATATTCAGGTTCGTAATGAATTCGTTCCCGGTTGTATGCGGGCGATCGATAATCACGATACAAGCGCATGATGTCCTCATCATGAAACGGAATCTTCGTTTGGATGAAGAAACAATGCGTGCAGAGTTGCATCTCCACGAATGCAAATGGTGTGGTTACACGTGAAAAAAAAGACATGAAAAGAGTCACGAGATCGCGAATCTTTTGCTTCACCGCATTCGGCGATCGGGGGACGCGAAGCTCCATGCCGAACACTCT
>Ga0210406_10001685_pt1 | contig 26421 bp, 21 predicted proteins | sample IncBWC30MmetaG_FD_155454 | JGI IMG/M metagenome (GOLD analysis project Ga0210406, IMG submission 155454) | Forest soil microbial communities from Barre Woods Harvard Forest LTER site, Petersham, Massachusetts, United States - Inc-BW-C-30-M | ecosystem: Environmental > Terrestrial > Soil >... | reverse complement strand
TGGGTAGACGTCCACCACGGGCTCATCCCAGCGCAGCTTTTTGTCGTCGACGAGTTCGGCAAGCAGCAGCGTCGTCATTCCTTTTGTGTTGGATGCCGCCATGAACACGGTGTTTTCGTCGACCCGCTCGGGCTTGCCCAGTTCGCGAACTCCAAAACCACCCTCATAGACGACCTTGCCACCATCCACGAGCGCGATGGAAACGCCCGGAATGCCGAGCTGCTGCATGGAAGTTTCTACGAAGGCTTTGAGCTGCGCGATGTGTGCTTCATCCAACCGGTGCGGTGCGCGGCCGGCGAATGACTCGCGGTGGTAATCCTTGGGACGCAAGCTTTCAAAGACCAGACCAATCGGGGCCGAGCGCTTCTCGACCGTGGGATCGGTTCCCTCCAGGATGACCACGGTCCAGAGCTTCCCCGCCCGCAGCGCCAGACTCTGTACGACCGCGCGCTCGTTGGGGGAAGTCTCATAGTCAAACACCTGGCGCTCTTCCCATCCTTCGCGCGCCGGACGCGGCGTGACCAGCTTAACCGGCCGCTTGAATTCGGGCTTGTAGGCGGCCCAGGCGGCGGCAACGGCGGCTTTGGCGTCGGCGGCCTGGGAGTCGACAATGACGATATGGGTGTCGGTCTCGGGCGGTGTCAGAACGACCAATTCTTTCCCGGTCTCGATGGACCAGCCGGAAGGAACTTTGAAGGTGGCTCCGGCCGAGGTGACGCGCGGCGTGTCGGCTGTCACCCGCTCGCTGGCTGGTTTTGTTTCTGACGACTGCGGGAAGGTGGCGATACTGGACCCGGCGCAGATCAGGACCGCGAAACAAGCTATAAGAGCGGTTCGATAACGAGCGGTACGATCACGGGACATGGGAGTCACCCAGCTGAATTTAAGATGAGGGAATTGCGGGACCAACGATACACGCAGCGGGGCTGGCCTGTAAAACGGGTTAAAATTTGGGGTATGAAGGTTCCAGGATCTTTCTGGATAGGGGCGGTGTGCGCGACCTACCTGTTCACACCCTCCTGCGCTCCGGCTCAAGCCGTGCCTGTCAACTCCGCAGAGGTTCGGCTGCGCTCGTACTTGGAGCAAGCCGCGCAAGCCATGCACACGGGAGATCTCGCATCTGCCGCCGAGAACTTTCGACGTGCTTTAGTGATTGATCCTCACTCTCTTGCGGCTCTGAACAATCTGGGAATTGTGCTTTCGCGCCAGGGTAAGCCGGCAGACGCGATTCCTCTGTATCAAGCGGCGTTGAAGTTCCGTCCCGGGGACCTGGCCACCAAACGCAACCTGGCTGTCGCTTACTTCAAAGCCCAGCGTTATCGCTCGGCGTGGAGTCTGCTCCGACCGATGGCGGTGGCGTATCCTACCGATTTTCAGATTCTCGATCTGTCCGGTCTCTGCCTGTTTGCACTCGATCGTTATGCGGAAGCGGCGCAGTACCTGGAGCGCGCCAACCAGGCTGACCCCTCTGACCTGGAAACGCTCGATATGCTCGGCAAAGCGTATCTGCGCATGAAAGACTACAAGGCGCTTACCGGCGTCTTTGCCCGCATCATGAATCTGAATCCGAACTCAGCGCCGGCGCACATCATGATGGCCACGGCTTACGACGAGATGTCGAACCGGCCCGACGCCATCAAGGAGTATCAGGCCGCAGAAGAAGCTGACCCGAATTACACGGGTGTGCATTCGGGCCTGGGTTTCCAGTATTGGCGAGAAGGCGAGAACGATCTTGCCGAGAAGGAGTTCCGAACGGAACTGCAGCGCTTCCCCAGCGATCCAGTCTCGAACTGCATTCTCGGCCAGATACTTCTTGCTAGGTCTCAACCCCAGGAAGCCGAACCCCATTTTCGAGCAGCCATCGCGGCGAACTCGGGTTACACCGAGGCTCTATTTTTTTTGGGGAGGACCGAACTCGATCTGAAACATCCCCACGCGGCGGTTGAAGCGCTTCGCAAAGCGATCCAGATCGATCCCAACTACTTCCAGGCACACTACGTTCTCGGGACCGTGCTGCGCCAGTTAGGACAAACCGCAGAGGCGGCGAAGGAGCAAAAAATAGCAATCGATATCCAGGAGAAGACAAGGACCGAGGCGATCAAGAAGAATGAGAGCCAGTAAGTATAAGTAAAGGATGCGCGAGAAATCGATACTTCCTGGGAGATCCAGGAAAAAAACAAAGCGCACGCTTCCGCGTGCGCTTTGTGGTGATGACTCGATGACAGCTAGAAGGTAATCTTGCCTCCGATTTGCACGTTGCGCGGAATGTGATACCCGTTGACTTGTCCAAAGGCTCCGTCATCGACGTTTGTGTCCACCGAGTTGGGGCTGCCGTGATTGAATGTGTTGAATGTTTCCAACCGAAGTTGCAAGCTGGCCCGCTCGCCGAATTTTATGTTCTTAAACAGCGACGTGTCCCACCGCTGGAACCCCGGACCCAAGACTGAGCCGGGAGCCGCAGTTCCGAACTGTCCTACCGCGTCTGAAAACGCCGCGGTGTTGAAAAATTCCTTGACGGTTTTTGGACCGCTGGAACTGCCGGATTGATTCGCGCGGGGGGAGCCGATACCCAAGCCGCCGGGATAGAGCGGACAAGACGTCGTGGTGACACTAATCGTGCAAGCCTGCGTTGAGCTGGTTGTCGTAACCAGCGACCACGGGTCGTTCGACTGGGTTATGGTTTGCGACTGTCCAGACTGGATGGTGACGATACCGGAAAGCTCCCATCCCCCCAGCACCCATCCCAAACCGCGCTGCTCTTTAAAGAACGGCTCCTGGTAGACGTAGTTGATGGACAACATTTGCGGCGTGTTCGTGCTCGATAGCCCGTAACTCTGCTTTAAGTTATAAGTGTCGTTGGCCGCCAAGCCGCGGTCTATGGGATTGGTCGTGAGCAGCTTCGACCAGGTGTAGGCAAGTCCAACCTGCAACCCATGGCTCAGCCGCCGATTAAGACTCACTTGCAGTGAATTGTAGTTGCTGGTGAACACGGGATCGCGAGCGGTGATGCCTCCATAGCCAATAAATGGAGCGATGGCGTTTATACCCACCCCGGGGTTGGCCACACGCGCCGCCACCGTGGGCTGGTTGTAATTGATGTCGCCCAATAGATGCGTTCCTTTGGTGCCCACATAGGCCAGTTCCACTACTGTGTTGGGCATGACTTCATGTTGCACCGAGATGTTGTAGTCCTGGTAGCTGGGAACCTTGAAAGTCGGCGGTTGGCCTACTCCGCCCGCTCCGGTTGTAGTCAGGCCGCTCGGACCGAGCGGGGCAGGTGGGATGACCGACCCCGGCGGCTGATAATTGTCGAACAGGTTCAGACTTGAGGTTCCATTGTTGGTAACGGTTGTGGTCTGAACCAGCGGAGGATCACCGAACGCGTTCTGCTCCCAGATACCATTAAGCAAGCGGTCGTAGAAAACGCCGTATCCCGCCCGGATCGCCCACTTGCCGTTCCCAAAAGGATCATACGCAAGACCGATTCTGGGGCCCCAGTTGTTGTTCGAGCTGGGGGCGACGTGGCTGCCATAGGGAGAGCAAGTCGCCAAAGGCGCAATCGCCTTGGCCGCCGAGCAAGCCGCCCCGGTTGGAAAGATTAAGCCATTGGCATAGATTGCCGCATTTCCGCCTGTCGCAAAGTTTCCATTGGGGGCGCCGGTTGAGGTGACAATGGTAGGAGCATTGGCCAGACTGTAAACGGCAGGATCGAAATTGACCAGCGTGTTCTTACTATCGGTGGGCGACGGAAAGTAACTATAGCGGACGCCGAGATTTACCGTTAGACGCCGCGTCACCTTCCAATCGTCCTGCACATAGAATTCGAAGTTCGTGTAGTGAAGGTCTGGAACTGTATCCTTGCTTGGCTGCGAGTAACTGTCCGCCTGTCCCAACAGGAAATTGGCGAAAGGATCGTTGCCGTTCACGCTGCTGCCGAAGTTGAAGGTCGCCTCGCCGCTGGTGGCGTTCTCCGTCTTGGTCATCCACATCGCAGTAGCCCCAAGGCGGAGGGTGTGGTTTCCGTGCTGGATGGATAGGTTGTCGAACAGGTTCTTATCGATGTTTCTTTCAAAGTAGGGCCCGTTTCCGTTGGTTAGGCCAGTGTACCCGGAGATTTCGACGTTAGGAGCGCGTCCATAGGGATCCTGGTAGGCAGTCTTGCCGGTGAGCTGACTGGTGAAAGCCGGCGAGTTGGCGAACCCGCTCAGCGCCGCGTTGATCGCTCCCCAGGAATCGGCGAATTCGATTTCGTTTACTACTTTTGGCGAGATGCTCGCAGTAGCATTCACGACTAGATTGCGGCCCGGAGCATTGAGCGAAATGGCGTCCGCTCCCGGATAGTTCGCCGTGCCCCAGAGCCCGAAAGGAAAGTTTTCAGGCACGCTGTCCTGCATGTAACGGCCAAACACACGGACCTTGTCGCCAACGTTCTGGTCGAGACGGATGATGTCCTGACGGAAGTTGTTCAGCGCACTGAAACTCTCATTCAATGAATTGGTACCCACATTGGGCGGATTGGGCAGCATGAACGCCTTTAGATAGGCAGCGGCGTTTTGGCTGTAACACGAGGGACGGATGGTATAGGTTCCACCCGATGAAGTCACACATCCAGCAGGGGCATCGTTAATGGGAGTGGTGAAAACGCCGCCAAGTTGCGCTGCGGTGGGCACGTTGATTTCCGTGCTCCCGGGAAGACTCGAGTGACGCCACTCCTCCGACCAAAAGAAAAAAGTCTTGTCTTTGACAGGATGATAAAGCTTCGGGATAAACAGAGGGCCACCGATGGTGAAGCCCCAGTCGTTGTAGCGCTCAATCGGGACTTCGTTCGCCGCATAAGCTTTAGCAGGCAAAACACCCTGAGCTATCGCTACATCTATGGCCTGTCTGTTTTCAAAACTATTCGCGTTGTAATAGTTGTTGCGATTGAACTCGTACGCGCTGCCATGGAACTGGTTACTTCCGCTCTTGGTTGCCACCACGATCTGGCCACCGCCGCTACGACCGAAGGCTGCGTCGTAGTTGCTGCGCTCCAGGGTGAACTCCTGAATGGCGTCGATGCTGGGTGTGTTCAGCAGAGTGCCATTCGAGCCGCTGTCGTTGATGTCGGCCCCGTCTACCGTCCAGTTGTTGGCGCCCATGCGCGCACCGTTGATCGCAATCGAGGTATTGCTCGACAACCCAAATCCAGGTTCATCGCCCAACTGATTGGCGACTCCAGGCTGAAGTAAAACGAGCTGTTCGAAGTTTCGGTTGTTGAGCGCCAAGTCGCGAATCTGCTCGCCGGTCACCGTTCCAGACTCTTCGGCGGTGGTCGTCTGGATGGACGTGTTTTCGGCGGTTACCTCGATGGTCTGACTGACCTGTCCGGCTTCCAGTTGCACGTCCAGGGTGTGCTTTTCGGCGACGTTGAGGATTACGTCTTTCGCCACGTAAGTCCGGAAGCCGCCGTTGTTTACCGTCACCGTGTAGCGTCCCGCGGGAAGGTTCGTGATGTTAAAACTCCCGCCGCTGCTGGTGGTCACGTTGCGAACGTCAGCGCCGGTTTCGGTGCTGTGAACTACGATGGTCGCGCCCGACACGACGGCGCCGCTGGCATCGGTGACGGTGCCAGTGAGCGTTGCGCCCAGCTCTTGAGCGAGACTCGCGGCCGAGAGGCCGAGAATAACCAGGGACAAAATCACAAACAACGAAAGAGCGGCTCGCCGCAGATTCTCAACACACACCGACAGCTTCATCGCACAGCCTCCTAAGAACACTTCAATAGAACACTTCAACCGGTTGACCGACAGGCGCCGAAAAAATGTTCTAATACAATACGATTATGCTATATAGCACGCATAGGATCATGGTCAAGAAGAAAATGCAGGGGTTCCTAAAAAAAATCGCCAAATGCGTCTTCCCAAGCCGCTCTATATCACCTCGTCACCTTCCTGGAGCCTGTAAAACAGACGAATGCTTGCCGGTTTTTCTGCCATAAAGCGCGATAAAACCTGCGATTTAAAGCACGACTGCGTTTTATGGAATTCCGTAGAAAAGCGAAACCGGCTGGACCGACCAAAACGAAAAAACAATGTGCTCTATAGCAAGAACGAATCCTTCCCCGATCGATCAACCTTGCCCCAACCCCCCACTTTGGCCTTTACATGGAGCTATAATTGAGCTATATAGCACAAGGATAGGGCAGATGCTGATCAGAGTCCTGCCCGACAGATTGATAGTCAGTGCCGCGATTCGGCCTGGAAAGCGACTCATGGCGGGAAATCATCGTAACGGTACGCCGGTCTACAAGAAGATTCAGAACGCCATTCGCAAACGGATCGAGTCTTCCCAACTGTCCGCCGGCGACCTGGTCGCTTCGGAACGCGAACTCGCTCGAACTCATAAGGTCAGCCTGATGACCGCGCGCCATGCCCTCGCCGGACTGGAGCGCGAAGGCCTAGTCGAGCGCCGGCGCGGTGCGGGCACATTCGTGGCCGCCCCCAAAATCCACTTCAATAAGCTGATGAGCTACTCCGAGCACATGTCCAGTCGGGGACTCAGTCCCCGGTCGCGGGTGCTGGTGTCAAAAATCATCGACCATGAGCCGGAAGTGGCGGCTCGACTTGGCTTACCCGCGACCAGCGCCCTGGTCAAGATTGAACGCCTGCGCGAGACTGGCGAGGAGCCCTTTGCCCTGGAAACCTGCTACCTCCCCGCCAGCGAGTTCGCCGAATTAGTGAAAGCCCCGCTGGCGAGAGTTTCTTTGTTTGCGACGTTGGAGCACGACTATGGCGTGGATCTCGCCTATGCCGATGAGGAAGTCGATGCCACCGCTGCTGAGGCCAACATCGCCGAATTGCTGGGCGTGCCGCGCGGCGCGTCAGTGCTGCGCATTCGCCAGGTGATTTACTCGTCCAAGGGAAAAGCTACGATTTACGGAGTTGGTTTCTATCGCTCGGAGCGGCATACGCTGTTCATCCGCCGCTTTCGCTAGCTCCGCCCTGTTCTGGAATCCTCAGGGAGCGTCAGGGGATGCGGGCCGGCCCCGATGTATTGCCAGGATTACGTCGAAGACAAAAAGCGCGATAGCGAGATGGTTGAACAAGATCGCCTGGCGCAGGGTTGGCCAAAGTTGGTTGGCGGCCCAAAACAGAAACGCAGATGCCAGTAGAACCGCCTTGACCACTTCCCAGCGTGCAGGTCGGCGCGTCGCTTCATGAACCAGCCACACACAGGCAATCATGGCGAGTGGAAAGGCGGCGGGGAAATCATGTGATCCTGCCGGAAAGAGTTTGGAAACAATATCCCACAGCAGCAGCAGGCCGACCCCGGCCAGCATCACCACCCGAGAGTTAGCGGAACGGCCCATTGCAGACCGATCGACATCGACATAGAGAAGGCCTCGATCAGGCAACGATCTACGACCCGATCCGCATTCAGTATGAACCGGTAACCACCGCATCCTCTGGGTATCCCGGCATCCCGAACTCTGGGACATCCAGACCTTCCTCTTCTGATTCCGGCGACACTCGCATACTCTTTATCCGGTTCACAATCCCGAAAACTACGAAGGTTGCACCGAACGCCCAGATTGCGTACAAGGTTGCGCCCATCAGTTGGCACCAGAATTGCCGAGTATCCCCGTGAATGAGGCCGGTCACTCCCTGTCCCGCGTGTCCTAGGTAGCTCGCTGCACCGACGCCGTTCCATCCCGACCCGTACGTTCCGTCCGCAAATATGCCTACAGCAACGGCTCCGAGCCAGCCGCAAAAGCCGTGGACCGAAACCGCACCGCACGGGTCGTCGATCTTAAGAACGCGTTCGTTGAACAGCACACCGCCGCACACCACGCAGCCCGCCAGTAGGCCGATAATTACCGCCGAAGTTGGGGAGACGAATGCGCACGGGGCGGTAATCGCAACCAGTCCGGCCAGCATTCCGTTGCAGGCCATCGTTATGTCGGGTTTGCCGAAGAGAAAATACCAAATGAGCATCGCCGCCGCAGAGCCTGCGACCGCTGCAAGATTTGTGTTGACCGCCACGACCGAAATGCGAAGGTCGGTCGCCCCTAGAGTCGACCCGGGGTTAAAACCCATCCATCCGAACAGGAGAATAAACGTGCCAGTTACCACGTAGACCACGTTATGAGCCGGGAAGGCGCGGATTTTTCCTCCCGGGCCAAACTTTCCCAGACGGGGCCCAAGAACGATGGCCAGGGCCATGGCGCAGAAGCCTCCGACCGCGTGAACTACGGTAGAACCCGCAAAGTCGACGTAGCCGTGGCCGAGGTTCATGGTCGATCCCAGTTGCGAGAGCCAGCCGCCGCCCCAGGTCCAGCAGCCGGAAATCGGGTAGAGGATCGCGCCGATGAAAAGCTCACAGAGCAGAAACGCCCAAAAACTGATGCGTTCGCAAATGGCGCCGACGATGATATATCCGGCGGTCTCCATGAACACAACTTCAAACAAGGCCAGGCAGTTGCTGCCACTGTCATAGGCTGGACCGATGAAAAAGAAGCCCTTTCCACCGACGAATCCCCATTGGCCGCTGCCGACCAGGAAATGATTCAGCGTAGGGATACCGCCCAGATTGGTGGGCGCGGCATTGATGGCCACGGCCCCAAACTGGAATGCGTATCCGACAGCGTAGTAGGCGAGGAAGGCGAAAACGTAGGCCGCGAAGTTCAACATCATCAGATGCGCGGCATTTTTCTTTCGAACCAGTCCGCAAGTGAGCAGGGCAAACCCCGCCTGCATGAACAGGACCAGGTAGCCTGTGTTCAGCGTCCAGGCGAAGTTGGTTGCCACGCGGACGTGGCCTACGCTGTCGGCGAGCTTCACAGCGAGAGGTTCCCGGGCCGCTTGAGCCTGGTAATCGTCGAACGCCTTCTTGTTCTGGGCATAGTCGGGAGCGGTCTTATCGGTTGGCTCGGGAACGACAAAAGGATTGCCGGCGGCATCGACGGCGGTCGTTTTGTCCCCTGTCGCCGTGCCGGCTGGATCCGGCTTGGCGCTGTCATCGGCCAGGCTGAACGCTGACAACCCGACCAACATGCTGGCCAGCACAATGATCATGGTGCTGGCTGCCAACAACGAACCCCGCAGAGATCTGCTCCCTGCTCGCATTGTCATCTTAGAGTGCTCCTCTTTTTTACTTTTTACGATTGGGCACAATTCCAGTAGGTGCGCGCAAACCCCGAATCGCTTACCCCTAGAGGTCTGCGAGCCAGAATCAATCCGCCGACAATAAATGCGGTGTTTCCCTCAGTCCAATACAAATTTCTTATAGCAACCATCAGAAAAGCGTCACCCGGACGGCGCGGCTTGCTGAACGTCCGCAGCGAAAGTGCACTTCCGCATGAGAGAGAATTGGCCAAGCCAGATCATTTAAAATGCTGGGTCCGTGGGTAGCAAAAATGACTCACATCGAGAGCCGTATGAGTTCGAGTGACTGACTCCCACACCGGAGACCCCGATCTCGGGATCGGGCCGTTGTCCGAGCGACTGGAACGGTTTCGCGGGTAGCATGACAGTTTTCTATCCGCCGTTGCGAAACGAGCCTCGGGAATCCGACGTTATGGTTGGGGCGTTATGGCGCGCGCCGGCGAGCCCGGATTGCGCTGCGGGCGTCATCTTCTTTAATAATGTGGGTTATCTCGGCATGTACGGCCACGGGACAATCGGCGTGGTGGCAACACTCTCCTTTATGAAGCGGATCGATTCCGGCGAGCAGCTCATCGAGACTCCGGCGGGGACCGTGGGCGCCCCTGTGCACCGTGACCGCACGGCAACGGTGCACAACGTTGCCAGGTATCGCTTAGCCGCGAGTGTGGAAGGGTCGACAGCAAGAACTTCGTGCTCTGTCCCGGGAAGGCCTACGATCGTTCCGCCTGCGGCACTGGGACCAGCGCCAAGCGGGCAGGCCTCGATGCCGATGGAAAAATCCGCGAAGGACAGATTTGGAAGCAAGAGAGTATTGTCGGGAGTGGGTTTGAAGGCAGCATTACGGCGAGCGGCGGCCAAGTCTACCCCCGCATCAAGGAGACCGCCTTCGTGAACTCCGAGGCTGAACTGCTGCTGGACCCGCAGGATCCATTCTGCATGGGGATTCGAGGGTGAAAATGCCGGCGAAGGCAAGCGAACTCACTCGGCACTTCGAAAAACGATTCGGCGAACCTCCCAGAATCTTCCGGGCGCCCGGGCGCGTCAACCTCATTGGCGAACACACGGACTACAACGACGGTTTCGTCATGCCCGCTGCCGTCGCTTTCTCCACGTATGTGGCGATTTCTTCGCGCCCCGATCGCAAGCTGCTAATCCATTCCGAAGAATTTCCCGGCAATTTCGAGTTTGATCTCGACCATCTTCCCGCGCGGCGCATCGGCGCGTGGTGTGACTACGTGCTGGGTGTTGCCAGTGTCCTCGGCCAAGGCGGGCATAAGCTTCACGGCGCGAACTTGCTCGTACACGGCGAAGTTCCAATCGGGGCCGGGCTGAGCTCATCCGCGGCCCTCGAAGTCGCATCCGCGCTTGCTCTGCTGAGCTTCAGTGCGACGCAAGCGTCGCTGCTCGAGGTCGCCCAGCTCTGCCGTCAGGCGGAGAACAGTTTTGTCGGTGCCCGGGTGGGAATTATGGACCAGTTCGTCTCCTGCATGGGAAAAGCAGGGCATGCGCTTCTGCTGGATTGCCGGTCCCTTAAGTTTCAGTTCGTACCGATACCCGCGGGCATTCGACTGGTGGTCTGCAACACCATGACGAAGCACGATCTTGCCACTTCGGCATACAACACTCGGCGTGAGGAATGCGAAGAAGGAGTGAAATATTTCGCGAGATGGAATCCGACAATTCGCGCGCTGCGCGACGTGTCGGTGGAACTGCTGGAGAAGCACCTGCCGGACCTTCCCGCCACGATTGGGAAGCGATGCTCCCACGTCGTTCGCGAGAACCAGAGGACGCTCGATGCCGCGCGCGCGCTCACTGAAGATGATATGGCTCGGGTCGGGAAGTTGATGCGCGAGTCACACAACAGCCTGCGAGATCTCTACGAAGTCAGTTGCAGAGAACTTGACATCATGGTCGAGGCAGCGGAGGGCTTGCCGGGATTCTGTGGTGGACGCATGACCGGAGGCGGCTTTGGAGGATGCACGGTCAACCTCGTTCGCGAACAAAACGCGGAGGAGTTCGCCAGCCGAATTGCCGAGCGTTATCAAGAGAAGACCGAAATCACTCCTCAGGTATACCTCTGCACCGCCGAAGATGGAGGGGGGGAACTTCGCCTAGGTAGAGCGTGACTGATCTCCGACGTTCGGCGACCAGCCTTGCAGCTTCACCAGCCAGTTCGCAGGTTCCGGAAGAATCGCGAACTTCGGCAGTTCCCCGCGCACCATCGCCACTTCATCGCAGCAATGAAACCGCGGACAAGCATGGCAGTCTTTGTAGATCTTGTCGGGAAGATCTTCGCGCTGCGCAACTGAGAATCCTTGACCCGCGAAGAAATCGGGCTTGCGAGTGAACAGGCAAATGCAATCCACACGATGACGCTTCGCCTCGGCCAGCAGCTTTTTCACCAGCCGTCCGCCACCGCCCTTGCCTTGAGCCCAGGGAGCGACCGTGATCGATCGAATCTCGGCCAAGTGCGTGCCATACAGATGCAACGCGCCACAGCCGATGATGCGCCTGTCATCTTCGAGCACCACAAAGTCTCTGACGTTCTCGCAAATCTCCGGCAGAGTGCGCGGCAGCAGCGTGCCATCGCCGGAATATCCCGCAATCAAGTCGTGGATCTGTTGTGCATCGGGCAAAATCGCTTTACGCGTGCGCATGGACCTCCTGGCGAAGAGACTCGATTCTCTTTCTCGTGATGTTGATTGCATGTCTCACTCGGCTCGGCGCTGTTCCTCCCGGAACATCGTGGACCGCTAGCACGGACGCCAGCTTCAACGATTCGTAAAAATCCTGCTCGAAAACGGGGCTGAGCGATCGCAGTTCGTCGAGCGCCAAGTCTTGCAGTTCGCAACTCCGCTCGATACAGATCCGAACTGCTTTGCCGATCCGCTCATGGGCCTGCCTCGAAGGCACGCCCCGCTTCACTAGATACGTAGCCGCGGCCCACGCATTCATAAATCCCGACTGGGAAGCCTGATGCATGCGCTGGTGATTGAATTCCACTGCCTTGATCCAGCCCACCACCAACGGCAACATCTGCAGCAGCGTGTCCGAAGAATCGAACAGCGGCTCCTGCGTTTCCTGCAAGTCTTTGTTGTAGGCCAGAGGCAAACCTTTGATTGCGACCATGAGCGCCGTGGCATTTCCCAGGACGCGCCCACTTTTGCCCCGCACCAGTTCGAGCAGATCCGGATTCTTCTTCTGCGGCATCGCGCTGCTGCCGGTCGAGTACGCTTCGGGCAGAGCCAGAAAGCTGTACTCCTGCGAGGAAAATAAAATCATCTCCTCCGCCCATCGGCTCAGATGCAGCGCTAGCAGCGACAGCGCATTCACAAACTCAAGGGCAAAGTCCCGGTCGCTGGTGGCATCGATACTGTTCGCGGTAACGCCGTCGAATCCCAGGCTGTCGGCCAGGAGAAAACGATCAAGAGACAGGGTCGCACCGGCGACGGCACCAGAGCCCAAAGGGCAAGCGTTTGTCCGCTTTCGGCAGTCCGCCAGGCGTTCCGCATCGCGCAGAAACATTTCCACATAAGCTAGGTGCCAGTGTCCGAGCAGAACCGGCTCCGCCCTTTGCAGATGGGTGTATGCAGGCATGGCGGCATCCCCGGCCTGATCTGCGCGATCCGCCAGCGCGTTGCACAATTCGGCCACTTCGTGCCGGAGTTGATCGATCGCTGATCTCACGTAGAGCCGCAGGTCGGTGGCAATTTGCTCATTGCGGCTGCGGCCGCTGTGCAGCTTGTATCCAGCTTCGCCGATCAGAGCAACCAGTTGTTTCTCCACGAAGTGATGCACGTCCTCCGCCTCATTGTCGTCGAGAAACGATGGCGAGGCCGTCGCCCGTTCGCCAATCTGCTCCAGTCCCTGCAAAATGCCGATTAGTTCGTCGGGGGAAAGTATGCCGGCAGTCTTCAGCGCCTGCGCATGCGCCCCGCTGGCTGCAAGTTCGTGACGCAGCAAGCGACGATCGAAGCCGAACGATCGTTGCCAGCGCTCGAAATCGGGATCCAGCGGCTGCCGGAATCTCCCAGACCACATCTTCATCGCGCGACCTCCACGCGAGAGCGGGCCCGCGATCGCGATGGCAATCCAAGAATGCGAATAAATCCGGCCGCATCCTTCTGGTCGTAACTGTCGCCCATCGTGAACGATGAAAGATCGGTGCGGTAGAGCGAGTGCTCCGATTCGCGGCTCACCACGGAAACATTTCCTTTGTACAACGCCAGCGTGACGCTGCCCGTGATTAACTTCTGCGTACTCTCCACGAAAGCGTCGAGCGCCTCGCGCAGCGGTGTGAACCACAAACCGAAATAAACCATTTCCGCGTACTTCAGTCCAATGTGCTGCTTGAAATGCGCCACATCGCGCTCCAGGCACAACGCTTCCAATTCGCGGTGTGCCGTGATCAACAGCGTGCCACCGGGGGTTTCGTAACATCCCCTCGACTTGATCCCGACGAAACGGTTCTCCACCAGGTCCACACGGCCGATGGCGTTGCGCGCGCCGATTTCATTCAGCAGCTCTATCAGCGATACGGGCTCCATCTTCATTCCGTTCACCGAGACCGGAACTCCATGGGCGAATCCGATACGCACCTGTTCTTCTTTGTCGGGGGCCTCCTGCGGCGAGCGCGTAATCTGCCAGGTAGTCGCCAAGGGGGCGTTCCCGGCATCTTCCAATTCGCCGCCTTCGTGGCTGATATGCCACAAGTTGCGGTCGCGGCTGTGAATCTTCTCGCGGCTTGCCGCCACCGGGATCCCGTGCTGTTCGGCGTAATCCAGGCAATCCTCGCGCGACTTCAAGGTCCATTCCCGCCACGGCGCAATGATCTTCAACTCTGGAGCGAGCGCCTGGTAAGTCAGCTCAAACCGCACTTGATCGTTGCCCTTACCCGTGCATCCGTGAGCGACCGCCGTCGCTGCTTCGCGCAACGCCACTTCAACCTGATGCTTGGCGATCACGGGACGAGCCAGCGAAGTTCCGAGCAGATACTTGTGCTCATAAACGGCGCCGGCCTGCAGAGCAGGAAAGACGTATCCAGTCAGAAATTCTTCGCGGAGATCCTCCACGATCACCTTGCTGGCGCCCGTGGCATAAGCTTTCTCGACCACGGCGTCGATGTCGTCTCCCTGCCCAACGTCGCCCACCATGGCGATGACATCATAGGAATAATTCTCTTTCAACCACGGAATAATGATCGATGTGTCCAACCCACCGGAATAAGCGAGAACGACTTTTTCAGGCATGAGCGCTCCTGACGGGCAGGCGCACCGCACCGCCCAGCAATAAATAAAGAATAGATTTTTGAACGTGCAGCCGGTTTTCCGCCTGCTCGAAGATGACTGAATTTTCCGAGTCCATCACTTCATCGGTGACTTCCTCGCCGCGATGTGCAGGCAGACAGTGCATGAACGCCGTATGGGGCGCGGCTTCCGCCATCAGTTGCCGATTGACTTGGTATGGCTGAAATATTTCAGCGCGCTGTTCTGCTTCGTGCTCCTGACCCATGCTCGCCCACGCGTCGGTGTAAACGGCATCGACCCTGGCCACCGCGGCGCGCGGATCTGTCAGCAACTCAATTCGAGCGCCAGTCTCCTTGGCGATCTTCCGGGCATCGGCGACAATCTGCGGATTTGGCGAATATCCCTTCGGTGTGGCGATCCGAATCGACGACCCCAGGCACGCGCACGTCAGCAAGAGTGAATGGGCTACGTTGTTGCCATCACCCACATACGCCAGAGAGATCTTCTTGAGATCGCCGAACCGTTCCTGCAAGGTAAAGTAGTCCGCCAGCGCCTGGCAGGGATGCTCCAAGTCGCTGAGCGCGTTGATGACCGGGACCGAAGCATAACGGGCCATGGCTTCGATGGTTCCCTGGGCGAAAGTGCGGAGCACGATCACATCCACCCAGCGTTCCAGGTTATGCGCGATGTCGCTCAGAGTCTCGCGCGCATCCAGCCGGCTGTGCGACTGATCCACGAACATGGCTGTGCCACCCAGGCTCGTCATCCCCGCTTCGAACGTGATCCGAGTCCTAAGGGACGGCTTTTCAAAAAACATCACCATCTGTTTGCGCGCCAGCGACCGCTGAAACACGGAGGGCCGAGACTTCATTAGTTCCGCCAGATGCAGCACGGCCTGAACTCCCTGCGGTCCGAGATCGCGTGTCGACACCAGGTCGGGGCACCAGAAGATGCCGGGAAACGTTTCCGGCGCCACCGGCGCCCTGCTTTGCAATGGACTGTTCAACTCTTTCTCCTGTCTGGTATCTTCATTAATCTTCGTCTCTCGATCTTTATTCCCGCGCTCATGCGCAGGTAACCTCGGTTCCACAATTCAATTTGGTGTGGTAGAACTCGGGCAAGGCTTCAGCTTCCGCAGCCGGCAATATCCGCACCCTTCCCACTCCTTGCTTCAACGCCTGTCGGCAGGCTTCCAGCTTTGGCAACATGCCTCCGCTGATGATGGCTCCATCGACCATAGCCTGCGCCTGTTTGGTGCTGAGCCAGGGAATCACCGCTCCTTCCGCGTCCCTCACTCCCGGCACATCGGTGAGAAAGATGAGCGCATTCGCGTGGCAAGCCGCGGCGCAAGCAGCGGCCATCTCATCGGCATTCACGTTGTAATACTCGCCGTCCGCTCCGAGAGCGAGCGACGCGAGAACTGGAATACCGCCCTGCTGCCACAGCGCCTCGATCCAGCAGGGCTCGGCGAAGCAAATCTCGCCGACAAATCCCAGATCTTTCCCGCGAATATGTTTCCGCCGAGCCCGAAAGCTCATGCCATCGCCGCCGCAGAATCCGACTGCCGGCATGCCCGCCGCCTGAATTGCGGCCACTACTCTCTTATTGACCATGCCGCCCAGCACCATCAGCGCCACATCGCGAGTCTCGGCATCGGTCACGCGCAGCCCGGAAATGAATTCACTCTGCTTCCCAAGTTGTTTCAAAACGCGGGTCAGCGCAGCGCCGCCGCCATGAACCACGGCCACGCGATGCCCATCCTGCGCCAACTCCGCAATCGCCCGAGCGCACTTGCGCAAAGTAGCGGCATCCTCGAGCGCGGCTCCTCCGATTTTGACTACGATGATCACTGCAACCCCTCGTCTTCCGGCCATCCATACATCAGATTCATGTTTTGCACCGCCTGTCCGCCCGCACCTTTCAGCAAGTTATCGATGCAGGAAATCACCACCAGCCGCCGGCCGCCCTCCGCCAGGCAAAACCCGAGATCGCAGTAGTTCGTCTGCAACGAAAATTGCACCTGCGGAAGCTTCGGCGTTTGAAACACTCGTACCCAGCGTTTGCCCGCATAAAAATTTCGAAAGCACGACTCCACTTCCAGTGGAGTCATTTCACGGTTGAGGTGGAGATAGATCGTCGACAAAATTCCCCGCGGAATCGGAAGCAGGTGCGGGGTAAAGATCAACTCCTCGGGGCCGAGTTCGAGCTGTTCGACCATCTCGCCCACGTGCCGGTGGTTGAATACCGAATAGGCGGACAGGTTGTCGGCCACCGACACAAAATGCGTCTTGGCGGTCGGTTCTTTGCCCGCTCCCGACACGCCAGACTTCGAATCGGAGACGATCCCGCGATTGCGATCGACCACTCCAGTCTTCAGCAGCGGCGCCAGCGCCAGAATCACCGAAGTCGCGTAACACCCGGGATTTGCCACCAGCGTGGCATTGGCGATGCGATCGCCATTTAATTCCGGGAGCCCGTACACAGCCTTTTCCGTCAAGTGCGCCGCTGTGACCGCATCGGCGTCCTGAAAGTTGTAAATTGCCCGGTGCTGCTCCTGCTTCAACCGCCAAGCTCCGCTCAGATCAATGACGCGCATGCCCTGGCACAGCGCCTCAGGCACAAGCGTGCGCGATGCTTCGTGCGGCGTCGCCAGAAATAGCAACTCTACTCCTTGCTGCTTCATCGCCGGCCACGAGAGCGAGTGCAGCGGATAGCCGCCATTGCCGGAAAGAACCGGAAACACGTCCGCCAAATCCGACGGGCTTCCGTTGTCGGCCGAGCGTCGGAGCAACACTGGTTTCTCCAGCCGGGGATGACGAAGAAGAATCCGCGTCAACTCCAGGCCGGAGTAACCGGTCGCGCCCAACACAGCGGTTTTCAGTTTCGCGGTCATTCCTTTATTCGTTCCGGCCTCATTCGTTACGGCAAGCTTGGTGGGCGCTACTAGCTCAGCATTTCCTCAATTCGACCCGCCAGTTTCCTGGCCTCATCCTTGTCCGGGCAAACAATCAGGATGGTATCGTCACCCGCAATCGTGCCCACAACCTCGGTCCAATCGGTCTCGTCCAGAGCCGCTGCTACAGGCTGCGCGCTGCCTACAATGGTTTTAACCACCAGCAAGTTCTGGGCGGAGCGGATATCGAGGACGAACTCACGCACCAGTCGCGACACGGGTGGCAGCGCGATGCCCACCCCATTGTCGCCGTGCGGCAGGGAATAGCCGTGCGAGGTTTTACTCAGATTCAGATCGCGGATGTCCCGCGACAGCGTTGCCTGTCCGACTTTGAATCCCCGTTTGCGCAGGAGCCGCTGAAGATCCTCCTGGCTGGCGATCGTTGCGTGTTTCAGCACGTCGAGGACCGCCCGTTGTCTCAGTGTTTTATTCATCATGAATAAATATTCAATCTAATGCATAAATATGTTCTTATCTTACGGGCCCGAGCTCAAATGTCAAGAGGAAAGCCCTGTACTGGTTTATTTTCGGACGCCTGAGGTAAGCGGACCCGGCCCGCCACGCCCGTCACTGAAAAAGTTACGAGAAAGGCTTCGGCTTGGTAGACTACTTCGCGGTCTAGAGCACCCTAGCGCGCCACCGCGCCAAGGGTGGCAAGAGCTTGCGCTCGTCTGCCCCGGAGATACGGGAATGAACCCGAAGCCTACGTTGACAGCCGAACTGGTCGCCGAGTTCCTGGGCACCTTTGTGCTCATTCTGCTGGGCAACGGCGTAGTCGCCATGGTCGTTCTTTTTCCGTCGCAGAATCCCGGCGAGACTATCCACGGCGGCTTTACCAACATCACTCTGGGCTGGGGACTGGCAGTCATGATGGGAATTTATCTGGCGGGTAAAATCTCTGGAGCGCATCTGAATCCCGCAGTGACTTTGGCTCTCGCGGTGTTTCGCGGTTTTCCCTGGCGCAAGGTCCTGTCGTACTCCGTGGCGCAGACTGCGGGAGCGTTCGTCGCGTCGGCCCTGGTGTATTGGAACTACTTGCCGGCCTTCCGCCAAGCGGACCCTCAACTGGACCATACTGCCGGCGTCTTCACCACGTTTCCGGCCTTCCCCGCAATGCCGTCTGCAGGCTTTCTCGACCAACTCATCGGTACTGGTTTGCTGGTGCTTCTCATCTTCGCCATCGTCGATGAATTCAATGCGCCGCCGGGAGCGAACCTTGCGCCGGCAATGATCGGCCTGGTCGTGGTTGCCATTGGCATGAGCTTTGGCGGCATGCACGGCTATGCCATCAATCCGGCGCGCGATTTCGGTCCTCGTCTTTTCACGGTATTTGCCGGCTTTCGCAATAATGGCCTGACCGACGGAACTCGCGTGTGGTGGATTCCGGTCGTCGCCCCGCTGCTGGGAGGCTTGGCCGGCGCAGCCCTCTATGACTTTGGAATCAGGCGCTTCTTTCGCCCCGGCTGAGAGCCGAGTCGTAGAGAGGTTGCTGACAACGTCTTGCCGGCAGGGCTGGTGCTGCCACCGAAAGACGTAGCCAGTTACGTCTCTATAGAACTCGCGGCGGAATACGAAGGAGAAACGGTGAAATATATCCTTGCGCTCGACCAGGGCACAACCAGCTCGCGAGCTCTGCTGTTCGATCAGGCGGGCACCATTCGCTCGACCGCCCAGCGGGAATTTGAACAAATCTTTCCGCAGCCCGGATGGGTCGAGCACAATCCGGAGCAGATCGCTGCCTCCCAGATCGCAGTCGCTCTCGAGGCGTTAGTTCAGGCTGGCGCACGATCAGGAGACGTGGCAGCGATCGGCATCGCCAATCAGCGCGAAACAACGGTCGTATGGAACCGCGAGACGGGCAAACTTGTCTACAACGCGATCGTCTGGCAAGACCGTCGCACCGCCGACTTCTGCGAGCGCCTCAGGAGTGAGGGCCATTCGCCGCTGATCCAGCAGCGCACGGGCCTGCTGATCGATTCCTATTTCTCCGCCAGCAAGATCTCATGGATTTTGGAACACATTTCTGGCGCGCGCGGCCAAGCCGAAGCAGGCAACCTCGCGTTCGGGACAGTCGACAGCTGGCTGCTCTGGAAGCTGACAGGCGGCCGCGTTCATGCCACCGACGTCAGTAATGCCTCGCGCACCATGCTCTTCAATATTCATACCGGTGCCTGGGATCGAGAACTGCTCGATCTGTTTCGTGTCCCGCTCTCAATGATGCCGGATGTGCGATCCTCCAGCGAGGTTTACGGAGAAGTGGGCGCGGTGAAGGGATTGGAAAGAATTCCGCTCGCAGGCATTGCCGGGGATCAACAATCGGCGTTGTTTGGCCAGCGCTGCACCCGTCCCGGCCTGACGAAAAACACCTACGGCACCGGATGTTTCCTGCTGCAGAACACTGGTACTCGCGCGGTGCCGTCCGCCAATCGGCTGGTTACTACCGTTGCCTGGAAAATCGAAAATGTAACCGAGTATGCCCTTGAGGGCAGCGTCTTCGTCGGAGGCGCGGTCGTGCAATGGCTGCGCGACGGACTGGGGTTAATTCGCGGATCCCATGAAGTTGAAGCGCTGGCGAACTCGGTGGCGGACAACGGCGGTGTATTCTTCGTCCCTGCCTTCGTGGGATTGGGAGCGCCCCATTGGGATTCCTACGCGCGCGGCTCGATTTTTGGACTCACTCGCGGCACCACTGCAGGCCACTTCGCTCGGGCGGCGCTGGAGAGCATCGCGTATCAAGTGGCGGATTTGCTCGATGCCATGCGCCGCGATTCCGGAGCATCTGTGCCGGAACTTCGCGTGGATGGCGGAGCCGCCGCCAACGACAGTCTCATGCAATTTCAGTCCGACATTCTCGGCGCCCCGGTCGTTCGCCCGGCAGTGACGGAAACCACAGCGCTCGGAGCGGCATACCTGGCCGGCTTGGCGGTCGGCTTTTGGAAAACGGATCTCGATTCGTCAGTCGCGATAAAGGATCGCCGCTTTGAGCCGCGAATGCCGGAGTCCGAAGCGCGGCTGTTGCGGAACCGATGGAACGAAGCTGTCACACGATCCAAGAATTGGGAGTTGGCAGCGTGACAATGGAATTTTGCACCGAACTCAATAAGGCGCTCGTGAAGTTTCCCTAGTCCGCAGGTTGTAGTTTCAAGAGTCTCGATCGCGACGGGCGTCAGCCTGACGGTAGCCGTTATTCAGGCCGAGGGAGAAGTATCTAGCGCTCCGACGAGGAAGTGTCGCAATGCCGCGTACTCTTTTTCCCGCACTCACTTGGTGGCTGATGGTTTTCGCCTTCTCGTTCTCCCCAGTGCATGCGTCGCCCTTGCCCACCGTGCAAGCGGTTCGACAAGGCGACAGCATCACGCTTGCGAACGACGCGATCTCGGCGACCTGGTCCATGCATGGCGCGTCCCTGCAATGGCAACGACTAACCAACCATTTCACCGGGACAAGCTTGCCTCTCGCCGGCAGTGTGTTTTCGTTGGTGCCCAGAGAAGGCCCGGTACTGGGATCATCCGACTTCAAGATGATTTCGGCGCCCATCGTCGAGGATGCACCCGCTTCGCCAGATTCCTCAAAAGCCGCCAAGCACTTACGAGGGCGTCAAGTGCGCATCGAACTCGAAGATCCCTCAGCCAAGCTGCGGGTTACCTGGACCGCTGTGCTCCGCGACGACGCGAACTATATCCGTCAAGAAGTTACCATCCGCGCGGAACAGCAACCATTCGCTCTCACGCAGATCGGCCTCATCGACACGGTCATCCCCGGAGCCTCGGTCTCAGGCCAGGTGAAAGGATCGCCCGTCACCGCAGGAACCTGGTTCCTGGGCTTCGAGCATCCCTTGTCCGACTGCCGCGTTCGCGACGACCACATTTCCTGCTGGCTCTCTCGCGAACTTCCGTTGCAAGCCGGCCAGAGCGTGACCTATTCCTCCGTGATTGGCGTGACCCATGCGGGGCAACTGCGGCGCGATTTTCTAAACTATGTGGAGCGCGAGCGTGCTCATCCTTATCGAACCTTTCTGCATTACAACTCCTGGTACGACTTGGGATATTTCGATCGTTACAGCGAGCAAGGGGCAGCAGCTGTAGTGCAAAGTTTTGGCGAGCAACTAACCAACCAGCGCGGAGTGAAACTGGATAGCTTTCTCTTCGACGATGGGTGGGACGATACTGCGACGCTTTGGAAATTCAATCCCGGTTTTCCCGACGGCCTCGCGAAAGTCGCGCAAACCGCGGCCCGCTACGGCGCGGCCCCCGGCATCTGGCTTTCTCCGTGGGGCGGATACGACGGGCCAAAACAGCAGCGTGTGGCTTCGGCCCGCGCGCAGGGATTCGAAACCAATGAAGGCGGACTCGCCCTGTCAGGACCGAAATACTATCGCTACTTCCGCGATACCTGTGTCGACATGATCGAGAAATATGGCGTGAACCAGTTCAAGTTTGACGGCACCGGCAACGCAAACGAGGTCATCAAGGGAAGTGAGTTCGACAGCGATTTCGATGCGGCCATCCATCTGATCGGAGAATTGCGCGCGAACAAGCCCGACCTCTACGTCAACCTCACGACTGGAACTTATCCTTCGCCATTCTGGCTACTCTACGCCGATTCGATTTGGCGTGGCGGCGAGGACCACAGCTTCGCTGGCGTCGGCACCAACCGCCAGCGCTGGATTACCTATCGCGACTCGCAAATCTACCGCTGGGTGGTCGAAGAGGGTCCTCTGTTCCCGATGAGTTCTCTGATGCTGCACGGTCTCATCTTCGCGCGCTACGCGGAGCGTTTGGGGAACGATCCCGGACACGATTTTCCCGACGAAGTTCATTCCTACTTCGGCACGGGAACCCAGCTGCAGGAGATGTACATTACTCCTTCGCTGCTTTCTTCCGACGACTGGGACATTCTGGCGGAAGCGGCGAAGTGGTCGCGCGACAATGCACAGACGCTCAAGGACTCGCACTGGATCGGAGGTGATCCGGCGCGCCTGGAAGTCTATGGCTGGGCCTCGTGGTCCCCAGAGAAAGCCCTCTTAACCCTGCGCAATCCGAGCGACCGCGAACAGGATTTCAACGCAACCCTGGCGACGCTCCTCGAGTTGCCGACAGCTTCCGCACCAGCCTATGCCGCACGCAGCCCGTGGAAGCATGACAGCGCCCAGACGCTGCCTATCCCAGCAAAGGAACAACACACCTTCCACCTCCAGCCGTTCCAAGTGTTGACTCTGGAACTGGTACCATCATCATAGGTGCGACCGCACCCTATTGGTTATGTGGGGACAGCCGCCCGCGGCTGTCCGCCGGGCTCGGCCCGGCGATGGTTGCCCATGCACAGTAGGGAAATCGTGAAAGCTGCGGTCCTCACCTCGCCCCAACCCGTCTCCCATCGCCCTCTGCGAATCTCTGATGTCGCAGATCCTCAACTCACCTCCGGCCAGGTTCTCTTGCGGGTGCGTGCATGTGGCGTTTGCCGCACCGATCTGCATATCGTGGAAGGCGATCTGCCGCCGAAGCAGCCCAGCATGATTCCAGGCCACCAGATCGTCGGTGAAGTGATCGGCGGAGCCACAAAAGAAACCCCCCTCGGCGCGCGCGTCGGCGTTTGCTGGCTCGGCGGCACCGATGGCACCTGCTCCTACTGCAAACGCGGCCAGGAAAATCTGTGCGACTCGCCGACCTTCACGGGTTACAACGTCCCCGGCGGATACGCGGAAGTTGCCACGGCCCGCGCCGATTTTGTTTTCCCGCTGCCCGCCGCGCTCGACGATCTGCACGCCGCTCCTCTTCTCTGCGCCGGAATCATCGGCTTCCGTAGCCTCCGCGTCGCGGGTGTCGAGCCCGGCGAGCGCGTCGGGTTGTTCGGCTTTGGTGCGTCCGCACATCTGGCGATCGCTGTTCTGCGCGCATGGAAGTGCGACGTGTATGTTTCCACGCGAGGAAAATCTCACGGCGAGCTGGCCGCGTCGCTCGGCGCACTCTGGGTGGGAAGTGAAACCGAGAAGCCGCCGGTGGAACTTGACCGCGCCGTTACCTTCGCTCCGAGCGGAGACGTCGTGATCGCCGCGCTGGGAAGCCTGCGCAAGGGTGGTGTGGTCGCGATCAACGCGATTCACCTGGATCGCATTCCCCAATTCGATTACGACCGCCTCTTGTGGGGCGAACGCCAACTGCGCAGCGTCGCCAACATGACTCGCGCCGACGCTCGTGACTTTCTGGCCCTGGCCGCGCAGATTCAGCTGAAGCCGAAAGTAACCGTGTTTCCTCTGGATCAGGCGAACGAAGCGTTGATCGCCGTGAAGAACGATGCAGTCGATGGCGCGGCCGTGATTGTGCCGTAGTCGGAGAATTGCGCGCTAACAAGCCCGACCTCTACGTCAACCTCGACTGGAACTTATCCTTCGCCATTCTGGCTACTCTACGCCGATTCGATTTGGCGTGGCGGCGAGGACCACAGCTTCGCTGGCGTGTTCCCGATGAGTTCTCCGATGTTGCACGGTCTCATCTTCGCGCGCTACGCGGAGCGTTTGGGCAACGAGCCGGGGCACGATTTTCCCGACGAAGTTCATTCCTACTTCGGCACGGGAACCCAGCTGCAGGAGATGTACATTACATTACTCCTTCGCTGCTTTCTTCCGGCGACTGGGGCATTCTGGCGGAAGCGGCAAAGTGGTCGCGCCAGAAGGCGATCGTGACGCTGCGTAATCCCAGCGATCAGCCCCAGGATTTCACCGAGAACCTCGCCCTGCTCCTGGAACGGCCGCAAGGTTCCACAGCTCCATACGCGGCTCGCCGCCCATGGAAAAGTGACGACGCCGCGCAGTTGCTGCGGATTCAAGCGCAGCAAGAGCACACGTTTCATTTGCGGCCGTCTCAGGTGCTGACGCTGGATTTGTTGCCTTCATCACCGTAAGTACTTGTCGGGAAGGCGGTTTTGCCGGAAGCTCAAAGTTTTCCACAGTGTTTCTGCGGACACGTTGGCTTACTGAAATGTACGTACATTGATGTATGAAGTCCAGACTCGTCAGTGGGTTGGACTTCAGAGATGAACTGAGCCCGGCAGGACTCGCGGGCGACGGCCGCCAGGGTGCCGGCGCCACCGATCAACCGGTTAGGGTCTGGAGCCACCGGTGTGGCAGTCGCGCAGGTTATTTCGGTTCGGTCTCCCCAAATCTACTGGATGCTTGAAGGTGGGCAGGGTTACTTCTTGGCGAAACTACGAATGTAAGCGACCAGGCCCGTGATGTCAGCGTCTTTCAGTTTGCCGTCATAGGACGGCATTTTGCCTTTGCCCTTGGTGATGGTCGCCGTCAGCTGTATGTCGGATTGCCCTTGTACCTCGGCAGAGGTGAAATCACGGACGCCCATCTGCACCCCCATCGACGAGCCTTTGCCATCAGCGCCATGGCACATGGCGCACTTTGCCTTGTAGGTTGCGGCTGCGTCTTGCGCCACTGCTGGAGTAGTGCAGACCGCGGTCACTCCGCAAGCCAGCAGAGTTAGCAGCCCTATCCGAGAAGAGAGATGTTTCATGGTTGGCTTCCTCCTAAGCAAGATTGATACCACAGCGCGAGAGAGTCCCGGTGGTCTGAATTGTACAGTCTTCTAATAGGATCGCTTTTGCTCTCTTCTCGTGAACTCACTCGCAGTCTTAAGCCTCGAAGGGTCGTCGGGAACAAGAAATCGTCTTTTTACACAACATCGGGGCGCGAGGTGCGGACCACCTTCCGCATCGAGCCGGAGGAAATGAACTCCATGACGATGCAGATCCCATACAACGGATATGCCTTGCGTCCCGAGATAGATCGAGTCCACTTATTGGCTTCGCCATTTCACGAACGATCCGCGCTGGCGCGAAGGGGCGAGACGTTGTTAGACAGCCTGACAAAATATTGCCGCACTGATATTGGCTGTGTACGAGCGACGTTGAGAAGAAAACCAAGCAGGACGAGAGGGAAAGTTCTTTTTCGCGGAGGCTCTGAAGTACTTATACTTGCTGTACGCGCCGCCGGAGACTGTTGACCTGAGCAAAGTCGTTTTCGATACCCAGGCCCACCCCATTTGCCGGACATGGTAGCGACGCAGCGACCAATCGCTGACCCTATGACTCAAATTCGCTGCGCCGCTCTTCTCTTCGACATGGACGGAGTGCTCATCAACTCCACCCCCGCGGTGGCGCGCGTCTGGCGGCGCTGGGCCATCGAGCACGGGTTCAATCCGGAAGAAGTCGTGGCACGCGCTCACGGACGTCCCAGCCTCACGACCGTCCGCGAATATCTTCCCAACGCCGATCATGAAGCTGAGAACCACGAGGTGGAACGGCGTGAAATCGCAGACCTCGAAGGTGTTGTCCCCTTGCCTGGCGCGCTCGATTTGCTGGCCAGTCTTCCCGAGGACCGCTGGACCATTGTTACCTCGTGCACGCGCCGGCTCGCTGAAGTCCGCATTCGAGCCGCCGGCCTGCCGCTGCCGAAGAAACTGATCACCTCCAACGACATTGTCCAGGGAAAGCCGCATCCCGAACCCTATCTGAAAGGCGCTTCCGCTCTAGGCTTTCCGCCGACGGAATGCGTCGTGCTCGAAGATGTGCCGGCGGGAGTCCGCGCGGGCAAAGCCGCGGGGGCGAAGGTTATCGCCTTTCGAGCCACGGTTCAAGAATCTGTATTGCGAGATGCTGGCGCGGATTGGATCTTGAACAATTGCGCCGATATTCGATTGCTCGACAGTGGCGAGAGTCTGACGCTGGCCCTCGCGGTAGGAGGAACACAAAAGCAAGGCACGGCTAAAGGCCTTTGAACTCCTGCCGATCATCCATTTCCTCAGGAATCGGGCAGCATACCAAATCAGCGATTCCGCAACGCTGACTTTGCGACCGAGATAAGCGCCTGATTCGATTCATTTTCTGATCTTCCATCCTTCCAGAGCAGATTCGTATTCCATTTTTGCCTTGTATTGCGTATGTCTTTCTTGTATAGGATATATGTATAAGGTGTAAAATCATCCGTACCATGAATGACGATTTCCATCGCGCCAAACTCTCCGCCGTCGAGCGCAACTTTCGCTCTCAGTTTGCTCGCCTCGCTCTCAATGGC
>Ga0210406_10001684_pt1 | contig 26425 bp, 21 predicted proteins | sample IncBWC30MmetaG_FD_155454 | JGI IMG/M metagenome (GOLD analysis project Ga0210406, IMG submission 155454) | Forest soil microbial communities from Barre Woods Harvard Forest LTER site, Petersham, Massachusetts, United States - Inc-BW-C-30-M | ecosystem: Environmental > Terrestrial > Soil >... | reverse complement strand
GTGGCGCTTCCACTTGAGGTTGGCGAGAACTTGACGCTGAAGCTGACGCTTTGACCTGTAGTCAGGGTGGCTGGCAAGGTCAAGCCGCTGACGGTGAATCCAGAGCCGGTGGCGGCCAACGCAGAGATTGCGATGCTGGTTCCTCCCGAGTTGGTGAGAGTTTCTGTCAGGGAGGCATTGCTGCCGGTAGCCACGTTGCCAAAACTGAGGCTCGCCGGGGCTGTAGTGAGCTGACCGGGCGTGAGGCCCGTACCAGACAGCGGTACGTTAAGCGCGGAGTTGCTGGCGTTCGAGGTGATGGCCACGCTGCCGGTGGCGCTTCCACTTGAGGTTGGCGAGAACATGACGCTAAAGCTGACGCTCTGACCTGCAGTCAGCGTGGCCGGCAAGGTCAAGCCGCTTGCGGTAAAGCCAGAGCCGGTAGCGGCCAATGCAGAGATTGCGACGCTAGTGCCTCCCGAATTGGTGAGAGTTTCTGTCAGGGAGGCATTGCTGCCGGAGGCCACGTTGCCAAAGCTCAGGCTTGTTGGGGTAGACGTAAGCGCACCCGAAATAAATCCCGAGCCCGACGTCGGCAAGGTCATGGTGAAGGTTCCGCCGGCGTACCGCCGGTCGTGGAATGCAAACAAGACACTGCCATTGCTGGTACCCACCGATTGCGGCGTAAACGCTACGGTGGCATTGATGCTTTTGCCAGCGTACAAGGTGACAGGGTAAACCAAACCACTTGTGGTGAAACCGGATACGGACGGGGTTGCCTGGGTTATGATCAGCCTTGAGTTGCCAGAATTGGTGAGGGTAAGGGATCGCGTCTGGCTACTGCCGATCGGAACGCTGCCAAAGTTGAGGTTGGAAGGATTTGACGTGAGCTGTCCGGAGCCGGCCAATGCAGACGAAGTGAGCGCAAGAATTGCAGAGAAGATGCAGAACACACGGAATCCGGACGAGATTCCGCTGCATGACGAGACCTGTTTCACGATGCTACCTCTTAATGGCGCGCTAAAGCTGCGCGACAGGGGGATAAGAGCCGCTGCGTGCCGAACCTAAAATTTGCTACTTGCTCTATCGGACAGCAGACGTCTTAGCTTGCGCGTATGGAGTCAGAACAGACAGAGTACGAAGGTGCAACAGAGCCCCCAAAGGGGTCCTATCTAGCGGATATGGCCCTTCCGGGTATCCGAAATGGTTAGCGCAGAGTCAATCCGGCAAAAATGCACGCGGATTCGCAATCGTCTACCGAGTTGCGCAGACGCAAAAAAACCCCGCGCTTGCCTCATAACCGTAGAGGGGATCTTTTCGCTACTCACAAGTCACCGCTAAGTTTTTTGTGGGATGACGTTAGAGCTCGAGGCAAGGGACTTCGAATCAACGCGAAGTACAGCACGGGAATGTTAGAGAGTTGTCAAAGGTTGGTCTCAGGGGGGCTCTGATCGGGCGGAGAACGGATTTCAAGGCCTCGCTAACGGGGCGCGGTTCAGAGGCTCCGCGCGGATCTACCCGGCCTCTAAATCTAAAACGCCGGGCTATTTCGGTGATCTTTCCGGACCGCGCTAATGGCAAGTTGCGATACCGTTAGTCGCCAGCTGGAACACGTTGCTTTAGCAAGTTCCGAATTTCACCCATCGGCTCAGTCACAAGCGCACGTTTCGGGATGATGTTGAACAGGCGGGGCTGGGTCCTGAACTCTGGCTTTCGAAGGAATCGGTGGCGCTGAGGTATCTACGAGGAGTAGGACGCAACGGTTCCGCAAACACCGAAAAACAGCTCAACAAGAAACGTGAGTGCCGTTTGGCGGCAACAAAAAGGCCCCGCTCTCGCGAGCGGGGCTTCGAGCTCTTGCTGACAGCTGACGGCTGTCAGCATGCGGGCGAGGGCGCCCGCGCCACCCGTTTTTAGTACATGTCGCCCATGCCGCCGCCACCGCCGTGGCCGCCGGGAGCGGGAGCTTCCTTCTTTTCAGGAATCTCCGCGATCAGGGCTTCGGTGGTCAGCATCAGGCTGGCGATTGAGCCGGCGTTCTGCAGGGCGGTGCGCACGACCTTTGTGGGATCGAGCACGCCAGCCTTGACCAGATCCTCGTACTCGTTGGAGAAGGCGTTGAAGCCGTAGTTTGTCTCCTTGGACTCGAGGACCTTGCCCAGAATCACAGCACCTTCTTCGCCGGCGTTCTCGACGATCTGGCGCAGGGGTTCGGTGATGGCGCGCTTCACGATGTTGATGCCGATCTGCTCATCGCCTTCGGCCTTCACCTTGTCGAGCGCTGCGGCGCAACGTGCCAGAGCAACTCCGCCGCCGGGGACAATGCCTTCTTCCACGGCTGCGCGGGTGGCATGCATCGCGTCTTCCACACGGGCTTTCTTTTCCTTCATTTCGGTTTCGGTCGCGGCGCCGACTTTAATGACGGCTACGCCACCGACCAGTTTCGCCAACCGCTCCTGCAACTTCTCGCGGTCGTAGTCGCTGGTGGTCTTGTCGACCTGGCTGCGAATTTCCTTCACGCGGCCTTCGATCTCAGCGTGCTTGCCCTTGCCTTCGACCACCGTGGTGTTGTCCTTGTCGATGGTGATCTTCTTGGCTTGGCCGAGGTCGGAGATCTGAACGTTCTCGAGCTTGATGCCGAGATCTTCAGTGATGGCCTTGCCACCGGTGAGGATAGCGATATCCTGCAGCATGGCTTTGCGGCGATCGCCGAAGCCGGGGGCCTTGACGGCCGCGACTTGCAGCGTGCCACGCAGTTTGTTGACGACCAGAGTGGCGAGGGCTTCACCTTCGACGTCTTCTGCGATGATGAGCAGCGGCTTGCCGGACTTCGCGATCTGCTCGAGCAGCGGGAGCAGGTCCTTCATCGAGCTGATCTTCTTTTCGTTAATCAGGATGTAGGCGTTCTCCAGGGCAACTTCCATGCGCTCCGGATCGGTGACGAAGTAGGGCGAGAGGTAGCCGCGATCGAACTGCATGCCTTCGACCACTTCCAGCTGGGTCTCAAGCGTCTTCGACTCTTCGACGGTGATGACGCCATCCTTGCCAACCTTCTTCATGGCCTCGGCAATGATCTTGCCGATGGTCTCATCGTTGTTGGCGGAGATGGTGCCGACCTGGGCAATCATTTCACCGGTGACGGGCTTCGACAATTTGTCGAGTTCGCCATTGATGCGGTTGCCTTCCTTGTCGATTTTGCCGGTGATGACGGTGACGGCCTTCTCGATACCGCGCTTCAGAGCCATTGGATTGGCGCCGGCGGCAACGGTCTTGACGCCCTCGCGGAAGATGGCCTGAGCGAGCACGGTGGCGGTGGTGGTGCCATCGCCAGCGACGTCGGAGGTCTTGCTGGCAACTTCACGAACCATCTGCGCGCCCATGTTCTCGAGGCCGTCGCGGAGTTCGATTTCCTTGGCTACGGTGACGCCGTCTTTGGTGATGGTCGGCGAACCGAATTTCTTTTCAATGACTACATTACGACCCTTGGGGCCGAGGGTGACCTTCACGGCATCGGCCAGAAGGTTGACGCCGCGGAGGATCGCCTGACGGGATTCTTCTCCGTGAACGATTTGTTTTGCCATTTGTCTCATCTCCTAAATGTTTGCTGCAGGACGGGCCTGCGGATTCTTTCGGTTAGCTTTCAGCTCTCAGCTTCTAGCTGTCTAGCTAAATCAGGACGCTTGCGCGTTCCCATACGCAACTTGCTTACCGCTTGGAGCCGGCGAGTTCTTTTTTGGCAGGGGTGCTGGCGCCCGTGAGGATTCCGAGAACTTCCTCTTCCTTCATGATGATGAAATCTTCGCCATCAATCTTGATCTCGGTGCCGGAATACTTGCCGAACAGGATGCGGTCGCCCTCTTTGACGGCCAGAGGGAACGTCTTGCCTTCGTCGTTGGTGCGGCCTTTGCCGGTGGAGATGACTTCTCCCTCCTGCGGCTTGTCTTTGGCTGAGTCGGGGATAATGATGCCGCCACGAGTGGTGGAAGCTTCTTCCACACGACGGACCAAAAGGCGGTCATGGAGTGGTGAAAATTTCGCCATGGTTTGTTGCTCCTTTCAAGGGATTAGAAGGTTGTGATGCTTTCGGTTAATATGCGTAAACCTATGATTTGGTTGGGTTAGCAACTGCTGTTAGCAGTTACCGTCATCGAGTGCTAATTGTAGGAGGTGGACGGGGCAATTGTCAAGGGGAAGGAAAATTCGGTAGTGCTCGACCTTGGAAAGTCGATATCTTATTGAACTTGGCGGCCGATCTTGCGAGAGACTTCGAGTGCAAACCTTTACCGCCAGCAACGCGATCAATTCACAAAGTGCGCCAAGGAATTCTCGAAGCGACGGGCGAACTGACGATCCACGAATACAAGGACGGCTTTGACCCAGAGCCACGAGACGCTGACTAGACCCAGGAATCTTTTCTTGGTCTCTTTCGTGTCTCTGTGACTCCGTGGTCGGTTGCTTTATATTTCAGGCTGCGCGATACCTTTTGTGATCGCATCATCGAGCAACTGCTTCATCTGTCGGTTTGCTTGTTCCGCCAGTTCGCCCTGGCGGTTGCCCAATTCTCCTTGCTGCTCGCCGAGCTTGCCTTGTTTTTCTCCGAGGGCGCCCATCTCTTCACCGAGCTTGCCTTGCTGATCGCCGGCCTGGGACTGAATATTACCGATCTTGCTCTGCATCTCTCCAATTTCCGATTGAATGTGGCCGACTTGCTCGGAGGTCGCGCCTGAACTGAGTGCCTTCAATTCGGCTTTCAGTTTTTCCAGTTCGGCTGTCATGTCGGGAACGTTCACGCGAACCTTCTCCATTTTTGCGCCCAGCTCCTGTTGTTGCTTGCCTAGAGCTTGCTGCTGCTTCCCAAGTTCTTGCTGCTGCTTCCCCAGTTCTTCTTGGGGGGCCCAGAAGGCTTTGGCACGGTCGATCGTGGCCTGGTCGCGGATCACGTAGGATTTTTCATCGCGCTGGAACCAGATGAAGTCGCCCGGAATCTGCTTTCTAAGTTTCTCGACGTGGCGGGCATCTTCTGTGGTGCCGGACATCGTGAGGGAATCGGTCTTGCCGGATACAATCACGAAGCGCTGATCGTCGTCGAAGCCGTAGTGATAGGAATAGCCGTGTCCCGAGGACTGCGGGGCGAGGGGAGCGATCGGGGCAACCGCAGCCATCGGACTCATTGGCGCCGTGAGCGCGATCGCCGCGATAGCAGATCGTCGCGGGGGTGCGGGAGCTACGGCGAGCACCGCCGGAAGGGCTGGCACGCTGAACCCGGTTCCCTCTACCGGTCCACTCGCCGTGGGCGGAGCGATCGCGGGGGCGGCCTGCGTATCGGGCGCGGCTGCAGGCACCGCTTCGGGAGCTGCCGCAGGCGCCGGCGGAGTGGACGCTTGAGCGAATTCCGCGCCTGGCGGAATTGGGCTCGCTGGATGAACCGCAGCGGCAAGATAAATCACAGGCGCCGCAAGGGTGAGAACTGCAACCGCAATCGATTTCTTCATACTCATGGCAACGGCTCCCTTCCAGGAAAGAATTCTTTCGACTCTTTGTTCTGCCTGACCTGCCTTGGCGATCGATACGCCCTGCCACCACACACGGCCGGGAGCAGCGTGCAAGGCCTCGAAGAATCCGAGCAACGTCCTGGCGTAATCCTTACGGTCGGCGCCGAAAGACAAGGCCGCCTCGTCACTGGCCTGTTCCGCGAGGTCAGCGAGATGCCGGTCGAGCCACCAGGCCAGCGGGCTGAACCAGAAGATCGCACGATGGAGAAGCGAAAGCCGCTGGGTCAGGGGATCACGCCTTGCGATGTGCGATAGTTCGTGCGCCAGGACCGCGTCGAGCCGGGCGTCGTCCCACTCGCGCCATCCGCATGGCAGCAAAATCGCGGACTGCATTACGCCTATGGTGAGCGGCACAGAGATGAATTCCGATTCAGCGACGCGAGGAGGGAAGACAAGCCCCGCAGCGGTGGCGCGTGAGATGAGCTTTCGCGTTAGGCGGCGATCGCCAATTCTGCGCGACGATCTCATCAGGCGATGACTGAATGCGACTCCTACGCAGAAACGCATAAGAAAAATCAAAGCTACCGCGAGATAACTCGCAGCCGCGACCGCATCCCAACGGATCGAAGAAGCAAAGAACGGGGAAGGCGGAGGAGTCCCTGCTGCAGAACCAAGTTCTGCTCGCGAGTGCGGTCTGCTGTCTGCTGGAAAAGAGGAAGGCCGGGAAGATCGATTTGGGTTCAGAGCCGACGGCGCGAGTTTTGCTCCCTCGGTGTGCAATTGGTTCGCCGCCAGAAATACGGGCGTCTTGGAAATGATGGGCGCGTCCTTTTGAACCAATGCGGGTTGAAGAATGGTCGGCGCAGGAACATGCAGAGGCGGCAGCATCCACTGCAGCAAGGGCATGGCAAGGGCGCCGTAAAGCACGGCGGTCCATGTGAACAGGCGCAGGGAAGTGCTTCTTGCCCGAAACGCAGCCAAGCCGCCCCCGGCTATGACGCTCAGGATCAGAGCGCGTGCGGCAGGATTCACGAGTTGTGCGAGAAAACTTGTAGACGCTTGAACAGTGGCGATGAGCGTCATAGCTTGGGTTCCTTTTTTCGGGCGATCGTTTGATTCCCAGTCATTGTTTCGTCCATCGCTTTTTCGCCAAACGGTTGTTCTTCAATCCTGCGGGCCAGGCGTTCTAGTTGTTTGCGGCTCAGGACCGCGCTGTCCACCATGCCGAGCACGAGTTCTTCGGCGGACCCTCCGCAGAAGCGGTCGATGATGCCCTTGACGGCTCGCACGGCTACGCTCTGGCGTGCGTCGGATGCCCGGTAGATGAAGGTGCGGCCTTGAATCTCGTGTCTCAAATAATCTTTTTCTTCCAACCGGCGGAGCACGGTGCGAATGGTGGAGTCTTTCATCGGACGCGACGAGGCAAGAGCTTCGCGGCAAGATTCCGACGACGATGGCCCGTGGCTCCAGATGTAATCCATCACTGCCTGCTCGACTTCTCCTAGATTCTTTGGACGTGTCTGTCGTGTGTTAGTCATTGTAGCGTTACAATATGTAACATACGAGTGAAATGGTGTCAAGCGAAGAATCTTAGAAACTGGCCGAACCTCTGAATTTCAGGGTGGGAGGAGATGGGCTAAGGACGCTGCGGCCCAAAGCACTTCTGGGAATCTTTCTTCATACTTGCCGGTGATGGATTCCGGATCTGAGAGTAAAGCAGTTCTCACTGCTGCCTCAGAAAGGTAAAGTCGTTACATCTAACCTGTCATTTGCCTGCGCTGTAGGCGCGAGATCGGGGCCGGGCACGAGTCGAAAGCGGTCTACATGTTTGCGCAAACCGGGGGCGTGAAGCTGCGGCAAAAATCCGGGGCGCAAAGGATTGGTTTTTGCCCGCAATGCGCTGTATCACTGGCGATCGGCTGCCGCCCGAGGGCTCGCTGAATTTAGCCGCAGGGGACATGTTCCGCGAGAGTCTTCGCTCAATCAGGCGGCGTGGGAAGGCTTGCGAGGCGTAGTTGCGCTGCTTGGATCCGGCGGAGATCCCGCATCGGCTTCGGGGGCCAGGGCTCGAATCCGCAGGGCGGGTTAAACTAACGGCCATGCATCCCACGTTCGGCAATGGCAAGATTTGCTACATTCAGATTCCTGCGACCGATATTGCGCGCTCGGCGGATTTTTATCAGCGTGTTTTCGGTTGGAATATCCGGCAACGCGGCGATCGCACTGCCTTTGACGATGGGGTCGGCGAGGTGAGCGGCGAATGGGTTCAGGAGCGGCCGCCCGCGGGCCAGCCTGGACTGCTGATTTACATCATGGTGGATAGTGTCGCCGCTACGACCGACGCGGTGATTGCGAATGGCGGCGAGATCGTACAGTCGATCGGTGCAGATGCGCCGGAGATTACAGCGAGGTTTCGCGATCCAGGTGGGAACGTCATGGGGCTGTATCAGGAGCCGGGGTAACAGCGGGAAGGGGTCGCCTCGACAGCGGTTATCAGCCTTGAAGCGTCCTGCAGAAATCTCCGCCCTGCAGCTCAGGAGCTGAATCCCGGAGGAATGAACAGGCGACGATGGCAGGTGCTTAAGGCTGTGCGACACCAAAAATCTCTGTCGCTTCGTGCTATGCCACCGTCCCTATTGAGGCTTCTGCTCGGCGTCGGACTTTTTCTTAGCGAGCGAGCGGACGTAATTGACCAGGTCCCAGTTCTGTTCCGTCTTAACACGCTGACCTTCGGGCGGCATGTCTTTGTGGCCGTTCGTGATGATGTAGAAGATCTCGCCGTCAGTGCGGTCTTTGAGCGTGGCCGGATCGGTGAAGTCGGCAATCGCGAGTTTCATGTCCTTGGCGGTTTCGCCTTTGCCGTGGCCCATGGCGCAATCGAGCGTCCACCATTTTTGGGCGCGAGCTATCGACTCGGGCGTGGCCTTGACCGGATTCGGTTGTTTGGTTGCTTCAACCGGGATCGCGGCGTATGTCGGAGTCATCTGCGGTGTAGAGGTTGAGGCTGGTTGCGCCGAAAGCGCGAGCGCTACCAGAAAAACAGCGGGAAGAACCAGTGTGAAGCGGTACACAGGAACCTCCTCTTAGAATTTAACCGTGGCTGACAGCAGAATTGTACGACCGATGGGGGCGGGCACTTAGCGCTCAGGAGGAGCTCGGAAGAGTTCCTGATGCTGCAGGTGGAGGCGTAGCCAGCTACGTCTCTACGAGTTCGTTTCCTGAGCTGCGATGGGTCTACTCTTCGTGGTCGAGTGGGTTGCCGTCGGGATCGACCTGGACTTCCTTTTTCTGGCCGCGGGTCTGAACCACCGCTTCATAGGCGACGAGCTTGTTTTTCTTGGTGATGGACTCGACTTTGAGAATCTTGGCCGTACCGGCCTTCGCCTGGAGTCCGTCTTTGACGCTCGCTTGCAGCGAATCGAAGTCCACCTGCTCTTCGACTTCCACGATGGCACCGTGGGCGTCCATGAGAAGGTCTTTACTGTGTCCGTTCACGGTCGTTTCCGCTTCATAATAGGTCTGGCCCTTTTCGGTTTCCTGAGAGAACCCGCGGATGGTGACTCCTGGATTCTGAGCGGCGGACACCGTCCTTTCAACTGCCGGAGGAAGGTCGGAGCGCTGGATCTTTTTCTCCTGCGCAATTGCGTTGGCCGTGATCAGAAGGGACGAGAGCATTGCAATTTTTGAAATGTGCATGAGTTCTCCTTAACGCCGGGCGAAAAAATAGGGGCGGCAGAAAATTCGGGGCCGCCGCCCCTTCCTCCGTGCAATAACCAGCCGATTACACCCGGCGAACCTGAAGATTATCTGAAACGAGTACCAAAACTTGAACCGTCTCTGAGACCCGGATGATCGGGTCGCGTATGATGTTTTTCGACGGTTCGGTGCGCGCGAATTCAACCAACCTCAATTAGCAAATATTTCTAAAACAACCATGGACAAGAAACTTCGGGTGTTTGCTACCTGCGATATCGGTGAGGCCATTGAAGTGTTGCGCATGCGGGGCTATGACGTAGAAGTCTACCCGCTGCCCGAAGCGCCGCCGAAAAGTTTGATTCTCGACAAAGTAAGGTCTGGCGTGGATGGATTGATCACGACCTTGCGCGACCCAATTGATGCGGAAGTATTTGAGGCGGGTAAGGGCACGCTAAAGGTTGTGGCGCAGATTGCGGTTGGGTTCGACAACATTAATCGAGCGGACGCCAACCGTTACAAAATTCCGTTCACCCACACCGCCGATGTTCTGACCGAAGCGACCGCCGAGTTCGCGGTTTTCATGATGGGGGCGTTGGCGCGGAAGATGTGGACTGCCGAACATTTAACACGGGATCACAAGTGGGGATACTGGCATCCTTATCTGCCGTTTCTTGGGGACGAAGTCACCGGTAAGACTGTGGCCGTGATTGGGACGGGCCGGATCGGGCTGGCATTCATCAAGAAGTGCGTGGGTTTCGATATGAATGTGTTGTGCTACGACCCCGCATACGAAAATCAGGCGTTCGTGCGGACGATTCAGGAGATCAACGATCTACGGCATGCCCGAGGGCTGACGAAAGAGAAGGCTGGGATCAAGTATGTGCCGTTCGCAGAGGCGTTGCGGGAGGCGGATTTTGTGAGCGTGCACGTTCCGTTGCTGCGAACAGGGGAGAGCGCGACGCCGACGTATCATCTGTTCAACGAGAAGAATTTGCGCCTGATGAAGACGACGGCATTTCTGGTGAACACTTCTCGAGGGCCGGTTGTGGACGAGGCGGCATTGGCGCTGGCGCTGCGGGAGAACTGGATTGCGGGCGCAGCGTTGGATGTGTATGAGGAGGAGCCACTACCGGCGGACTCTCCGCTTCGCGATCCGGCGATCGCCGACCGTTGCCGGCTGTTACCTCACTTTGCCAGCGCAGCCCGCATCACCCGGCTCTCAACCGATCCGGATAAAGGGATGGCTGGTCGGTGTGCACAGGGGCTCATCGACGTCCTGGAAGGAAGTTACAGTGGAGACATCACCAAAATGCCCTATGTTGTTAACAAGGAAGGCTTTGTGAAACAAGACTCTGGATCCTGAGAAGAGGTTGAATCCCTGGATCACGGGGAGGGATCAAAATGTTAATGACATGTTAATGACGTCTGGGTAGGTGCTTGCGGGTACAATACGTACTGAGGATTCGGAGTTAAGGATCTCAATGAATAAGCGATTTCGGTCGATTCTTCCCTGCATGGTGCTCTGCGCGGCGGCCCTTTCGGCGTTGGATTCAGATGGCCGACCTCCGCTGAAGCTGATGCCCGCTCCAAAAGAAGTGCAACTGGGCGATGGCGGATTTCAAGTCGGGCCCCGGACCAAGATTTTCGTTCAACTGGGACATCAATCCGAGGATCGCATTGCTGCCGAAACCTTGGCGGAAGAAGTTGCGGATCAGTCGGGTCTAAGGCTCGACATCCAGAAGATGAAGGCAGCCGGCAAAGCCGAGGGCGGCGCGATCGTGCTGGCTCGATTGCAAGACTCGCGGGTGCGACGGTTTCTGGCCCGAAATGGACTGGAAGCCGACGAGGCCGTCGGCGCGGACGGTTATCTGCTGTTCTCTGACAAGTCGCATCTGATCGTGGCGGCCAACACCGGCCAGGGGCTGTTTTACGGCGTGCAGACCCTGCGCCAATTGCTGCGGCCAGATGGCAAGGGGTTGATCTGTCCGGCGGTAGGCATTCGTGACTGGCCCGGCCTGGAGAGGCGTGTGGTGAAGGATGACCGACGTCGCGACGCTGCTCCGCAACTGGCGGTTAAGCAGTTTCGTAGGCCCGGCGCATAATAATTCTCCGAGGTGTGGCGCGGGCGCCTTCGCCCGCGTGGAAGCGAACAATCCGGGATCATACGGCAGTTTTTGGGCAGGCTTTTTGGGGACAGCCGGCGGTTGCGGGCGGGAGTGCCCGCACCACATTCCTATCCCTCCGATCAGTTTCTCCCGTCTATCGCATAGAATCCCCTCTGAATGTTTTCTGAACGCACTAACTGGAAGCTGGCGCCCAACCGGTTTACGCGCGCTTTGGAACAAGCGCGCGCGGGCGGAACTAAGATTCTGGATTTGACGGCTTCCAATCCAACCCGGGTGGATTTGCATTATGAAAAAGACTCCATCCTGCAGGCGCTCGCTGCTGCCGAATCTCTCGACTATGACCCGCAATCGAAGGGGCTTCGCGGGGCGCGGGAGGCGGTGGCGGCGTACTACCGCGATGACCATGGCATTGGCGATCAGGACGCGGAAAAGATCATCCTTACTACCGGCACGAGCGAAGGGTATTCGTTTGTGTTTCGGTTGCTATGCAATGCCGGCGATGAGTTGCTGGTGCCGAAGCCGAGCTATCCGCTATTTGAGTTTTTGGCGGATTTGCAGGATGTACGACTGGCGCCTTACGAGTTGATCTACGACCATGGATGGCAAATGGACTCTCCATCCATGGAAAAGATGGTGACGGCGCGAACCCGCGGCGTGGTCGTCGTGCATCCCAATAACCCCACTGGATCGTACGTACAGGCGGCGGAAATGGAGATGCTGAATTCGTTTTGCTGCAAGCACGGGCTGGCGGTGATTGCGGATGAAGTGTTCTTAGACTACCGGCTTGATCGCACCGCGCACGCTTCCTTTGCCGCGAATCGCGAGGTGCTGACGTTTACTCTGAGCGGGCTTTCGAAGGTCTCTGCGCTGCCACAGATGAAGGTGGCGTGGGTCGTGACGAGCGGACCGCCGACCGAAACGGCCGAGGCCATGGGACGCCTGGAGGTGATTGCCGATATGTATCTTTCGATGAATGCGCCGCAGCAGTGGGCGATGCCCGCGCTGCTTCAGCAACGAAAAAATATTCAACCCCAAGTACTGGAGCGGGTGAAGGCGAACCTTCGAGAACTGGACCGGCAACTTGCAGCGCAGAGGGGATGCGAGCGGCTGAGCGTGGAGGGCGGATGGTATGCGGTATTGAGGGTTCCGGTGACGCGTTCCGACGAGGAACTGGTGATCGAACTGCTCCGGGAAAAGTCGGTGCTGGTGCATCCCGGGCATTTTTATGATTTTCCGAGCGACGGATATTTAGTGCTGAGTTTGATTGCGCCGCGACGAGAGTTTGCCGACGGAATGAGCGCGGTCTTAGAAAAGTTGAGTTCGTGAGCGAGCGCTGGGCGATCCAGAAACTCGAATTAGAAGTGCAGAGGTCGCATCTTCAGCGATTAGTTTCCAACCTTGGAGCCCCCGGCATCATCCTAGTTGGGCTTGGAGGATAACTATGCAAAATGGAAACAAATATGTCGCTTCGCTGTTTCTGTCGGCTGCGCTGATGGCGCCAATGGGTGCCTTCGCTATGGCCGCACCACAGGACGATCACGAGCGGCACGAGCAAGAAGAGCGGCGCGAACGCCGCGTATACGATCCGTATCACAAGGACTATCACCACTGGGATGACCGCGAGAACACGGCTTACCGGCGCTGGCACGAAGAGCGTCACGATGCCTATGTCGACTACGACAGGCTCAAGAAACGCGATCAGCGCGAATACTGGAACTGGCGCCACGAGCACCAGGAGCATGAAGAGCACGAGCACATGGACCACCAGTAAGTGATCCGGGAACAAAAGAAACGGCGGAGGAATCGTCCTCCGCCGTTTCCTTTGTATTTCTGCATTCCAGGTTGAGCCAAATCTGCCCGCCGTGCGGATTCTTGCGACTTCTAACGCTTAGTCAGAAATGGATTGGTCTCGCGTTCTTCGCCGATCGTCGTGAGCGGGCCGTGGCCGGGAACGACCAAGGTTTCATCGGGCAGAGCCAAAACCGTATCGTGCAGCGAGTGCAAGATTTTCTGCATGGAGCCGCCGGGCAGGTCGGTGCGGCCGATGGAACCGGCGAACAGAGTGTCGCCGGCGATAAGTTTTTTGTCGGCCGCGAAGTACAGGCAAATGCTGCCTTCGGTGTGACCGGGCGTGTGCAGAATGTCGGCAGTGAGCGATCCGGCGCTGACGCTCTCCCCGGTCGTGACGCTGCCATCGATGTCGACTTTACCGGGAGACGGCATGCCAATCCAGGCGGCTTGCGCGTCGAGCATTTTCAGCAGAGCGTAATCGTTCTGGTTGAGCAAAATGGGAGCGCCCGTGGCGGTGCGGAGCTTCATCGCTCCGCCGACATGGTCGATGTGAGCGTGCGTGATTACGATTTGTTTGACCTGCAGGTTATGTTTGCGGATGAGATCGAGAACCTCGTGAACGTCATCCCCGGGATCGATGACCATGGCTTCGTGGGAAGTCTCATCGCCAATCACCGAGCAGTTGCATTGCAAAGGGCCGACGCGAAGTATTTCGTGGATCATATATCTTCTTATTGTAGCGAGGAGCGAGGGCGAGACGCCCTCGCGACAGTCGGCGGGCGCCGGCGCTGCCGTTCTCGGCTCCGCCCGAGCTTTGGTGGTTGGTACTTGCGCGGGGAACGCATCGGGTAGACAATACTGCCGCGTGTTGGGGAGGGATTGTGGCGAAGTACCGTCAGCATGGTTATCAGGATCGCGATCACGAATCGCGCAAAGGATCGGGAGAGAAGGCTGGCGGGGGCACGCCGCCGCCAAAGAAAGAGAATAGTTTTGGCCCCAGGCCCGTCAATCTACCCGGCACGCGGGCGATTTCACGGTGCACGCAGTGCGGCACGGTGCTGCAGGGAATGCCAACCAGCGGGCAATGTCCGAAGTGCGGGTTCGAGCTGCATTCCTGCAAGCAGTGCGCTTATTTCGATCCGGGGAGCCGCTTTGAGTGCATGCAACCGGTGGCAGTGCGGGTGCCGAAGAAAGACACGAAGAATGACTGCGCGTTATATGAGATGCGGGTGACGCGCGAGAAGGAAACTTCGACGCCGGCGAGCTTGCGGCCGAACGACGCACGAGCGGCGTTTGAGAATTTGTTCAAGAAGTAGGACTCGCGCGAACCATCGTTAGGAGAGCGGAAGCGCGAATCTGGGGAGCTTCGTTCCCCGGACAGCCGAGGCGGCTGTCCCTTACCCGAACTAACAACGACGTTTACGGTTTCTCGGTTGGCCGGATCAGAATCTCGCTCACAAACGACCGCGGTGTCTGCGTCACCAGCATTTCTACGGCGTGTGCGATGTCATCTGGCTGAAGCATTTTCTTCGGGTCTTTTCCGGCGTGCGGACCCAGTTCGGTTTCTGTGGAACCAGGGCAGATGACCGCGGCGCGAACGTTGTGCGGGCGCAGTTCTTCCGCCACCGAGTACGTCAAGCCGTTGAGACCCCACTTGGAGGCAGCGTAGGCCGCGCCGTTGGGAAGAGCGTTTTTTCCGGCCAGGGACGATATGTTGATGATGTGTCCGGAGCGGGCGCGAATCATCATGGGAGCGAAGACGCGTATGGAAAAATAAACGCCGCGCAGATTGGTGTTCAGAATGCGATCCCACTCTGCAGGCGCCAGTTTGTATAGGGGATCATTGAAGCCGCCGAGGCCGGCATTATTCACGAGGATGTCGAGTCGGCCGAACGTGCTTTCAACGCGGGCGGCGGCGTATTCGAACTGGTGCAGGAGGGTGACGTCGCAGGGAATGACTTCGGCTTTGCCTCCTGCCTCGAGAATCGCCTGCGCCGTCCGATCGAGCGTTGACTGGGTTCGTCCGCAGAGCACGACGGCAGCGCCGAGTTTGGCTAGTTTGCGGGCGATCGCCGCGCCGATTCCTCGGCCGGCACCGGTGACAACTGCCACTTGCCCGGCGAGAGCTTGCTCGGTGTCCATATCAAAAAGTCTCCTGCGGGTCGGTTCGAACGCGACCAGAGCAGATGAGGACCATCCGCCGCGTCCGCTATGCGCATCTTAGCAATAAATAGGAGGACGTTTGGGAAGTAGCTTGCCTTCGGAAGAAGAGGTACTTATAATCCCGCCAACCGGGAAAAAGGGTCAAGGCGCCTTTGCGTCTGTCGACTACCCTTCTCCCCGGCGCCCTGCCAGGAAGCCGGGCATTCCAAAGCAGGATCCGGACGCGAAGCGGTCCAGACGGAATGCAGTTGCTGCTGATTTGAAGAAACACGATTCCCAGAAAAGTAATTTCCCGAAGTTCCAAGGAGCCATACTGATGAAAAAGATTCTGCTTACGGTTGTGCTTGGGGTAGCGGTCGTGGCAGTGGCGAAGAACACGACGCAGCCGACACAGGGACAACCGGCCGCGCCGCCGACCTCGAGCGTGAACTCCCCAACGGGTCAGACCACGCAGGGAACGCCGGCTGCGGCGCCTGTGATTAAGGATCCGGCTGAGTACAACGCCTACGTCGCCGCCGTGCAGGCGACCGATCCCAACGCGAAGATCAGCGGGCTGGAAGCGTTCGTCAACCAGTATCCCAACAGCGTCATGAAGAATCAGGCGCTCGAAATTCTGATGCAGACCTACCAGCAGGCGGGCAATGCGAAAAAGACCATGGACACAGCCACGAAGCTGGTCTCGGTTGACACCTGCAACGTACGCGGGTTGGCTCTTCTCGCTTATTTTGACCGTGTGATGGCCCAAGGCGGCGATCCGAATGCGGCCCAATTACTCAACGACGGCAAGAAATACGGGCAGCAGGGACTCGATTGCATGCCTAAGTTCGCCAAACCCGAGGGCACTTCGGACGCGGACTTTCAGAAGACGAAGGACCAGATGACCGGGATCTTCCATGCGGCCATCGGGATTGGGTGCTTGCAAGCAAAAGATAACGCCTGTGCGGTTACCCACCTGAAGCCTGCCGTGGATGCTAGCCCGGAGACGCAGAAAGACTTCAGCTTGGTGTATCCATTGGCGCTCGCGTACCTGGGTCAAACACCGCCAGATACTCAAAATGGAATCTGGTACGCAGCCCGGGCGGCGGCAGTGGCCCCGCAGGCGGCCCAAGCGCAGATTGAGAAATATGCGCGTTCCCAGTATGTAAAATTCCACGGGGGGGACGATGGCTGGGCAGAGTTCCTGGCTGCGGCCAAGAGCGGCGGCTCACAGGTTGCAATCAAGCCGGCACCTTCACCCGCCGAGCAGGTTCACGCCATGGTGACTTCCAAGAAGCCGGAAGAGATGAACTTTGCCGAGTGGCAGTTCGTGTTTACCAACGGTTCCCAGGAAGACCAGGACGCGGTATGGAACGCTATCAAGGGCAAGGCGGTGCAGATGAATGGCACGGTGATCAGCACTACGCCGACCGAGTTCATGATCGCGGGCAGTTCGGATGATATCGACACCAAGAAGCCCGATATCACTTTGAAGTTTGAGGACAAGGTTCCGGTTCGGCTGATTCCGAAAGACGGGGCTTCCTTGGACTTCCAGGGCGAACCCGCTTCCTACACTCCGAATCCATTCATGATGGTCATGGAAAAGGGGCAACTGCTGAGGGCAAAGGCAGCCCCAGCTACCCCCAAAAAGGCGCCAGTCCATCACAAACCGGCCGCCCAATAGCCAACTGGCTTTCAGCGAAGCAAAAGGCAGCCCGCCGGGGCTGCCTTTCGCTTTTATGGGGCTGAGTCAATTCGAGCCGCCGAGCTCCTCGCCGCTCCTGCTCCTGCGCGGTTGGGACTGCGCCTGACTCTGCGCGGGCTTAGTTTGGACCAATTACCGTACGACCTTTTTTTCCAGGGTGACGGAGCGGGTGCTACGGGGCGGACGCTTGACGCCGTCGCGGAGCTGGCGAACATCGATCTTCAGTTCGCTGATGGTGCGGCTCAGAGTGTTGCGGTGCATGCCCAATTCTCGTGCGGCTCGGCACTGATTGCCTTTATTCTCCTGGAGAACCGTCAGGATGAAGCGTTTCTTGAACTCCCGAACTCCTTCGGAATAAAGAATATTGCTGCGGTACATTTGCAGGATAAGTGCTTCCAGTTGATCTTTCACAATGCATCTCTCTCTTTGTTATGAATTTTCCACTGCACCGCGGGCCTATTTCGGCGGGGAAGCATGAGAGCCAGCTAACTTCGGCTGAGCCTGATGAAGCAGATCCAAACCCTGGTAGAAACGAGCGCGTAACTCGGTCGGAGCGACCCAGATCGCCGCACGGCCCAAGACGAGAAAGTAGGGCGCGAGTTGCGAACTCTGCAGCAGCTTCGAAGTTGGCTCGAATGCCGTCATACCCATCAGGATCACTGCTGCCATCAAGGCGCCCTTCAGCAGCCCCAAGATTGCGCCGAGGAAACGGTCAAAACCACTAAGTCCGGTTTCTTTCATCAACCAGCGGGCAACCCTGGCGGCCAGGCCGAACAGGAGCACGATGGCAAAAAAAATGACCAGGAAGCCAAGCACCTCAGCTAACCAATCATTCTTCAAAAACCCTTCAAACCAGCCTGCGAGGCCGCGGTACTTCCACGCAGCCACGATATAACCGGCCACCAAGCCGGCCATGGTGAGGGCCTCGGAAAAAAAACCCTGCATGGCGGCCGTAACAACGTTCAGGAGTACAACCCCAACAATGATCCAATCCACGAGGTTCATGCCGCGCTCTCGCGGCTGGAAATTGTGCGAGCGACCCGGTTACACATCCAGCTTGTGACCGGTAAGCTGAAAATATGCTTCCAGATACTTTTCGCTGGTGCCAAGGGCCACCTCGGGCGGCAGCGCCGGCGCCGGAGGCTGCTTGTTCCAGTGAATTTGCTCAAGGTAATCGCGAACGTACTGCTTGTCATACGAATCCTGCGGCCTTCCCGGAGCGTACTTGTCAGCGGGCCAGAAACGGGAAGAATCGGGAGTGAGGACTTCGTCGGCCAGGGTAATTCCCTTGGCGGTGCGTCCAAACTCGAACTTGGTGTCGGCAATGATAATGCCGCGCTGGCGGGCGTAGGCTGCAGCTTTGTTGTACACCCGCAGGGTGAGATCGCGAAGGTGACCGGCCATCTCGACCCCAACGATCTTGCACATCTGGTCGAAGGAAATGTTCTCGTCGTGCCCGGTTGTGGCTTTGGTGGACGGTGTGAAAATGGGCTCGGGGAAGGCGTCGGATTCTTTCAGGCCTTCCGGCAGTTGGATGCCAGAGACTTTGCCGGTGGCTTTGTATTCCTTCCAGGCAGAACCGGAAATGTAGCCGCGTACCACGCACTCCACGGGGAACATTTCGGCACGCTCGACCAGCATGGAGCGTCCGCGCAATTGGTCGGCGTAGTTGCGGACGGCGGGCGGGTATTGGTCCACATCGGCCGTAACCAGGTGGTTGGGGACGATGTCGGCGAGGTAATCAAACCAGAACAACGAAATCTGGCTGAGCACCTGTCCCTTGTGAGGGATTCCGCTGGCCAGAATGTAGTCGAAGGCGGAAATCCGATCGGTGGCGATGAATAGCAGTTGCTGGTCGCCGACCTTGTACACGTCGCGTACTTTGCCGCTGGCGTAAAGGGGGAGATCAGGGATGTCAGTTTGTAAGAGAACGGAATCGAGAAGTTCGGGGCTCATAAGGAAATTTTACAGGTAAGAGGCGAGGCGTATTCTAGCTGGTCAGAAAAAAATGTCAACGATTCTGATCACCCGGCGGAATGCGCCGGTTAATTCGTTCACCCGAAAGATGTTGACAGGGAAGGAATGCACGAGAAGGGCGGCGGGATAAGGCGTTCCGACCTGCAGGCTTGTGGAAAAGCTGAGGATGGACGTGGATAACTGGCTCGGTCAATGGCCGCTGCCTTGCTCGCCGAGCAATTGTTCGAGCGAAATAGGAAGCTCCGCAACCACCTGCCCCCAAGCCGGAGTGACTCAGGCCCCGCCGAAGCGCACGGAAACCAACTTCGAGACACCGGGCTCCTGCATGGTCACCCCGTAAAGCACGGGAGCGATGCTCATGGTTTTCTTGCTGTGGGTGATGAGCACGAACTGGGTCTGCACGCTCATTTCCTTGACCAGTTCGGTGAACCGGCCGATGTTGGCTTCATCGAGCGGGGCGTCGACTTCGTCGAGGATGCAGAACGGGCTGGGCGCGTATTGGAAGATGCCGACCAGCAGAGCCAGCGCAGTGAGAGCCTTTTCCCCGCCGGAGAGCAGCAGCACGCTCTGCAGGCGCTTGCCGGGAGGCGAGGCCACTACGTCGATACCGCTCTCGGCGCTGTTTTCTTCGTCGGTGAGCTTCATGAAAGCGTGCCCTCCGCCGAACAACTTCTTGAAGGTGGTTTGGAAGTTCTCGTTGATCCTGGCAAAAGCCTCTTCAAACTTCTGCCGCGAGATTTGATCGATCTCACGAATCGTTGCCGAAGTGTTCTCAATCGCAGAGATCAAATCCTTGCGCTGGGTTTCAAGGAACGAGTGCCGCTCGGCGGTTTCTTTGTACTCCTCAAGGGCCATCATGTTGACCGGGCCCATGGCTTCTAATTTCGTGCGCATTTCCCGATAGAGCTGGTCGGTAGCGGCGAGTTCGCCCCCGGTAACGATTTCCAGGGTGGTGTCGGCCATCAATGCGGCGCGTTCGACTCCCAGCTCGTTGATGCAGGTTTCCGACATGTACTGCGCGTCGGATTCGAGCTTGGCGGCGGCGGCGGACAACTCACCGCGGCGGTCGCGCGCCTGATCGAGAAGCAGTCGGCCGTTGCGCAGCTGTTCGTCAATCTCGGTCAAGCGGCCACGCAGTTGTTCGGTTTCAAACTGGAGCAGACCCTCGCGAGTTTGTGCGGCATTACGCTCCGCTTCCAGATCCGCGGCATGCTGGGCCAATTGCTCGTTTTCTGCTTCGCGCTGCAACTTTTCGGCGGCGGCACCTTCGATTTGCGACGCCAGCGCGTGAACGCGTTCGCCCATCTCGGAAAACAAAGATTCGATCCGCTGCAAAACGGCGGCGGCCGAACGGTGACGTTCTTCGAGGGTCGCGACGCGAGCCGCATTCTGCGACGCCGTCTGGGCCGATTCTTCGCGGTGCTGGCGGAGAACCGTTAACGATGCTTGCGCCCTTGCGATCTGTTGTTCGAGCTGCAGGCGTTGTTCTTCCAGCGTTTCGATTTCCGACTGGCGGGCGCAAAGGATGCCTTCCTGCTCCGCCCGCTCAGCGGCCAGCCGCTTCAGTTCGAGTTGGGAGACTTGGAGGCGCTCCCCAACGCGAGTCATCTCTGACTCGAGCTGCTGCAACATGTGTCCCGACGTCATGGCCTGCAGCTCGGCCTCGCGCTTTTCATTATCCAGGCGGTCGAGCTGGGACGAGAGTTCTTTGATCTCCCGGCCCAGGGTAAGCACACGCATTTCTTCGTCGCGCAGGGCGCGTTCGAGATCTGCAAGTTGTCGCAGGACTTCGCGCAGCTCGCGCTTCATGGACAGCGGGCCCTCGGCGCGCTGCTTGCCCCCGGTGACCGTCACGTTGTGGAAGCACTCGCCGGCTTGCGAGAGAAAGAATGCGTCGGGATTCTCGAGTGCCAGCCCGCGGGCGACCTCCGCTTCGGGAACGATGTAGCCGTCGCGGAGCTTCGGCAGGATCACCTCGAGCGATTTGCCGAAGCCATCCAGCACTCGGATGGTGCTCTTCAGAGGAACGATCTGCGCCGCCGGGGGGGCGCAGTGTGCCGCTTCGTCGAGCACGAAGGAAAACTTGGCTTGCGAATCTTCTGGGTGAACCAGGAAAGTCGCTCGGCCATCGACCCCGGTGCGCAGCATGCGCAGGCCTTCGTCGGCTGCATCCCAGCTTTTCACGACGACGTAGTTCAGTTCATCGCGCAAAAAGTCTTCCACCACCCGCTCATAGCGCGGTTCCACTTCCAGAAAGTCGGCGAGCACGCCGACGGGCGCAAGGCCGCCCTGCATCACGCCGGATTGAAACAGACGGCGTACCGATTCGGTGGAATATCCGTGCTCAGCGATGACCGCTTCGAGCGAGCCTTTTTTGCCCAGCGCCGTCGCGAACTCGGCGCGTAGAACGTCGAGGTTCGTCTTGGAGCGGGTTTCTTCGAGCTTCTTCTGTTCGAGTAGACGGCGCAATTGGCTGATTTCTTCACTGATTCCGCTGACCCGCTGGGTCACGGTCTCAAACTCAAGCGCGAGTTGGCCGCGCTGTCCGCCGAAGGCTTCGACCTGCGTGTTCGCAATGGCGATCTCGGCTTCGAGGCGGCGGGCCTCGCGATCGGCTCCTGCAAGCCGCTCTTCGGCTTGCGCGAGCTGGTTGCGCACCCGCGAAGCGGAGGAAACCGTTTCGAAAATAGCGCCCCGCGATTCTTCCTGCTGCCGTTCGATTTCGGCCAGACCGGCAGCGGCCGCGCTGGCCTCCTTTTGGCAGAGGACGAGATCACTCTGCGCGGCGGCCAGATCGGCAGCGGCGGATTCGAGAATCTGCCGGTTCGATTCGCGTTCCGACTCGAGGGCAGTCAGGCGATGACGAGCTTGGGCTAACTCGGCTTCGGAGGACGCGACCCGCACCAGCAGTTCAGCGCAGCGTTCTTCATTATGCCGGCGGCGGGCGTGGGCTCGGTCGATTTCGAGCGCGATCTGGCTGATGCGATCACGGTTCTCGCGCAGTTCGGCCTCAATGGTGTAGCCGCGCTGGGTACCCTCTGCGTGCTCGGCTTCCAGTTGCTGCACATCCTCGGTACGATGTTGCATTTCTTCCGCGAGGGCATTGAGTTGGGCATCGAGTTCGGCGCTTTCATGGGCGATGGCTGCGAACTTACTGGCGAGCACCAGGCGCAATTTGGCGCGCATTTCCTCCCGCAGACGCGCGTAGCGCTCGGCCTTGGAGGCTTGACGCTTGAGAGAATTTATTTGGCGGGTGACTTCGTCGAAAATGTCGTTGATGCGCGAGAGGTTCAGTTTGGCATCTTCCAGGCGCGCTTCCGCCAGGCGTTTTTTCGTTTTGAATTTTGTGATCCCTGCGGCTTCTTCGAGAATCGCGCGGCGGTCGGTGGGACGGCTGCTCAGGATCTGGCCGATGCGCCCCTGCTCGATCAGGGCATAGGATTCCGGCCCCAGGCCGGTTCCCATGAACAATTCCTGAATGTCGCGCAGGCGACAGAGCTTGCCGTTCAACAGATATTCACTATCGCCTGAGCGGAACAGGCGGCGCGTAACCACGATTTCTCCGGCGCGGAATTGCTGCTGGTTGAACTTGCGGCGTCGAATTTTGAGCACTACGTGCGGTGGGGCTGTTCCGACCGCCGCGGCCGTAGCAGGTGCGACGACGTTATGGGCTGGCAGCGCGAAGATAGGCTCGTCTTCGGGGAAGGCGACGGCGAGGGTGTTGATCTTGGAACGGGCAAGCTCGACTTCTTCGGTTCTGCCGGGCTGCGCTTCTTCCACGGCTTGTTCGGTTGCCGCTGCAGCGCGGGCGCGGATCGAGGCTTCGTCCCAGTCGTCGGAGACGTTGGACTCGGGCAGATCGTCTTGAATATCGATTTCGGTCGGGGCGTTGGCGTCGTTGCCGTTGTAGGCCCCAGGATCAATCAGCGTCAGGGACACTTCCGCCATGCCGGTGGGTTTGCGGTCTCGCGTGCCGGCGAAGATGACGTCTTCCATGCGCGCCCCGCGTAGCGTCTTGGCGGACTGCTCGCCCAGCACCCACGAGATGGAGTCGGAAATATTCGACTTGCCGCAGCCGTTCGGGCCGACAATGGCTGCCACACCGTCCCCGTGGAACTTGAGTTCGGTGCGATCGCAGAACGACTTGAACCCCAGAATCTGAAGCCTCTTCAGTTTGAGCAACGTGAACTCCTTCGAAAAAGTGGCCAGCGGTTAGTGGCCAGCGGCGAGTGGTTGGACCTCGCTTCGGCGTGCCAGATGCTTGCGCATGCGTGTTTACTAACGGGATTCCTCTCATCAATTCGATGCATGCTTGGGTCCCTGCCGGACCATTTCGGTTCGACATTCTCACCCCGGGCCGGACAGGGCGGGCACAAAGTTAAGCTACTGTAACGGTGAAATTGGCCCGGGGTCAAGGAATATAACACCATATATGGTGTGGGCTTACAGATGACCGCGCTGGGTTGCACACGCATTGCAGCAGATGGACGATTTTTCTGTGGAGAAGAAAAGGAGGTGGGGAGTAGCGCGAGAGCGAAACCATGGTATCGCCAGCGTCAGAGGAAGGCAATGCGGAATTTGAATGGTTGGTTTACTGGCTGCCGATTTGGCTCACAACGACGACTGCATATGGGAACATTCAGAGTCCGCTCATCAGATTTCTGAGCACCGGGCCGACCGGCGTGCCATCAACGCGATCGGAAGGCCCAAAAAGAAAGCGCGCGAAAATAATTGATCTAGAACCTCAACAGGCGGCATCGAGTGGGTACGCGGGGCCACCTCCGACGGAGGCAAAACTATATGTTGCATGAAGAAGAACAGGCCGGTTCCGAACCATGGCCCGCAGATCCAACGCTTGCGAAACAGGCGAGGAATGAGAAGACTCGCCGCGTAGTAGACCGCGGAGGCTCCGATCGCGATCGGGAAGTGAAGCGCAACGCCTAATACAACGGTAAACCAGCCTCCCTGAAACGCTCGGGGCCCGACGAACCCGCTGGCGATGCTTTGAAAAAGATGAGCAGGCGATACCGCGTAGGCTAGCCCATAAAACGTCACCGCATCAAGGCCATCCAAAACCCCTGCGATCGAGCCGCCCAGGAAAATGGTCTGGAAGGCATGAGGTCGACCGAGTGCGCCGCTGCTTCCGGACAAGTTGACATTTTTGCGAATCGTAGCGAGTCTTGCTCAGCGGGACAGCCGAGGCGGCTGTCCCCACACAAGCAGATCCCTTTATCCGCCTAGCTTTTCGAAGAACCTGCAGATAGTTTCGATCCCGCGGTAGAAATTCGGGATATGGAATTTCTCGTTGGGAGCGTGGAGGTTGTCATCGGGAAGACCGAAGCCCATCATCACGCTGGGGATTTTCAGCACATCCTGAAAGTCGGTGACGATTGGAATGGACCCGCCGCTGCGAATGAAGACGGTATCTTTGTTGAAGGTGTCATGCAGGGCTTCGGTGGCGGCCTTGATGTAGCGGTTGTCGGTGCCGACTACAGCGGCCGGGCCCTTGCTGTGAATTTTAATTTTCGTCTCGATGCCCTTGGGCGTGAGCTTCTTTACGAAGGCGGAATATTTCTTGAACACATCTTCGGCATCCTGGTTCGGCACCAGGCGCATCGATACTTTTGCCGCCGCTTTCGCGGGGATTACGGTCTTGGCACCGGGCGCAGTGAAACCTCCGGGCATGCCGTGTACTTCGAGCGTGGGGCGGGCCCAGGTTCGGTAAAGAACGGAGTAGCCGGGCTCGCCCGTAAGGACCTTCGAGCCGACTTCGGTTTTGCGGTAGTGCTCTTCGTTGAAGGGCAGACGCTTCCAGGCCTTCAGCTCATCTTTGCTGGGAGCTTTTACGTTCTTGTAAAAACCGGGGATCAGAACTTTGCCCTTGGAGTCTTTCAGCTTGCTGATGATTTCGATGAGGGCGAAGAAGGGATTCGGAGCGGCGCCACCGTAGACGCCGGAGTGGAGGTCCGTCATGGCGCCCCTCGCTTCGATTTCGGTATAGACGAGGCCGCGCAGGCCTACACAGAGAGTCGGAATGTTGGGCGCGAACAGTTCGGTGTCGCAGACTAGCGCGAAATCGGCTTTCAGTTTGGCCTTCTGCTTACGCAGATAATCGGCGATCGCTTCACCACCGACTTCTTCTTCGCCTTCGAAAATTACTTTCACATTGATGGGCAGCTTGCCGCCGCCGGTTTCGATGAGCGACTCGAGGGCTTTGACCTCCATCCAGAGCTGGCCTTTGTCGTCGACGGCGCCGCGCGCGTAGATGTTGTGGTTACGTTCTGTAGGTTCGAACGGCGGCGTGTGCCACTCGTCCAGGGGCTCGGCTGGTTGCACGTCGTAGTGGGCGTAACAGAGCACCGTGGGCTTGCCGGCTGCGTGCAGCCAGTCGGCGTAGATCAGGGGATGTCCCTTGGTCGGGATGACCTCGACATTTTCCATTCCGATGCGGCGCAATTCGGCGGCAACGTAGTCGGCGGCTTTCTTTATGTCGGGCTTGTGCTCTTCGAGAGTGCTGACGCTCGGAATGCGGAGAAGATCTTTCAGTTCGCTCAGGAAACGCTGCTGATTATTGCGGGCAAAATCGACTGCGGAAGAAGCCATTTGGGGGTAACCCTTTCTCGGAGAGGCTGCTAGAAGCCTCGGAATTCGAATACCCTGGAAACGCAACAGTATATCGCTAAGGGGCAGTGCGGAGGTGGGTTGCGGCAGCAGTCCCGCGTAAGCGCACCAGGACTGCTGGATGCCAGCCTAGTTTAGAACCGCGAAGGCGCGAACGGGGTCAAGTCGTGTTCCGGAGTGCGGCCTTCGATAACCGCTGCCATAACTTCGGCGGTGATGGGAGCCAGAAGGATCCCATCGCGGAAGTGGCCCGTAGCGACGTAGTAGCCGGGCGTTGCGGTCGCGCCGAGGATGGGCAGAGCGTCAGGAGTTCCCGGACGCAATCCGGCCCAGTCTTCGAGGATTTTGCCATTGCGCAGCTGCGGAACCAGGTCGAGCGCGGCGCGATGGAAACTCTGGATCGTCTCCATGTCGGTGCGTTTGTCGAATCCGGCCTCTTCGACAGTGGCACCCACCAGCAGGCGTCCATCGCTACGCGGGATAAGATACGCCTCGGGAGAGCGGACCACGTGCTTGAGGAGGGTGCGCGAGGGCATCAGCAGGCACAGCATTTGTCCTTTTACCGGGCGCGTCGGAAAGTTGTGAGGGCCAATCTGACCCGACCACGCGCCCGCACAGTTCACGATCCTGGCGGCGTGGAAGGTGGTTGTCTTGGTTTCGACGCCGGTGGCCCGGCCCTTGGTCACGAGGACGGCCTTGACTTCGTCGCCGGAAGAGAAGTCAACGCCGTGATGCTTCGCCGATTTCCAGGCGGCCGCGGAGAGCGCTTTCGGATCGACGCTGCGTTCTTCGAAATAGACGGCCGGGCCCTTCGCCTCACCCAGCGCGGGTTCCAGTTCGCCAAGAGAGGCGGGCGACAAATCAAGGGTGAACTGTCGCTGCTGGGGATGCTCCGAGGG
>Ga0210406_10001682_pt1 | contig 26437 bp, 23 predicted proteins | sample IncBWC30MmetaG_FD_155454 | JGI IMG/M metagenome (GOLD analysis project Ga0210406, IMG submission 155454) | Forest soil microbial communities from Barre Woods Harvard Forest LTER site, Petersham, Massachusetts, United States - Inc-BW-C-30-M | ecosystem: Environmental > Terrestrial > Soil >... | reverse complement strand
GAACTCTTCGGTCTCAAACGTGTTGGGGCTCCCAGGCTTTACCGCCTACGCCGCGAGTAAGGCGGCTGTGCGCAACTTCGCGCGCGGCTGGACTATGGAGCTGAAAGACCGCAAGATCCGCGTGAATTGTATGAGCCCCGGAGCAATCGATACCCCTGCCTTAGCGACGACGACAGGCCTCACCGCTGAACAGGCCGAGCAAGCGGTCGCCCAGTTCACCTCGCAGATTCCACTCGGTCGCAGGGGCAAGCCCGAGGAAATCGCGGCCGCAGTCGTCTTCCTCGCCTCTGATGAAAGTTCATATATCACCGGCGTGGATCTCGCCGTCGATGGGGGCATGGCGCAGGTCTAGTAAGGAGTGTGCAGATCAAGTCGTGAGAGAAATGGAAAAAAATACCGGTGAGTATGAGAGCTGTCGCGCTGAAGCTGGACGTGAGCAAAAAATCGACTTTTGAGAGTTTCGCTCAAGAAGTAAAAAGCAGCCTAAAGTCAGTTTGGAATAGAACGATCAAACGCGATCCGATGGAAGGGAATGGAGAGATTTCGATGAGAACACAAGAGAACGTCCAGATTGTGAAGAATTTTCTTGCGGCACTCGGTCGCCGCGATAAGCAAGGTTTGCTGGCGTTGTCTGCCGAAGATATTGAGTGGATCATTCCGGGCGAGAACTGGCCGCTGGCCGGCACGCACCGCGGGCACGCGGGATTGGCGGATGTGCTGCAGAAGGCTAACGAAACGGTGGAAACTTCGTACCCAGAGCCCCCCGAGTTCATAGCGCAGGGAGACCGGGTTGTGGTCGTCGGTTTCGCTACGGGGAGAATCAAAGCCACGAATAAGACGTTCGAGGACCATTGGGCCTTCGCCATTACCGTTCGCAATGGCAAACTGACGAACATCCGGGAGTATATCGACACGCAAGCACTGGCACGGGCCTCCGAGACGGCCGCGAGCCCCAGGCGTTAACCCATCTGAAATTGGCGGATCTCGGTGAGTGCATTTTCACCAATGCACTCACTGAGACACGATAACTACCGATAAGTCGGCATCTCGTCATCAATCGCACAACGGACGACAAGCGCGTTTTACCGTACTTATGTGTTCTCGTGCCGTTCGGGTAGTCTTGGGGTGGAGAAGTCACTTGAGCTTTACAAGAGGACTCAATCATGACGAATAGAGAAGCCGGAATCACGGTAGTCCGCGAAATGATGGGCGACCAGGCGGCCGCAAAACTCAGCGCTTCCGCTGACTCAAACACCTTCGGTGCCCCGATCGCTGCCTACGCGCTCGACCAAGCCTTTGCAGATATCTGGACTCGTCCCGGTCTGGACAGGCGCTCCCGCAGCCTAGTTTCGATGTCCGTCATGATTGCCATGCGTCAGCCCCATGAATTCGCCGTCCACATGGGGGCCGGGCTCAATAACGGCCTCACATTGAAAGAAATCGAGGAAGTTCTCATCCAGGCGCTGCCATACGTTGGCTATCCTGCCATCGCAACAGCGCTGGCTGCTGCTGCCGAGGTTATCAAGGAGCATGGTCTGGACGTCGACGAAAACTACGCTGGCCACCGCGGCCTGCTTTGACACTAAACGGCATCCGCACTGCCGGTGTTGAACGACGCTTGACTGTGCATCCCAAAGCTATGGTCTCATGAACCACGATAGGTACCGATAGAGGCGGCTTCTCGTCAGCAATCGGGTGCGGGGTAGCGACGAGTTTTGTAAGGACCTCGGACCCTTCTGCTGCACCTTCCCCCCCGACGTAGCTGACTGTCCAGACGTTACCTATACTGTTGTCTCGTGCCCAGGCCGAAGAGCGATGAGAAGAGACGCGCAATCTTGGAGGCCGCGACACGCTTCATCGTGACGCATGGCCTGAGCGCCCCAACGGCAGGCATAGCGAAAGAGGCTGGCGTCGCCAATGGATCGCTATTCACCTACTTCCAAACCAAAACGGACCTCTTCAATCAGCTCTACCTCGAGTTGAAAACTAGAGATGGGGTCTGCTGCGGTGAAGAATCTGCGCCCGGCTGCAGAACTTCGCGAGCAGTGCTTTCAGGTCTGGCGGAACTGGACGAAATGGGCTGTGTGCAATTCTGAAAAGCGGCGGGTATTGGCACAGCTCGGCGTATCCGACGAACTCACTCCGGAGACCCGGGCGGCGGCGCCTAAGACGATGGCAGCCATCGCCGATATGCTGGAACGAATTCGCGCCAACGGACCTCTGTCGAAAGCACCGATGGGCTTCGTTGTTGCGCTGATGAACTCGACGGCTGAGGCAACGATAGATCTTATGAGCCAGGATTCGACCAATGCGAAGAAGCACTGCAAGCTGGGCTTCGATGCACTGTGGCGCATGCTGAGCTGATTTTCATCTCTATAAAAGACTGACTAGACAGACGACATAGGAGCCATAACATGCCAAACACCCTTTCAAGCAACAATCCGACAAATCGCAAGGCATATATCATCACTGGCCCGACCTCAGGCATAGGTCGCACCACGGCATTCGAGCTGGCCAAGCACGGCACTGTCGTACTCGTCGGCCGGAACCGCAAAAAGCTCGATGAGGTTCGGCAGACCCTCGAGCAAAAGGGCGGGAGCGCAGTGTCGGTCGCATGCGACTTGTCGGATCTCGCGAGCGTGCGACGCGCGGGGCGCCGTGCGATTTGCTGCATGCATTGTTAGAATGTCCACCATGCGCGACGTGCATCTACGGAACCTTGATCTGAATCTCCTGCAGCCACTCCATGCGCTGCTTGAGGAACGGCACGTGACCCGCGCAGCCAGGCGCAGTTGTTTGAGTCAACCTGCCATGAGCCGGGCGCTGGAGCGGCTACGCGAGATGTTCGGAGATCCTCTCCTCGTTCGCAGTGGACGCGGCTACGAGCGCACGGTTCGGGGAGAACGCGTCCTTCGAGAGTTGGAGTTCCTGGTACCTCGGCTTGAGGCGATGGTGAGAGAAGAAGAATTCGATCCAGCGCAGAGCCAGGAACGCTTCCGCGTGGCGCTGACCGACCACGCATCCACGATTCTGCTGCCGCCGCTCGTGACGCTTGTAAGGAGGGCTGCGGCTCACGTAAAGCTCGAAGTATCAGTGTGGAGAACTCAATCCTATGAGGACATCGCAGCAGGCAGACTCGATACCGCTCTCAGTGCAGAACAGGCGCCTCCTGCCCTGAACAGCGAACTGCTCTTCAACTTAGATTTTGTTTGTCTCGTGGGCTCCGCTCAGCGAGTTCGCACCCATCGCTTTACGCTGCAACAATATCTGCAATTGCCGCACGCGCGGGTCGAATCGTTGGGGGGTCAACAAACACCGGTGGATCGGCCTCTGGCGCAGCTTGGCGTCAAGCGTCGTGTCGCGCTTACTCTTCCATTCTTCGTGCCAGCAATCTTCGCCATCGCTCAGACCGATTTGATTCTAACTGTGCCTCGCAAGCTGGCACAGATCACCGCTGCCATGGCTGGTGTACGCGTCGTGGAACCGCCTCGCGAGATCAAAGCCTTTCCGTATTTCATGGCATGGCATCCGCGACTCACTGGGGAACCTGCGCACGCATGGTTCCGCGAGCAACTGAGGATGGCTGCCCGGACAATTTGAGAGTCGGGGGCGACAGTGTTCATCTTTGGGGATGGAAGGAGATTCGGTGAGCGGAGATGCGAGTCGACATCCTCAATCCTGATTCCCACGCCGCTGCCTTCCGCGCCATGGCGCCGCTTGCCGTCAAACTGCCGGCTACCTTGGCCAGAGCAGCGGAGCCGATTCCCAGAAATCCGTAACGCGAAAATCGATCTTTGGTTTTGCTACTCTGCATTTGCTTCCCTCTGTCGGAGCGCCCGGTCTAAAAATCATTGCGATCTTAAATGAGCGATCAAGGGGACCGCACATCTGGTTTCCTTCTCGATCAAATAGCAGTACTTCTGGGAATAAGCATCATGGAGAAGGGTTAGATTCCGCATCTCTGACACGCACTAGAGACGTCAGTGTGTCAGAATACGACGCCCCTTCGGTTAAACTTTATCCCACATGCTGCTTGAGCTTCCTGCGAGCTCTTGCGGCCCTCGACCATTGGGCTCCGTACGCCGGTTTGGGTGATCGTCCTGCTGGCGTTCTTCTATGGGGCCTTCACCTCGCTGCAAGATACGAACATGAACACGCTTGTCTATGCTGACATCACCGAGGAAGAGACAAGCAGCGCAAGTTCCATCGCGAGCACCATGCAGCAGATGTCCATTGGTTTTGGCGTCGCGTCAGCGGGGCTGGCCACAGCACTTTTCATTCCCAGTCGCGCTCATTCCAACCCACCACAAATGATCCGAGGCATCCCTGAGACATTCCTCGTTCTTGGTGGATTCACGGTCTTGTCCACGATCATCTTCTCCAAGTTGAAAAGAGGCGACGGTGGCAACGTCAGCCAACAGAGGGTCTGCACGGTGGGTGAATATCCATCCAACAAACTGGCACAGCGTCTGACAACCGACCCGTGCTTAACTCCACTGCTTTATCAAAGAGCCGTATGGGACGATTTGTCGGCCACACGGAGGTTATCCAGCAACGGCGTTCGAGGAAGTCTGGGCAAATTGGCGTTTCGATGGAGCCACACTTCCCACAATGCGACTTGTGGCTCGTGTCGACTACGAGTTTCAAGTATCGGGCCGGGTACGTTCGGAAAACCCGGGGCAACTGTACTGCCCCGCTGTCACCTTGGTTGTACTCGCTCGGGAGTTCAGTCGTCAGATCTGGGCCGTGCCGCCATCGACGAAGAGTTCAATGCCGTTAACGAAACTCGAGTCGTTCGAGGCGAGGAACAGCGCTACGGTTGCGATCTCTTCCGGACGGCCCATCTCGCCGCGTGGGATGAGGGCTTTGAAGCGCTCTTTCGCCTCTGGGCCAAGCGGGTCGAGGATCGGCGTGTCGATGGTGCCGGGGCTGAGAATGTTTACGCGAATTCTTCGCTCCTTCAACTCCACCAGCCAGGTGCGAGCAAAGGAGCGCACGGCGGCTTTACTGGCGCTATAGACACCAAACCCCGGGAACCCCTTGATGCTCGCGATGGAGCCGTTCAGGAAGATCGAACCGTTGTCGTTGAACAGTGGCAGCGCCTTTTGCACCGCGAAGAGCGTGCCTCGCACGTTGAGATCGAAGATCTTATCGAAGTGTTCTTCGGTCACCTGTTCTAGCGTGGACAGCTCACCCTGGCCGGCGCTTGCGAAAAGGATGTCGATCCTGCCCTTTTCGCGCTTGATTGTCTCGTAGAGGCGATCCAGGTCGTCGAGATTCGCAGCGTCGCCCTGTACGCCTGTCACGTTCTTGCCGATCAGATTCACGGCCTCATCGAGTTTTTCCCTGCGGCGCCCGGTGATGAAGACGTACGCGCCCTCTTCGACGAAGAGTTTTGCTGTTGCGAGTGCCATGCCGGAGGTGGCTGCTGTGATGACTGCTACCTTTCCTTTGAGTTTCCCCATGAATGTTCTTCCTTCGCGTTTGGTTGGTTGTTAAGGAGAGTCCGCTGCTGCACGCGCGTTGTGGACAGAGCGCTTAGGCGAGACCACCGCCAACGCGGATTAGCTCGCCGGTAACCCATTTGGAGTCGTTGGAGGCGAGAAACGTCGCGACGCTGGCAATGTCATCCACTTGGCCGATGCGCCCGAGCGGCGTTTGCGCGACGGCTCCCGCCTCAAACGGGGAACCAATGAAGCCCGCCGCATGCGCACCTTCGGTCTCGACCATGCCGGGATTGATGGAGTTGACGCGGATCTTCTTCGGGCCAAGTTCCTTGGCGAGAACGCCAGTGATGGCGTCGACGGCGCCCTTCGTTCCCGTATAGACCGCGCTGTTGGGTGGAGTGAGGCTGCTTACGACAGAGCCGATGTTGATGATGCTGGAGCCTTCGCTGAGGTGCTTGACGGCGGCTTGCGTAGTGAGCAGTACACCGAGGACATTCACGTTGAAGATCTTGGTGTAATGCTGTTCAGTGAATGTCTCGATGGGGGAGAATTCGTAGACGCCCGAGTTGTTGACAAGAATATCGAGGCGTCCGAAGTTCTTGACGGCTGAATCAATAATGCCCTGAGCCTCGGCGGCCTTGGAGACATCGCCATGGACGGCGACGGCTCTCCCACCAGCGGCGGTAATGTCGGCAACCACGGCATCCGCCCCAGACTTGCTGGAGGCGTAGTTGACCACCACGGAGGCGCCTTCAGAGGCAAGCGACTTGGCAATGGCCGCTCCGATGCCTTTCGATGCGCCAGTGACGATTGCGACTTTCCCTGCGAGCTTACTCATACACAAATCTCCTCATTGACGACGTTGGATTCCGAGGTCATTTGGGCTGCTCTCGGTCGTTCCAAGTGGATAGATGGATTGAGGGTCAGAAAAGATTCAATAGTTCGGAACTACCGAACTATTGAACCGAACCCCTAAGACGACTACTCTGTATGGGTATGCGGCCCCTGTTACATCCTTCGATTAACGAGGTGACGGTAGAGGGGATTCTCCACGCACTGTCTGACCCGGTACGGGTGGCTATATATGCCGACATCGTCGCGCAAGAGTGCCCGCACAACTGCTCGAACTTCCTGAGAGTAAGCAATAAAGCGATTCCAAAGTCCACCCTCTCGCAGCATTTCAGGGTCCTTCGCGAGGCTGGCTTGATTCGGAGCGAACGGCGTGGCGTGGAGATGCAGAACATCTCGCGCTGCATTGAGTTGGAACAGCGCTTTCCGGGTTTGATAAGGGCGATCGTTTCCGCGCACACCATCCAGTCGGCGGGCGAGGCGCGGACAAAGAAACCTGCCCCAAAGCGGCCTTCCAGGCGGGCAACCGCTCAGTAGGAGGCGGATCGGTTCCGATACGCTTTTCAGTCCGCCGAACACACGGTCTGGAAATCGGCATTTGTTGACCTGCGCTGTTCGGGGTCCCGAAACGGCGTTGTGGGAAGCCAAAGTTTGTAGGCCCGAAGCCAACCTTCCCTGAAGCCGACGTGTGAGGACTAGTAGCACCTCAAAGCGGGCATTGGCAGATCTAGCGCTCGTTGAGTGCGATTTGTTACTCCGCCTCAACTCCTCATGAAGTCGTTCAACGTGGCGGTTTTGCTCGGAAGACTGTCGTTGTATTGCAAGACTGAGGATTCCGGTCCGCGACTTACCATCGCGATGACAAAGTCGAGAAACGCGCGTGTCTTCGGGGGAAGATAATTCCGAGATGGATGCGCGCATAGAGAGGAAATCGCTCACCAGGCCAATCAGCAAAGATAACCTCCAGGCGTCCACTCTCAATCAACGATTCGATTTTAACTTCCAGGAGTTGCGCAATACCGTGACCAGCGAGGCAGACTGCGTGAATGGCCGTAACCTCGCTGAGCACCAACTGTGCGTTCGAGTTGATCTCGATTTCTTTGCGGCCGTGCTGGAAAGCTCATTCGCAGGCGCGCCCGGTTTCAGGGTCCCGAAAAATCAATCAGACGATGATTGCCTTCCTCAACGCGAGTCTAGAGGATCGCCAAAGACGCAGATGTTGGAGCAGGAGCTCTGTATCGCCACTTTCCAACGCGCGATGCACTGATCGAGGCGGTCTATGGCACTGAGGTAGAAAAGCTGGCCGCCGAACGAAAGTTCACCGAGGCCATGCCCCCAATTGAAGCGTTGCGCGCCTGGATGTTGTTATTCGTCGATTCGATCGCGACCGAGCAGACCGTCGCCCCTGCACACGTCGGATGCCCTTCGAAGCTGTACGAAGGATCCCGCGCTCAGATCCAGGGAGCGATCGATGGGTTGGAATAAGACTTCCCATACCAATCCACGTAAGCCGAAACTAGACCGGTTTGGATACTGATCCTGCAACGCCACAGTCTGGCGCGGGAGAGTCTTCAAATGGGACGCGATAGCAATGCCGGTACTCGCCGCCGGAGTGAACTGCGTTGCGGCGGCAAGGTCTTCTTGCCAGAACACGGCTATTGTCCAGCCGATCATGGCCCCCACCACTACTGAGGTGGGTACAGTTATCTGAATAGAACGCTGGTGCGCTCTCCTCTCCAGCATGTGCCGGGTGCGTACAGGTCGCCTTGCGTATACAATCAGCCTACAAACTGGGGTCCACGGAAACATTCATCAGTACACATTTAGACCGATTATCTGGATTAGTTCCGACCGCATGCGACTGCTGAGTTGAGTTGGCGCCGTCATCAGTTTCCTTGCCTGATGTTTGCTTTCCGCGCGATGAAGATCGATGAAATGCCATTCCTATATCGTTGCAACCTGCGCAGCACTGTCCGTTTTCGCCGTAGGCGTCGCGCTCACCGCCTGTCGCTCGCAACCAGTGACCTCGACTCCGACCATCGTTTTCAGCCAGGTGCCCGCCGAAAACTCCAACGCGCCCGAGCAGGCACGCATCATTGCTGGGCGTGTGACGGGGGCTCGACCCGGACAACGAATCGTACTTTACGCGAGAAATGACGGAAGGTGGGGAGTACAGCCATATTCGGGTGAGCCATTTACGAAAATAGAGGATGATGGCCGCTGGGCAGGCTCAACCCAGCTCGGATCCGACTATGCGGCTCTGTTGGTGGAGACCGGGTACCGCCCGCCCGAGCTAACAGAATCCCTGCCCGTCGTCGGTCCTGGTGTGGCGGCTTTGGCAATCGTCAATGACCGAGGAACTGCGGCCGTATTTCCTCCACCCAAAACACTGAATTTCAGTGGCTACGAGTGGGCCATGAGCAGCGGCCCCATTTACCGCGCGGGCTCGAGAAACTTCTTTGACCCGGCGAATGTTTGGACAGACGCAAATGGTGCGCTGCATCTTCGCATCTCAGGCAGCCAAAGTAAATGGAGTGCGGCGGAAGTAAGCCTCACGCGCAGCCTCGGGTACGGAACGTACCGTTTCCAGGTGCGCGACATCTCTCACCTCGAACCTTCGGCCGTCTTGACACTTGTCAGCTGGGATGGTGTAGGCACGGATCAGAATCGGCGTGAGTTGGACGTTGAGCTCAGCCGTTGGGGCTACATCAACAATGATAATGCACATTATGTCGTCCAGCCTTACTACGTCCCCGCCAACATTGTGCGATTCCGGATTCCGGCCGGAGTCTTTACCCATGCTTTCCACTGGGAACCTGGGCAGGTGACGTTTTCAAGCGCCGCCGGGTCCGGCAGTGCTGCAATTCCTTTGCTCAAACAGCATGTGTTCACCTCAGGAGTTCCTGCCGCGGGCAACGAGTCGGTCCGCATAGCGCTATATGTATTTGAACAGGGCCAAGTACCGTTGAAGAACGGAAACGAAGTCGTGATCGAAAAGTTCGAGTACCTTCCGTGATCTCTTGGCTGAAACGAAGTCGACGGGCACTCCATGGGATTGCGTTGATGTGTCTCCTCAGCCATGCGTACGGACTCGACCCCAATCGTCCCTTGTTGCAATACGTTCGAGAGAATTGGCATACAAAAGCCAAATTCCCGGGTGGTGCAGTCAGTGCGATCGCGCAAACGCAGGACGGGTATCTCTGGATTGGCACGGACCAGGGGCTGTTTCGTTTCGACGGCTTCAACTTCGTGCGGGTCTCATTTCCTGCGACCGCCGGCGCCTCGAATGCTCCTATCTTGGGTTTGCTGACGGATGCGAGCGGGACTCTTTGGGTCCGCGTGCAAGGCTCGGATCTGCTGCGCCAGACGAACGGCAAATTTGAAATCGTTGCCTATGGTGCCGGACCAAACGGTTCCCAAGTCACTGCCGTTTCAAAAGACAGAAATGGTGCGGTATTGGTTTCAGATGTTATCTTGGGCACGTTCCGGTTCGAAGCAGGAGATCCTCAGAGAGTCGCAACGCCCGAGATGCTGCCCGGTTCGTCCCCCGTGATCTCAATCGCGGAGACGTCGGAGGGCAAGATCTGGTTGGGCACCCTGGGCGCCGGTTTATTTCTTTTCGCGGACAGCCACGCCGCCCCTGTGAATGCCGCATTCCCTGAACGAAAGATCAATTGCCTTCTGCCAATTAGCAAAGAGGATCTGTTGGTCGGCACCGACAATGGCTTATATCATTGGAACGACAAAGATTATCGTCAAGAGGCCCTGCCTTCCTCTCTCGGCAACGTACAAATTTTGAGCCTGCTGCGGGATCGTGATTCGAACGTTTGGGTCGGGACGAACCGCGGCCTTTTGCGCATCAATGCAAAAGGCACATCGTTTTCTGAGGAAGAAGAAGTTCGGGGCAACGGCGACATCAACGTCCTGTTTGAGGACCGTGAAGGAAATGTTTGGGTCGGCGGAGCACATGGCCTTGGGCGCATCCGAGACACAGTTTTCATGACCTTTTCCTCGCCTACAGACCCCCGCTTCGAGAACACTGGCCCCATTTACGTCGATGCAGAGGGTCGCACCTGGTTTGCGCCCGACCAAGGCGGGTTATACACGCTCAAGGATGCTCACCTTCAACGGTCGACCGCGGTTCCCGGCAATGAAGTGGTCTATTCCATCGGGGGCCGCGGAAATGAGATTTGGATTGGACGTCAGCGCGGCGGGATCACGCATCTGCAATGGCAGAACGGAGCCCTTACCAGGCAAACTTTCACCGAGGTGGATGGGCTGGCGCAAAACAGCGTCTATGCTGTGCTTACGAGTCGAGATGGATCAGTATGGGCTGGCACTCTAAGCGGCGGCGTCAGCAGATTCGGGGGCGGGCGATTTACCAACTACAATGCCGCAAGCGGTCTTGCCGCGAATACTGTCTCTTCGATCCTCGAAGCTCGCGATGGAGCGATGTGGTTTGCGACATCCAATGGACTGAGTTCACTGTCCAATGGTCAGTGGCAAACCTTTAGCACGCGGGACGGTCTACCTTCGGCAAATGTGAATTGCCTTTTCGAGGATTCAGCGGGAGTACTGTGGAGCGGAACCTCAGCTGGTCTGGCGTTTCTCGTCTCCAGGAAAGTTCAAGTTCCGTCGCTGCCAGACGTTTTGCGCGAACCCATATTCGGCATCGCGGAAGATAAGAAAGGACGATTTTGGATAACGACTTCCAATCACGTCTTGCGGGTACCACGCGACAGACTGCTAGCGGGCAAGGCTGGAACGGGGGACATTCGCGAATATGGTCCGGCCGATGGGCTGCCCAGCAGCGAAGGAGTCAATCGAAGCAGGTCGGTAATCAGTGACTCTGAGGGAAGGATCTGGATTTCCGTTAAGAGTGGGCTTTCGGTAGTCGATCCCTCTCACCTGGCATCCAGTTGGCCCCCGGCCATTGCTCACGTTGAGTCCGTGATGGCAGATGGGATGGCGATCACTCCAATCGATCCGATCCGTGTTCCTGCGGCTCACAAAAGAATCACATTCGCATATACCGCCCTCAGCCTTGCCGTACCGGAGCGGATTCGTTTCCGATATTTTCTGCAAGGCTTCGACCGTCAATGGAGTGAACCCAGCGCTGCTCGCGAAGCTGTTTACACCAATTTGGGCCCGGGTACCTACCATTTTCGCCTTCTTGCCAGCAATAGCTATGGCGAATGGAATGGCCCGGAGAGGGTTGTCGGCTTCGAGGTTGAGCCTGCATCTTGGCAGACGTGGTGGTTCCGCTCGACGCTGGCCGTGCTTCTCGCAAGCGTAGTGTTCGTGTTTTACCAGCTCCACCTGCATCGCCTAACCCAACAACTGAACATGCGTTTCGAGGAACGCCTCGCCGAACGCACGCGTATCGCTCAGGAGCTGCATGATACGTTATTGCAGGGGTTTCTCAGTGCATCTATGCAACTACATGTGGCAGATGATCAGCTCCCGGCGGATTCACCGGCGAAGCCTCTGATGAACCGGATTCTCACGCTCATGAGCCGGGTCATCGATGAAGGCCGCAATGCCGTTCGTGGGTTGCGTTCCGCGCACGATGATTCATACGATCTCGGACAAGCGTTTTCCCACGTCGCACAGGAGCTCGTCATCCAGCAGGAAGTTGACTTTCGTGTCGTGATGGAAGGCCTGCCCCGAGCATTGCATCCTCTTATTCGCGACGAGGTGTACCGCATTGGCCGCGAGTCCCTGGTGAACGCATTCCGCCACTCGCGCGCGAACAAAATTGAGGTTGAGGTTGACTATTCTGCCAGCAGTCTTCGTATTCTGGTCCGTGACAACGGTTGCGGGATCGATCCTCAGGTGTTGCGCGCAGGACGAGAGGGGCACTGGGGTCTTCCCGGTATGCGCGAGCGAGCGGAAAAGGTCGGGGCGAAGCTCAGGGTATGGAGCCGTGCAGCTGCTGGAACGGCGGTTGAATTGACGGTGCCCGGTCACGTGGCGTTTCAAGCGCATGCGTCAGAGCGTCCGCGGCCATGGTTTGCCCGGTTCCATCCCCGGCCGGTTGCCCACGAAGCCAAGAAGCCCGAAAGCAAACAACAATGAGCACCCCCAACAGCATCCGCGTCTTCAGCGTTGACGACCATCCTCTGCTGCGCGAGGGCATTGCCACTCTCATCAAAAGCCAGCCGGACATGGTGCTTGTAAGTGAAGCAGCCACGGGGCGTGAAGCCATTCGACAATTTCAGAAGCACCAACCGGATGTCACGCTCATGGACCTGCGACTGCCCGACATGAATGGCATTGACGTGATGATCGCAATCCGCACGGAGTTTCCCAATGCCCGCATCATCATGCTCACTACGTTCGAAGGCGATGTAGAAATCCAACGCGCACTTGGGGCCGGGGCTCGTGGCTATATGTTGAAGAGCATGCCGCCGAAGGAACTGCTGGAAGGAATCCGCCAGGTGCATGCCGGCAAAAAACGTATTCCGCCCGAACTTGCCGCTCAAATTGCCGAGCACATCAGCGATGAAGCCCTCACCGTACGCGAAGTGGAGGTGCTTCGCGAGATCGCGGGCGGCAACCGAAACCGGGACATTGCAGAAAAGCTTTTCATTACAGAAGAGACGGTCAAAGTGCACATCAAACACATCATGGAAAAACTAGGCGCCAGCGACCGAACCCAGGCGGTCGCCATCGGCGTTCGCCGCGGCATTATTGAGCTCTAATCAGACGCTTGAAATGAAAGCAGTCCGCAGATACCCCGATAGTGGTACAAAACGATTCCAAGCTCTAGGGATTCGCCCAATCAAGAAACTGTCTAGCCTGTGAGTGGTGACCATGTGGTGACCATACTGAGGCTGCGATCGACTTTCCCGATCTTCCCCGATGGCATACCCGGCTTCGGACTGCTCTTGCTGCGGGCCACCGCGGGAGTAGCACTCGTATATTCCTGCATGATTCATTTCATCGCCGGGCAGGATGTGAAGGTGTTGACCCTGATCGTGGCAACGCTCTTGTCAATATGCGGACTGTTGCTCCTGTTTGGACTGTTCAACTGGTTCGCTTGTAGTTTCAGCGCTCTGATCAGCTTGGGAGCCGCCCTTGCCCTGATACCTGTGCCCGTGTGGAACGTCGCAGCGGCCAAGGTCTCCGCTGTGTTTATAGCCGTCATCGTAATCGCACTCTTGTGCCTTGGTCCTGGGGCATATTCGCTCGATGCGCGACGCCACGGACGCCGCGAGATTAGCATTCCCGCAAGGCCCCGCTCTCCAGACGATAATCCTCTTTGACTCTCACTTAACTACCTCGATCGAGTTACCTGGCTTTCAGTCTTCCTGGGTAAGGAAAAAACACTGCATATCGGGATGCGCTCAGCCCTGCAATTTGGGAGAGTAGTCACCGCAGGGAACACCAACCAGAAGTTGTGGGGGTGAAGGAGTGGGGTATGAGGAACCTCGAATTGCCAGCCCGAATGAGCCCTTGCCTCCGATTTTTCATCGCGTCGCTGTTCGATGAAGTCGACGGCAACCGCTGCGCGTCGTGGGTTTCAGAAGCGCGAGCTTCAAACGCGCTCTCAGGAGCGATCCAGAGAAGAGAATTCAGCAAGGAGCTAGCCAAAGAAACACGTCAAAAGTTTAACAACCATGGACCCAGAACTCATACTGGAACGTTGCTCTGGCGCTCAAATTGAAAAGCAGCAACCATGACACACAAACTGAAAATTCAACGCATCACCCTGGGTCGAAACCTGCCGCGTTCAAAGGCCAGCGGGCCAGCTGGGAAATCCAAGCCGAGTTGGTACTTGGTTTCCACCGATGACAGGATGATTCCACCCGACGCTCGACGGAGAATGGGCAGTCATGCTGTCTACGTCTCGCAGCCACAAGCAGTCGCTTCTCGGATTGAGGAAGCGGCGATTGGTTCGCCTTTCTCAGGGAGGTAACGCATCTCGTGCTTGAGGTGGTGATCACACCACCTTGCACCACCTCAACAGGGCCAGGCGCCAAAAACCGTAATGCAGCTCTTTAAAGACTTTGAGATCTGCTCGGAGGGCGTTCGCGCGACTCTTCTGCTTCGACAACGGCTAACTGCTCCTGTAGTTCACAGCGGCGCGGCATTCAGTGAACTGCTCTGACGCCTGCTCCTCCCTACGGTGGCGTCGAAGAATTCTTGTCGCTTCGCTCACCGTTGAGAACAGGTATATATGCACAACCAACTAACGGTTGGCGATGGTCATATACCAGAAACGGTGCGCCTTGGCGCGACGCAGAAAAGGCGGGGGCTTTGTGACAGAGGGCGTAGACAGGGGAACTCTTTGGGCAAAATATTCACAGTCCTTCCGATGATCCAGGTAGCTCAGTACCCACACAGGTATCGGGAGAATCAGAGCGCTGACTCGGACGTCGAATGTCAAGCTTCTTCATCCTGTCAATCAGAGTCGTCCGCTTCAGGCCGAGCTGTTCGGCTGCTCCCCGTGATCCCCCGATGACCCATCCCGTCTCGTCTAACGTCGCAACGATAAGGGCACGCTCGGAGTCTCTGAGTGTCTGTGGCACGTAAGGGCTAAGGTCTGCGGGCGTAACCGCTACAGCCCGGGTCGTGTTTGGCCCCCCCGTCGCCGACAGAGGATTTGGAAGTACTCCATCATCCGCCAGGATCATCGCGCGCTCGATCATGTTCCCAAGTTCGCGCACGTTGCCGGGCCAAGGATAGGAGATGAATGCTGCCATGGTTTCCGGGGAAATACGATCGATCGGCTTGCGCATCCGGCGGCTGAAGACATTGACGAAGTGCTCAACCAAGGTTGAGATATCTTCGCGGCGCGAGCGAAGTGGCGGCAGCAGGATGGGAAACACGTTCAGTCGGTAGTAGAGGTCGCTGCGAAATTCACCCCGAGCTACCATTGCCGCGAGATCGCGGTTCGTCGCGGCCACGAGCCGGACGTCAACGTGATGGGTCCGCCCGCTGCCTAAACGCTCGAACTCCTGTTCTTGCAGGACGCGCAACAATTTGGGCTGCAACGCTGGAGGAATGTCGCCCACTTCGTCCAGAAACAGCGTTCCTTGATGGGCCATTTCGAAGCGCCCAATCTTTTGCGTTATAGCTCCGGTGAAGGCGCCCCTCTCGTGACCGAACAATTCACTCTCCAGGAGAGCCAGGGGAATAGCCGCGCAATTCAGCTTGATTAACGCACGTCCGCATCGCGGGCTTACATTGTGAATGGCATGGGCGATGAGCTCCTTGCCTGTGCCGGTTTCGCCCTGAATCAGAACCGTGGAGTCCGTGGGCGCAACTGTGCGAACTAGATCCAGCGTTTCCATCAGAGCCGTGCTGCACCCGACGATTCCTTTAAATTCCTGCTGCTTCGAGAGGTTTTCGTTGGCAAAGCTCATGCTTGCGAGGTTTTGCGCGTCCGAAAAAGCAATATGTGGGCTTCCCATACTTCATCCTCCTACGCCTTCTCTACCTTCTGCCGTCGCGACGTCCCCAGGATATTGAAGTCTGCTAGCTCTTGAGTTGAGTGTGGAACAAACTCCGCCATCCGGACAACCCTTGATGGAGTTCCCGCCCTCCCGCTCTGAGGAAGTGAGTTTTGATACTACTTTAGTGGGAGTGAGCGATAACTCTCGCGAACTCAAATATCGAGGCGCTTCCTGCCAAAAAGGCGGGCGTCGATCGACTGAGCGCCAGGTCCGAGAAGTACGAACGCTATACCTAGCGCTGCCATCAAGATCGTGCCCCGCGGGTGGTCAGTGCCTGTGAGAACGATCCAGATCTCACTCAGCCCTACAATCGCGCTGGCGAATGGCGTCCACAAACCGACGAGTAGAAAAATTCCCGCAATGGCGGCGACTACCTGCGGCGCAATCGATTCACGTTGTGGGACTCCCATCAATGCGCCGATGCCATCGTGGATCAAGATAAGTCCGACGACTACCCGTAGCAGCAGAAGCCCTCTGCCGGGCCAGCCGTTAGGAAACATGGAAAAAAGGCGTTGCAGAAAACCCCCTTATGTCAAACATAAGAGGGTAAAACGCGCCCGGGACGATTCGACACCCCAAATCCGCGGGGGTGGCCGCCCCCTCTTTCGGGGGAGTTACAAGTCAATGATTCCGCGCTTCAGCGCGACTGTGACGGCGTGCGTTCGGTCGCTTGCGGCAAGTTTGGAAAGGATGTTCTTGACGTGCCCCTTGACTGTTTCCTCGGTAATCGAGAGACGATCGGCGATCAGCTTGTTTGCATTCCCGCCGGCAATCAAGCGCAGCACATCGATTTCTCGTGAGGTCAGGGCGTCATCGATCGCGTGGTCTGCGAGTTCAGCGGCGACCTCAGGAGGAATGCGCTTTTGGCCAGCATGTACAGCGCGAATCGTCTCGAGCAGTTCCTTCCGCAAAAGGCTTTTTAACAAATAAGCCCGCGCACCGGCTTTAAGAGCACGTAGAACTTGGACGTCTCCCTTATAGGTCGTCAAGATGATGATCCGGGCTTCCGGGAATTCGCTGCAAATGGCGACTGTCGCCTGAATACCGTCCATATCTGGCATCTGCAGGTCCATCAAGGTGAGGTCTGGCCGGTGCTTTCGGAACTGCTCAAGAGCCTCACGTCCTGTAGAAGCCTCGCCGACCAGCTTCATGTCCGATTGACTGGCGACCAGTGCTGCGATGCCTTCACGCAGCATCGGATGGTCGTCAACGGCGAGAATGCGGATTAAGCTAGGACCGGTGCTCATGATCTTGTTCGGTTCTCTTACGGAAAAGCCGGAAACGGGCCCGGGTGGGGAATACCTCATAAGCGATCGGCCCTGGAATGCTCAACTCTACCTCCGTCCCGGCTCCGAGTTCACTCCAGACCTCCAATTGCGCTCCGATGTGTTTGGCTCGTTCGCGGATTCCTGGCAAGCCCCAGTGCCCCGTACGTCCGCCATGTTCAACGACGCTTGGGTCAATGCCCTTTCCATCATCGCGGAAGCGTAGACGAAGAGATTCGCCATACATGATTTCCGTCTCGATATGCCCGGCCTGTGCGTGGCGGAAGGCATTTCGTAACGACTCCCGCGCGATGCGGTATATCTCGTCCTGGAGAGTCGGACGCACGGTTCGGGGCGTGCCTTCTACAAGCACACGAAACGTTACGGAACCCCGGTTGCCTGCCGCAAGCTCTTCACTCAAGTTGGTCATCAGCGCGGTGATCGATTTCGCCAGGTCGTGACTTGCCAACGCGGAGCTACGTATGTCGGTTATAGCATCTCTCCCTTCGCTGATTGCTTGATCCGCCCGATCGAGAGCGCCTTCGAGGGCCTTTTTCGCATCCAAAGGGCGTGCCGGAAGCATCTCGTCAACGGTTTGAAAGCGGAGCATCAATCCCTGAAAGCTTTGCAGCAGGGTATCGTGCAGTTCCCGCGCGATGCGGGTCCGCTCGCCGACGCGTGCTTCCAACGTCATGTTGAACTGCCGCTGCAGCTGTTGAAGACGGAGTTGATAGAGCGCCCACAGCAATAGAACAAAACCTCCAACGCACGAGACCCCGAACCACCAGGTCCCCCACCATGGAGGCAGTATTTCAATACTCAGCGCAGCACCCGGCTCGCTCCAGGCACCCCTACTGGTAGCACCCTGCACGCGGAACGTGTACTTGCCCCAGGGCAGAGTGGTATAGCTGGCAAGTCGTTGGGCACTGCCTACCTCATGCCATTGGTCATCCAGTCCCTCGAGTTTGTACCGATAGCGGTTGCTGGCCGCGTTGAAATAGCTGAGAGCCGAGAATTCTATAGCGAAGATATTTTGCCTGTGAGAGAGAGTGATCGAATCGGTGCAAGTGATGGATTTGTTGAGTGGCGATCTGGACCCAATCGCAACGGGAACACCGGACAATCGGAAGTCAGTCAAAACCGTATTTGGGACGTATGAACTGTCCCTGATTCGACCGGGGTAGAAGGCTGTGGCCCCACTGAAACCTCCGAAGAACATCTCCCCTCGCGGACTCCTGAAGCACGTCGACCAGCCTGTGAGGTCCGGCCCCGGAAGACCGTCCGCAGCTGAATAGTTCTTGAACTTCTTCGTTTGAGGATTGAAGCTGGACAGACCATTGTTAGTCCCCATCCACAAATCTCCGCGCTCATCCTCCAGGATGCAACTCACGACATTGCCAGATAGGCCATCCTTTTCGTAATAAGCCTCAAATGTGCCAGATTTCGGATCGAATTTGTCCAAACCGTCCTGCGTACCAAGCCACATTCCACCTGCCCGATCCAGGAATACCGACGTCACTCTGTTATCACTCACCGTGTGGGGGTCGTCAGGGTCATGTTTATATATCGTAAATCGACCCGTTTTTTGATCGAAGAGTTGAAGTCCAGATTCGCCTCCGAGCCACAGTCCTCCGTTCGAATCCTCTTTGACATCAGAATAGTCGACGCGGTTGCGTACATCTGGCCTATAAGTAGTGAAGTTGCCGGTTTTTGGATTGAAACGACTGAGTCCTCCCCCCAACGTGGCGGCCCAGAGTGTACCGAGGTGATCGATCAAGATCCGCTGTATCGGATTCTTATCTTGGTTTGAGATATCGCTCTGGCTGGGTTGGTATGGCTCGGCGTGTCCCGTAGTCGGATCCAACCTTTGCAGGCCCTGTCGATATGTTCCGGCGACAAGGACGCCGGAGCGATCTTCGAGAATGGAGAGGACCTCGCCCTTTACACCCACCCCCGGGGGCACCGTGTTGCGCCCGTTTGCCCGATCGATCCGGTTTAGCGCGCCCGTGGATCCAATCCAGAGTATTCTGTTGCGGTCCTCATAGATGGTCGTGACCAGGGAACCGCCCAAGTTGCCGTGCTGGAGGGTGAAATTTTCGAATGACGGCGGTCTTTCAGAAAAGAAATTCGGCGCCATCTGATGGAGAGATGTCCAGATCTCACCTTCTCTATCTTCAAATAGGGAAATGACGCTATCCGATCCCAAGCTCTCGCCGTCCTCAGGGTGGTTCCTATAACGGATTAGCCGGTTGTGTTCACGATCAAATTTCAGCAGGCCGGCGCCTTCCGTAGCCAGCCACATGGTCCCATCTCGCGATTCCAGCATCGAGAAGATTCCCGCCAAGGTAGCGATCGGGTGCTCTCCTTCATATATCGAAGAACACCTGAGCCTCCTCGTCTTCCGATCCAGAACTGCCAACGGGCAGTACGGCGAAGCCCGGGCGATCCAGAAAACGCCAAATCTGTCTTCGTGGAAAAGGAAGGTGTTCGCTGGGCCGCCAAGCGGAACATGCAGGCTAATCTTCCCGGTGTCACGATCAAATGCGTCCAAACCGCCGCCATTGGCAACCCAGAACGTTCCCTGGCTGTCTTCGCCGGTAAAAGTGATGGAGTCATTGCTTAGGCTGAAAGGGTCATTGGGATCATGCACATACCGGATGGTCTTTCCGGTAGCTGGATCAAGTTTGAATAGGCCGTGGTCTGTCCCTAGCCATAGTTTGCCGTCCCGATCCTCGCCGATGTAATTGATGTTGCCGGCGTTTTCGTTTGTTTCCGGATCAACGATACGGTAATGGGTGAACGATTCTGTGACGGGATTGAATCTATCGAGAGACTGCTCGCAGCCCACCCACAGGATCCCGGAGCGGCCTTTGAAAAGGCTGCGGATATACACGCCACTAAGGCTGTTCGCTCGGCCGGGCTCGTGCTTGAACACTTTAAACCTGTACCCATCGTATCGGTTGAGTCCATATTGCGTTGCGAACCACATGAAGCCGAGGTTGTCCTGGACGATCGTGGAAACTCTAGTCTGGGATAAGCCCTCTGTTACAGGCAGGCGGCTGAACCGGATATCCAAGCCATCGATCAAGGTGAGTCTGCTTGTCCGGCTATCCACTCGCACCTGCGCCACACTTCTGGAGGCAAGTGGCGGGGCACTAGGTTGCGTCGACCGGTCTTCCCCCTTGGCCCCAAAAGTCGTGCACAAAAGTGCGAAAAGAGAGCAGACCGCCCACGAACGTATCGAGGCTTCGCGTTGACTCTTCCTTGTCTGGCCGCGACGATCGAGGAGCTTTCTCGCTGTATTCACAGGAACGGGCTCGCCTCGCCTCAGTGACATCATAGTGCTCTTTCGGAAGATACGGTTATGGTTTGAAGCAAAGTGTCGTGCACGTCTCGGGCAATGCGAGTGCGCTGCCACAACCGCTCATCGAAGCGAACGCACAGTGCCGCCTCAGTCCACTGCCAGGACGGGCGATGGGTTGCAATGCTGCCGGCCGCGGCAAAATGCGAATTCCGCACCGTCCCGGGGGAAGCCCCGTTCGGACCCATAATAACGCCGCGCGTCTGGCGGTAGCGTCCTCAAAATGTGCTCTCGATTCACATCATCAAGAGTGCCGGACTGTTTCGATGAGTCCATGGGTGCTGCCGATCTCAGTCTGGCCAGCGGGCAGCGAAGGGTACGTCCGGATGTTAGAATCACGCTGCACTCGATGAAGTTCTGCAGCTCGCGGATGTTTCCCGGCCAAGTGGTCGACAATTAGCGACCACGTCAAGCGAGTGACCACTGGCCGTCGCAGTGTCCACATAACAACGCAAATTCTGCCCCTCCGGTCACACGTCGCAATCTGCATTCCGCAAACCCGAGGACTTTCTCCGCCCTTGAGCAGTTCGGTCGAGTGGCACGACTCGTGCATTGTAGTTGAGCGGTCAAGATTGACCAGTGCGGAGGGATCGCAATGAAACCCAAAATTCGTAAGTGGAAACGCAATGTACTCTTGTGCGCGGGCTCGGCACTTCTGCTTGTTGCACTAGGCTTCGCCGCAGCGCACGAAACACGTCAGCTCGCAGCAGGTGAGAAGGCGACAGTCACGGGAGCGATTCTGACTCGCGATGGAGACCTGATTCGGGTTCTGGATAAGAAGTCCAGCAAGGTTGTTGTAGTCAACATCAACGACGACACCAAGATCGAGCGCAAGCAACACCGAGTTGTGTTTTTTCGCCATACCGACATGGACGTCACCGCTATGGTCCCAGGATTGACCATCCAGGCAGAAGGCGTAGGGAATTCGAAAGGGCAGCTTGATGCGGCCAAGATCGTATTCACTCCCGACTCATTCGCCGTCGAGGTAGCTCAAGAGCAACAAGTCCTCGCAAACAAGGAGGCAGCGGAAGGCGCACAATCGACTGCAGACCTGGGCTTCTCAGCTGCCAGCTTGGCCCAAACATCGGCGGCACAAGCCCAAAACTCAGCGGATCAGGCCGGCCTGCGCGCACAAGCTGCCGGCGATCTCGCGAATGAAGATGCGGCGGCGGCGGCCATGCTGAATCGGCTTGTCTCGGACTTGGAGGACTACAAGAACGAGTTTGAGGTGGATGTCTTCTTTCCTAAAGGTTCGGCTGATCTCGATGAAACCGCGACACGGGACCTTGCCAATCTTGCCGATATTGCGAAATCGCTTAGCGGTTACATGATCGAGATCGCGGGCTACTCTTCCAACACTCTCACCTCGGAGGCCGATCGAAAGCTGAGCGAAGAACGCGCGGCTGCCGTCGCCCGTTATTTCCGTGAAAAGAACATCCCGCTCCGACGCATCCTCGTGCCGGTTGGCTTCGGCAGTACGCAGCCAGTCGCCAGTAACCGCGATCGACAGGGCCGCGAGCTCAACCGGCGCGTGGACATCAAAGTACTCGTGAACAAAAGGCGAGGGCAGAGTTCGTAATCCCAGCAAGTGATGATTGTTTCGAACTTGAGGTGCGTTTCATTCTCAGAATAGGAGATTTGTCAGATGAAAGCTACAACTCGACTAACGATTTACGGTGCGTTCTTGATGGTGTTGTTGGGATCTGCATTTGGCCAGCACATCCAAACCGACTTTGATCATCAAGCCAACTTTTCTCAATACAAGACTTATTCGTGGCAGGAAATAAAAGCCTCTAACTCCCTGTGGGACGACAGGATCAAGGAGGCGGTGAATGCGCAGTTGGGGTCGAAGGGCTGGATCCAGGTAGACAGCGGCGGTAACGTTGTTATCGTCGCGATCAAGACTACGCAGACGGAGAGAACGCTCCAGACGTTCTATGACGGCATGGGGGGTGGTTGGCGCTGGCGAGGCTTTGGCGGTTTCGGTGAATCTACCACCACAGAGCAGGATTACAAGGAAGGAACGCTTGTAGTCGATATGTACGACGCAAGTACAAAGCAGCTCATATGGCGTGGCAGCGCTGAAGAGATGCTCTCTGATAAAGCTGAGAAAAATGAAAAGAATCTGGACAAAGGCGTCGCCAAAATGTTCAAAAGCTTCCCTCCACGCTCGACCAAAGGGTAGCGTGCCATTTTTCCACGACTTGCGTCTCAGATCGCTGCGAGAAAGGTCCGGTTCGGAGCAGTCTTGTCTAGCGCTGTTGCGATTGCGCACACCAACTTATTGACCTCGGGTGGTCACTGTGGCGAGTCGTCGGCAATACAAGGAAACTGGCCATAAAAGGCGTTCGCGGAAGTCTGGGCTGAGTTGCCGGGTAGGAACGAGGCGCGGACAGGGCTTCGAATGATGCCGACGTTTCCTCGTCTCTCCCTAAAATTCCGTAAGGCGGGTTTTCCCCATTACGGCTTCACGGCCGGTATGTCAGACGGTGCCTTCCCGTCGACTGCGAGTTCTTCGCGTCGCGCGGTTTGCATCCGGCATGCGTGCACCTCGCTACCGGTAGCGTCGAATCCTCGTTCTAAGTCGAGGGACGCGGTGCGCTTGAACTCGCAAGAAAGAGGGGTCGGCTGGTGCACCTCCGTGCAAGCGGCTGTAGCCGCTTTACCCCAGGGGCCCTCGCTCCGGTCCGGGTTGTAGTGTCCCGGTCCATCATCACTTAATCGGCCCCATCCGCCCCACTCACCGGCACACCCCGATTTCACCGACACGGCTTATACGAGATGCCCTCGCTGTGCGTCCAACTGCGACGCCTCTAGGCAACCAGCGAGTGGTTCCGTGCTTTCGTTGATGATTCTCTGTCAACATATCGCCCTCTGAGATCCCGGGAAGCCAGTCGGCTGCTCATCCCCAGTTCCTTCACCGACCGCGCGGGCCTTTGACCTTATAGGACGGTCTCGGCACTTCCAACGCCCTCCACCCTCCGATTCTCGTCGAGGAGTCTAATTTCGGGACTTACCCTCGGTTCGCCTACGTTACGACCTGCCGACTTGCTCGCCCCCCGTCGGAGCCGACCAAGCTTTCGCCCAGCCTACGGGACTTTTACATCCGGGCTTTCGACGGATTGGTCACCCGCACCGCCGCCGGATATCACTACAGTGGCAACTGGGAAAGTTCCACTGGCGGGACTTACACCCGCTAGAACATCAACTAGCATCGCCGCAGCCCACAATGCGACTTATGCCTCAATGCGTGCATTGGCGATATAACTCGTTGACTTCCTTAATGTTACCTCCGCCCCCAAACTCTGCATGAAGCCGTTCAACTTGGCCGTTTTGCTCGGAAGATTTCGTTTATTGCAAGACTGAGGATTCAGATCCGCGACTTCACCGCCGCGATGACAAAGTCGAGAAACGCGCGCGTCTTCGGGGGAAGATAATTACGAGATGGATGCAGCGCATAGAGAGGAAATCGCTCATCAAGCCAATCAGGAAAGATAACCTCCAGGCGTCCGCTTTCAATCAACGCTTCGATTCCAAGTTCCAGGAGCTGTGCAATACCGTAACCAGCGAGGCAGACTGCGTGAATGGTCGCAACATCGCTGAGCAGCAACTGCGCGTTCGAGTTGATCTCGATTTCCTTGCGGCCCTGCCGGAAAGCCCATTCGTAGGACCGCCCGGTTTCAGGGTCCCGAAAATCAATCAGACGATGATTGCTTCCTTCGAGCTCACGGGGATGACTTGGGCGTCCCGCTTTCTTCAGATAGGCCGGTGAAGCAACCGTAATGACCCGTGTGCCGAGAAGTTTTCGCGCTATAAGTGCTGATGGACGGGGCTCGCCGAAACGGATGGCTAGATCAAAGCCGTCTGCAACCAGATCGCCCAGCCGGTCACGTGTAATCAGTTCGAGTTTGAGTGCTGGAAACCGTTTTAGAAATCGACTGAGTTGCGGTCCAAGCATAAGTTGCGAGATGAACGGGTCCATATTGACTCGCAGGGTTCCCCGAACGGCGTCTTTAGCCGTTGCTACCGAAGCCGCCGCTTCTTCCAATCCCGCGAGCAGCGGAACGATCTGTTCGTACAGCCTGCGCCCTTCTTCGCTCAATGTGACGGTGCGGGTGGTCCGCTCAAGCAAACGTACGCCGAGCCGCGCCTCCAAGCGCGCGATTGCACGGCTGACTCCGGACTGTGACATATTCAACGATTTACCTGCTACAGCGAAGTTTCCGCCTCTCACTACGGCAGCCAGAACACCTAGTCCATTAAGGGCTCGATCATCGAATGTCATCGATTCATGATAATTGGTCATGAGCGAAATGCGTAGAGTTCTGACGCTTCGTCTTTGCGAAGTGCGTCGAATGTACAGGTCTTAGAAAAACGGGATTCGCAGCACTCATTCAAAGTGCTCGCCCGCTATCTAAGCGCAGAAAGGAAAAGAAAATGTCAGTGTGGAATGGGTGGAAAGTTGTAATGCTATGCGTGGCGGCAGTAGGGGCCATTGCTGTGGGGCGCGCTCAAGCGGCGCGATCGAAGACAATTAACGAGGCACTTACTTTCAACGGAGACGGAGCGCAGCGCTTTAAGGACATACATTGGCCGGATGGCTTTCATCCAGAGCAGGCAGACCTGTTTGCTCACAACGAAATTGTCGTTCACGCATCTTGCGAGAAGGTCTTCGCCAATATCGTTGACGCTCAGGTGTGGCCGTCGTGGTACCCGAACTCCCACAATGTCAAGTTGTTGAACAGCCCGGATGGAAAACTCCATGAGGGTGCGCGATTTTCGTGGGACACCTTCGGTGTCCACATTGAGAGCCAGGTACATGAGTTCGTTCCAAACAGCCGCATTGGTTGGTTTGGAAACGGCACCGGCATGAATGCATACCATACCTTTTTACTCATCCGAACCGGTGAAGGATGCCGCATAGTCACCGAAGAAGTCGTGAAAGGACCGGGCGCAGTTGAATTCAGGCAGAAGCTGCCGAGCGCTATGCACGAAGGGCATGATCTTTGGCTGCGGACTCTCAGACAGCGCTGTGAACAGTAATTCGAGGTAGACGAACTTTCAACCGTTCGATTGGTTTTTCCCGAAAAGGAGATATTTATGGCACGTATTTTCATTACCGGATCATCCGATGGTTTAGGTCTTACGGCCGCACAGCTCCTGGTTGAACAGGGCCACAGCGTGGTATTGCATGCTCGAACTCAACAACGGGCGGGGGAGACTCAAAACAAACTTCCCGCAGCAGAATCGGTAGTCGTCGGGGACCTCACCAGCATTACCCAGACAAGACACGTCGCCGATCAAGTCAATAAACTCGGAACCTTCGATGCAGTCATTCATAATGCTGGCATCGGCTACCGCGAGCCTAAGCGAATTGTCACTGAAGATGGCCTATCGCATCTTCTCGCTGTCAATACGATTGCGCCGTACATCCTGACAGCGCTGATCATTCGACCAAAACGGCTTGTGTATCTGAGTTCGATGCTGCATCAGGACGGAGACCAGAGTCTAAGAGACCTGACGTGGGCCGACCGACCTTGGCAGGGACAGCAGGCATACTCCGATACGAAGCTCCATGACGTGCTATTGGCATTCGCTATTGCCAGACGGTGGCCGAGCGTTCTTTCAAATGCCCTGGAGCCGGGCTGGGTGCATACCAAGATGGGCGGTTCAAGCGCTACAGACGATCTGGACCAAGCGCACCGCACTCAGGTGTGGCTTGCAGCAAGCAATGACCCTGCCGCTTCGGTGTCCGGTGAGTACTTCTATCACATGGAGAAACGGGATCCGCTTCCTGCTACGCGTGATGCCAGTATCCAGGATCGCCTACTGGACTTCTGTTCCCGTGTCACCGGAGTGGAACTTCCATCCTGATCATCACTATTCCACCATCAACCTCCGTACTACGAGCAAAATCTGGAAAAATGAGTCGGAGTAGGGATCACGATTACTCATGACCCCCTCCACGGATCCGGACAAGCGGGACTACCGCATCCGGCTCTTGCCTTAGGTAATGACGCCCATGCGGCGCAGAGGATAGGGATGACAGACAGA